>Ga0247610_10000403_pt1 | contig 62408 bp, 51 predicted proteins | sample 174DNAGHGhighgp2_FD_193483 | JGI IMG/M metagenome (GOLD analysis project Ga0247610, IMG submission 193483) | Sheep rumen microbial communities from Palmerston North, Manawatu-Wanganui, New Zealand - 1742 DNA GHGhigh gp2 | ecosystem: Host-associated > Mammals > Digestive system > Stomach > Rumen...
AAAAATAAAAAAACCGCCTTGTTAAGCGATTTTTCTATCTTTCTAATAGTATTTCTAAAATCAAGCACCCAAAACCAGCATATAGCTTAGTGTGTTCGACATTGTTTACTAATGGCGGAGCAAGAGGGATTCGAACCCTCGCACCAGTTACCCGGTCTACTTCCTTAGCAGGGAAGCCTCTTGAGCCTCTTGAGTATTACTCCATACCAAGTACGCTATTTCATTATAGCGTAATAAAGGTTCAATGTCAACGAAAAAAAGCATTAATTAAAGTAATAAGCATGGCTTCTGAAGCCATGCTTATTTGAATTAGATTGCTTTTAATTTTTCTTCGATTTCCTTTTCTATTTCAGGATTATCTAATAAATATTGCTTAGTATTTTCTCTACCTTGACCAATCTTAATTCCATTGTAGCTAAACCAAGCACCACTCTTGTGGATAATATCTAATTCAGAAGCTAAATCTACGATTTCTCCTTCCTTAGAAATACCCTTACCATAGATGATTTCTACTGAAGCTGTTTTAAATGGTGGAGCCACCTTGTTCTTTACAACCTTTATATTAGTAATATTACCTAATACATTAGATCCGTCCTTAATTGCTTCACCCTTTCTAATTTCCATTCTAACAGATGCGAAGAATTTTAATGCTCTACCACCTGTTGTAGTTTCAGGGTTACCAAACATTACACCAACCTTTTCTCTTATTTGGTTAATGAATATTGCAACACAATTAGTCTTAGAAATTAAGCCAGACATTTTTCTCATTGCTTGGCTCATTAATCTAGCATGTAATCCTACGTGATTATCACCCATTTCGCCATTTAATTCAGCTTCTGGTACTAATGCTGCTACTGAGTCAATTACAATGATATCAACGCTTCCTGACTTAATTAGAGCTTCTGCAATCTCAAGTGCTTGTTCACCTGAATCAGGTTGAGATAAAATTAGATTTTCAGTATCTACACCTAAATTCTTAGCATATACAGGATCTAAGGCATGCTCTGCATCTATAAACGCTGCATAGCCACCTTCCTTTTGTGCATTTGCAATTGCTTGTAATGCGAATGTGGTTTTACCTGAAGATTCAGGTCCATAAATTTCGATAATTCTTCCCTTAGGGTAACCACCAACACCTAAGGCCTTATCAAGTGAAATTGAACCAGTAGGAATAACCTCAACCTTACGGTCTACGTTATCGCCAAGACGCATTACTGCGCCCTTACCGAATTCTTTTTCGATTTGCTTCATTGCCGCCTCTAGGGCTGCTTTTCTATCAATTTCAGCCATTTTAAAATATACCTCCTATATAAACATAGACATGAAAATCCAAAATTTTGGAAAAAATTTTAAAAAAAGTTAAAAAAAGTTGATTTTTTTACTAAATTGACTCAAAAATTATCTTTCTAGCACTATAGACGTATCTAGCACCAGATATTACTGTAAATAGAATTCCAACATACATTAATACCATTCCTATGTATCCAAATACTAATGCACCATTAAAATTAACCTGCCATAGGAATAAGAATACTAACGCAAACATAGTAATAAATGTTTTAGTTTTACCAAATATATCTGCAGCAATAGTTACGCCCTTTCCTGCAGCAATAAATCTAACTCCATCTACTACTAAATCTCTACATAAAATTAAAATTAAGCCCCATGCAGGTAAGAACCACCAATACTCAGTATTATGCATTTGAAGGCATAAAATAACCATCGCACTTGTAACAAGCATTTTATCAGCTAAAGGATCAGCAAATTTACCAAATGTCGTTACTAAATTATATTTTCTAGCAATCTTACCATCTAAAAAATCAGTAATTGAAGCTATGGCAAAAATAATTAAGCAAATAAAATTTGAAATAGTCAAATTATTAAAAATACAATGACTATTTAAATATGGTATGAATGCTATTACTACCATCACAGGTACTAATATTATTCTTAGCATTGTAAGCTTATTAGGTAATGTCATAAAATTCACTTTCTTTCTGTTTATTCAACAAATTAATTATATCATAATTAAATAATTTTATTCAATTAATAAATCATCCACATTATTAATATAATAATATGAACCAAATAAATCCATAAAATTATTATTAATTAAAAGCCTCATATTCTTTAAATGTATATTAGAAGCATTTTCTATTGAAACTGCCTCTGTCTTTCTTTTTATTAAATATTCATCCTTATAATATGGTCTTAGATCATGATTTCCCTTTTCAAAATCAGTTTGGGATTTTAATTCTAAGGTAATATTTTCTAGATTAATATTAGATATATTCTTTTCACCATAAATGAATATTCCATTTTCAGATATTATATCAACATTTTTAATATTAACATTTTTAATATATCCTGTATTAATATCTTCTTTTCTTCTTACTGCACTAATAAATATAGGCTCTCCCTTACCCCACCATTCAAGCGGATGGAATCTATGGGTTTTAATATTAATATCAGATATATCTATATTATAAATATTTCCCATATCTCTTAATTGAAATGATATACCTCTATTAGTATCTAATATTTCAATATTTCTAATTGTAATATCATGAATATCTCCACAGGTCTCACTACCAAATTTAATAGCTGCACTTGTAGATTTAAAAATACAATTTTCTACTAAAATATTTTGTGTATCACCATATTGCATATTACCTTCAGTTGATTTGAACACTACGCAATCATCTGCTGATTCAATATATGAATTCCTAATAATAATATTTCTTGAATGATCAGGATCTATTCCATCAGTACAAGCAAATTTTCTATTATTTTTAATACTAATATTATTAATTAATCCCTTATCACAGCCAATTAAATGAATAGTCCAAAATCCACTTCTTTCAATATGAATTTTACTTAATTCAAAATCATAACAATCTAAAAAATAAATTAATGGAACCCTAGGATAAAATTTACCATCGATATGATGATCATTTTGCTTACCATAATATATTTCCTCATTACCATCTATTAATCCATAACCTGTAATCTTTATATTTTTTTGCTGATATGCATAAATAAAGAATTTAGTAGGAGATCCGTTATAGCTACAATCCTTATATGTAGGTATATCTAGCTCCTTGGGTAATTCATTATCTAGGTAATTAAAGTCAGAAATATTATCTGATGCTAATAATATAGAATTAGCTTCTAAATGTAATTCTACATTTGAAAGTAAATTAATCATTCCACTTCTATAAATTTTATTAGCACTAAATATTAATCTTCCTCCACCATTTTGATTCAAATATTTTATTGCCTCATTAATACCTTTTGTGGCATTATCATAATCATTTATGTAATTATCAACTAAAATATCCATAAAATAGCTCCTTTATTATAATTATTAATAATTATTTTTTAAAATTTTTACTTGCACTTAAATACTTTATTTGTTATAATTGTTGTTGCATGCGATAGCGGAGGTGAAATCATGGCAAATATTAAACAACAAATTAAGCGTATCCGTACAAATGAAAAGGCTAGATTAGCTAACCAATCATTTAAATCATCATTAAAGTCTGCAATGAAGGCTGTATATGCTGCTGTTGAAGCTAAGGACGTAGAAAAGGCTACTACTGCTTTAAATTTAGCTTATAAGAAGTTAGATAAAGCTGAAGCTAAGCACATCGTTCACAAGAATTATGTTGCAAGACATAAGGCTGAATTAGCAAACGCTGTAAATACATTAAAGTAATTATAATAATAGATTTAACAAAAAGCACCTTTAAAAGGTGTTTTTTTGTTTTTCTATTTAATTATCTTAATAAATAAAATTCTAGTCCTAAATATTGGTCCATAAGACCAGCTTTTATTTTATAATCTAAATCCATTAATTCATCTAGATTTCTTTTAATATCATCTAATGATGCTTGCTTAGCATTTTTCATCATATAATATGCCTTACCACTACTTACATTAAATAAATCCATAATAGTTTGCTGATCAGCACCACCTTTTGCAAGGTGATATACATCATACATTTCCTGGAATTTATTTATTAGCATAGAAATAATATATGTAGGAGATATATTTTCTGTTTTAAAATCATTATACATTTTAAATATAGCCTTTTTATTATTATTTAAAACCATATCAATTAAGGAAAATATATTATCCTCAAGTGGTTGCTTAATCATTAAATTAACATCAAAAGATGTTATTTTTTTATTTTCATCCTTGTAGCACATTAAGATTTCTAAATTATTTCTTAATGTAGCTAAATTAACTGAATATTTAACTAGCTCTGTTAAGGCTTGACTATCTATTGTAAAACCGAATTTTAATAAATAATCATGAGCGTATTGGTCTAGTGGTATATTTCTTATTTTAATATCAAAATAAATTGTATATTTTCTTAAATTAGCTAGATTTTCATTTTTAAAATCTATTTTATTTAGATCAGTAAAAATAATAACATTAACTGATTCTCTGTTATTAATTGTTTTTAATAGCTCAGTAATTTGCTTTTCAGGCTTTTCAGCTATTTCATTTGCTTGCTTTACAATAACAAATTTGGGATTATCAAATAATGATATAGTAGATAATTCATCAATAATACTATATAAGCTATCCTCTCCTAGATCATATCTAATAACATCAAAATCCTGATTAAAGCTTTTTCTTATCTCTTCAATTTTATTATTTAATGCCTCGATATCATCAGAGGAAATAAGATAATTATACATTTTCTAGCTCCTTTTAATACTTTTAATGAAATCTAATAATCCTTTACTAAAATCTTCTTTTCTAGACATATATGTCCAATTACCTAAAGGTGTTGATGGGATATTCATTCTACCTTCACTATCGGTTAGGCCTAGGTAGTCCTGTAGTGGTACAATAACATATTTTGAGTTTTGCTTCATCGCAAATTCAATTATTTTTAAATTAGGCTTATCTGTAAATTTAATATCACAAAGCTTATCAACTACACGTCTTGCCTCATCACTTAATTCATTGTAGAATGACATAATAGTTTGGTTATCATGAGTTCCTGTATAGAATACATTATTTTCTGGATAACCCTTTTTAAGAGGTATTTTCTTTAAATCACCTAATTCAAATTGGAATATATTCATACCAGGGTATTTACAATCTCTTAATAGCTTAAATACATCTGGTGTTAAGAATCCTAGGTTTTCTGCGATAATTTCAGCATTAGGGCATTCCTTATTAATTGCCTTAAATAAAGCATATCCTGGACCTTTAACCCAAACACCATTTCTAGCATTTTGTGAGCCATAAGGAATTGAATAATAGCCAGCAAAGCCTCTAAAATGATCTATTCTTAATACATCATATAATTTAAATGAATGCTTTACTCTTTTAATCCACCAAGAATATTTATCCTTCTTCATAAAATCCCAATTATATAAAGGATTTCCCCATAGCTGTCCATCAGCATTAAAATAATCAGGTGGACATCCTGCAACATTTTCTGGCTGCAGGTTAGGTGTTAATTGAAATTGATTTGTAGATGCCCAAACATCTGCTGAATCGTATGCACAATAGATTGGCATATCACCAATTATTTTTATATGCTTTTTATTAGCATAGGCTTTAAGCTTCTTCCATTGCTTAAAGGCAATGAATTGCCTAAATTTATATTCTAATAAACGAGTAGGATATTCATTTTTAACCCATTCTAAAGAAGATGGATTTCTGTATTTAAAATCATTATACCATTCATACCAAGGCTTTCCCTCTTGTTCATCCTTTAAAAACATATACATAGCATAATCATCTAGCCAATAATCCTCTTCCTTTATAAATTCATTAAATTCATCTAAATATTTATCCTTATTTTGAAATGCTTTATTTAGCATTATATAAATATAATTATAAATATTCCCAAATTCGCACTTTTTTACATTTCTTACTGGAGGTAGATCAGATTCTTCTATTAACCCCTCTTCAACTAAAATATCAGGATCAATAAAATAAGGATTAAATGCGAACGCACTAAGTGCTGAATAAGGACAATCACCATATGATGTAGGTCCTACAGGTAATATTTGCCATAGCTTAATACCAGCCTTTGCTAAAAAGTCTACAAAATCATACGCGCATTTTCCCATAGTACCACAGCCATATTTGCCTGGTAAGCTAGATATATGTAATAGCATTCCGGATTCCTTCATTATTTAGCCTCCTCCTTTATTACCTCTTCTAATAATTCTTTTTCCTCTTTAGTAAAATTATAATTCTCTAATAGGTCAGGTCTTTTAAGATAAGTTCTTCTTAAAGCCTCTTTTTTCCTAAATTTTTGAATATTTTTATGATTACCTGATAATAATACCTCAGGAACTAAATTACCCTCAAAATCGATAGGTCTAGTATATTGTGGATATTCTAATAATCCTGTAGAGAATGAATCATCCTCATGTGATTCCTCTTTAATCGCATTATCTAATAATCTAATTACAGAATCACTAATAACCATGGCAGGAATTTCACCACCTGTTAATACGAAATCTCCTATTGAGATTTCCTCATCAACAAATGATCTTATTCTTTCATCAAAGCCCTCATAGTGGCCACAAAGAATAACTAATTCATCATATTTTTTTAATTCCTCTGCCTTTTTTTGGCTATATCTTTCACCTTGTGGTGTCATCATAACTATATGTGAGGAATCTGTTGTGTTAGCTCTAATACATCTAGCTACAACATCTACTGCCATAACCATACCAGCTCCACCACCACATGGTGTATCATCTACATGATGATGCTTATCCAAAGAATATTCTCTTATATCTATACATTCGATAGTACATATTCCCTTATCTATCGCGCGCTTAATGATTGATTCATTTTTAAATTCATTAAACATATCAGGAAATAATGTTAATATTTTTATTCTCAAAATAATCCCTCTATTTCATTGACAATTATTCTATCCTCTAATACTTCCTTTATAAATTCCTTATAAATAAATGGAACTAGCTTTTCCTTACCATTTTCTAATACTACTACTAAATAATTAGCACTAGGTAATTCCTCTATATTCTTACATTTACCTTTATATTCATTATTTTGATTATAAACATCTTTTCCAATTAATTCATCAAAATAAAACTGTCCCTCAGGTAGCTCTTCTCTATCTGATTCTGGTACACATAAAAAATCACTATGGTATTTTTCTACTAAATTAATATCCCTCATACCCTTAAAGTTTAATAGGTAGCAATCACCAAAATCTCTTACGTTTTCAAGCTCTACCTCTATATATTCATCATTATGTAAAATATATAATTTATTACCATCAAAAAAACGATCAAAATCAGTCATTGGTGATACCTTTAAATCACCTTTAATACCATGTGTTTTTAAAATTTTTCCGCATTTAAAATATTTCATAAAACGTACCTCAATATCATTAAAATTATACCATATTTAAAGACAAAAATAAAAGGATTATGACAAAAATGTCATAATCCAAATATACTACTTGCCTTCAATATCCAAATGGATTCTTTTTCCTTCTTTAGAAGCTCCTGCATAAAGAACTGTTCTAATGGCTTTAGCTGTAGAACCACCTTTACCAATTACTCTTCCTAAATCATCAGGATTAACAAGAACCTTGAAATCAAGATTATCTTCGTCGTCACCTAACTTTTGAATTACTACATCATTAGGATATGCCACTAAAGGAAGAATTAAGCTTTTAATTAACTCTTCAAAATTGATCATAGTAGCACACCTCTTACTTTGTAATAATCTTATTTGCGATTAGAATATTCTTTACAGTAATAGTAGGTTGTGCACCCTTAGCAAGCCAAGCTTGAATTTTTTCAGCATCTAATGTAACAGTTGCAGGTTCAGTTGTAGGAACATAAGTACCTAAGATTTCTAAGAACTTACCATCTCTAGGGCTTCTAGAGTCAGCAGCAACGATACGATATTTAGGAGCCTTGTGAGCACCGAATCTTTGTAATCTAATTTTAACCATATTTTAATACACTCCTTTTCCAGTTATTAATAATATACGTTAATGATTATATCATATAAAAATATAGTGTCAAGTATTTTTTCTTGACACTTTAAAATAATTTTATTCAAATATTAACTTATTAATTATATATTCCTTAAATCGTGGCAATGCAAATGAAATCTTTCCTCTTTGTTTTGAAATAAGAAGACCATATTTTATCAATCTATCTCGGTATACAGAAAATACTTTTTTATCCATATTTGTTTTTTCTACTATAATTTCAGTATCATTGGTTTCACAAATACATTCAAGAATTTCAGCTTCTTTCTCTGATAATCCTTCCCAAATCTTATCATAAACAAAGCTTTTTAAATAATAATCATACTCTGATAATAATTTTTTTGATATACTCTTTTTCTCGGAATTCCAAAATAAATAGCCCAAAACTTGATATGCATATGCGTAACCATTTGTTAATTTTGCCATTTTAATAGCATCTTCATCGTCAAGATTAAAAATTTCTTGATAACTATCCTTTATTGATGGTAAATTTAATGGATTTAAAATAATTTGAGGAGATCTGGATAAAAATGTTAAAGCTTTGTTCTTTTGTAGTGCTGAAATATTTTCATATAATCCAGTCATCAACATAAAAACTTTATAATCTTTTCTTAATAATGCTTGAAAGGTGTGTGCAAAAACTTTTATATTTTGATTATTGGTAGCATCGTCTATAGTAATTAATAATTTAATATCCCTACTAGAAAGATATTCTATCATTTTAAATATAATAGTTTCAATATCATTTGATGGCTTATCATTTTCTATAGATAAACCTACACCATTAAATGATAAATTAAATTTTGCTTTAACAAAAAGGTGTTTCACTTTTGAATTAGAATAAATTTGAGACGCTAACGAATTTAACATATCTCTTTCTGGATTCAAATCTACAACAACCCAGTCTTTATTTTTTTCAAATTCTTTAGCAAGATGAGATAGAAATACAGTTTTACCAGTTCCTCTTACTCCAGTAATCATATATATTTGTTTGGGTCTTGTTTCACTATAGAAATTATCTTCAACTTCTTGTACAAAGTCAATTCTTGGAATAAAATTTATTGGCTCTCTACCAAATGATAATACGAATGGATTGTTCATAGTTAATCACCTCATGATTATTATTTCATACTTTTGTTAGAAAATCAATATTTTGTTAGATATTGTTAGACGTTGTTAGATATTGTTAGATATTGTTAGATTTTATTTATTTTGTTAGATTAGTATAAATAGCATATAATATTATTTTAAATATGCCAAAATGTCATACAATTAGCAAAACTGTATGCCATTTTTACTTTAATATACTATTTTTTACAATGATTATTATTTGTTAATTCTATTGAAATATTTTTTCTTATTTCATCAAAATCTTTTTTTAATATATCATCTAATCTATTTTGAATTATAAAATATTCTTTTACTTCTTCTTTAGAATATAAAATAGTTTTAGCTTCTATGAATCTCTTTTTTATATTATCTTTATCAGGATAATATTTATTATCCTTTGATTCATTATATAATTCTTCCATTCTTTTAAAATTATATATTTCTTCTTTATATTTATTATCTATAATTTTCTTTAATTCTATTATTCTTTTAAAATCATCAGTTTCTTTTAATTCATTAAAATAAGCTAAGGCTAAATCCATAATAACACCCTAGATAATTATACAAATATTATTATTTTTTTGCAATAAAACCATTTTATGATATAATCATTCTTGGTGATTATTATGTACTTAGATTGTAATATTGTTAAAGAAGGTACTCCTTCTTTAAATGAAAAATGTGAAAAGATTAGACTTCCATTATCAGAGGATGAAAAGAATTGTATAAAAGCATTATACGAATATATGATTGTATCTGAAAATGATGAATTAACTAAAAAATATGGTATTAGACCAGGTGTTGGTATTGCAGCACCTCAGGTTGGAGTAAATAAAAGAATGTTTGCGATGAACGCTACTGATTTCTTAGATGAAAAGAAAACAAAATACATGTATGCGTTTATTAATCCACAAATTATTGGTCATACAGAGGATATGACATACCTACCAGACGGAGAAGGCTGCCTATCTGTAACTAGAAATACTGAAGGCTTAGTTACACCTAGATATTATGGTATCAAAGCTAAAGCTATATTATTTGATTACGCTACAGAAAAATGCAAAAATGTAACTATTCAATTATTTGGATATCCTGCAATTGTATTCCAGCATGAATATGATCATTTAGATGGTATATTGTATACTTCTAAAATGTATAAGCCTGAAGAATTACCTGTTAATGCTATGCCATTATATACTGTTGAAGAGGACGAAGAGGAAGATGAAAAAGAGAGCAAGTAAAATTGCTCTCTTTTTAAATATATATAATTATTTTAATTCATACATTAATATAGATCCTGCAACAGTAACATTTAAGCTTTCTGTATTTTCTAGTGGTATATAGATATTCTTTTCTATTACCTTATCAGTAGAATCTGATATTCCATTACCTTCATTGCCTAGTACTAGGGCAATTTTTTTATTTTTAATACAATCCTTGACACTTATTCCTTTTCTTACATTTGTACCATATACTAAATAATCTGTAAGTGTAGGAATAAATTCATTTAATTTAGCTTTAATGAAATTTAATTTAAATATAGCACCTTGGCTAGCTCTAATAACCTTATCATTATAAATATCACAAGTACCTTCACCAAGTATTATGGTATTAAATCCAAATGCTTTAGCACTTCTCATTAATGAGCCTAAATTACCTGGATCTTGGATTGCATCTAGAATTAACAATTTATTAGATAAATCTTTCTTATCTATCATTTTACATAAGCCTATTTCAGTAACTATAGTATCAGTATGACAAATATGCTTCATTGCTGATTCACTAATTTGTGTATAACCTTCCCTTTCTTCAATAGAAAAAGCTTCAATTAATACATTAGCTAGTTTAGCCTCTTTTACTAAATGAGCACCTTCAACAATGAACATTTGTAATTCTTTTCTATATTTAGGCATATTTAATTTAATTAAATCTTTAATCTTTTGATTATTATCTGATAATACCATAAAAAACTCCTTTAAAAAAAGACAGGATTTCCTGTCTTTTATTTTAACCTATTGAATCTGTCATTTCAAGTTTGATTAATCTATTTAATTCTACTGCATATTCCATAGGTAATTCTCTTGAGAATGGTTCAATGAATCCCATAACAATCATTTCAGTAGCCTCTGCTTCAGTTAAGCCTCTAGACATTAAATAGAATAATTGATCCTCATTTACCTTAGATACTGTAGCCTCATGCTCGATATACATATCGCCATTATGACCACTATTTTCTGGTATTGTATCAGATGTTGATATATTATCTAGAATTAATGTATCACATTCAACGTGGCTTCTTGCACCTTTAGCCTTATTACCACAAGATACCTTACCACGGTAATTAACCTTACCTCCACCTCTACAAATACTTTTTGAAATAATTGTAGATGTAGAATTTTCACCTAAATGAATCATCTTAGCACCAGTATCCTGTAATTGTCCTTCTCCTGCAAAGGCGATAGATATTGTAGTACCTTTACTGCCTTTACCCTTTAGAATACATGCAGGATATTTCATATTTAAGCCTGAACCAACGTTACCATCAATCCATTCCATATGTCCATTATCATCAACTAATGTACGCTTAGTAACTAAATTAACAATATTATTTGACCAGTTTTGAACTGTAGAATATCTACAATGTGCATTTTTACCAACAAATATTTCTACTACTGCAGCGTGTAATGAATCCTTAGAATATTGTGGTGCTGTACAGCCTTCAACATAATGGATATCTGCATCATCATCTACAATAATTAATGTTCTTTCAAATTGACCCATTCTTTCAGAATTGATTCTAAAATATGATTGAACTGGCTTTTCAAGCTTTACACCCTTTGGTACATAAATGAATGAACCGCCACTCCATACAGCACTATTTAGGGCTGCATATTTATTATCTGTAGGTGGTACTAATGTTCCAATATATTTTTTTACTAATTCAGGATATAATCTTACAGCTGTATCTGTATCACAGAAAATAACACCTAAATCCTCTAATTCCTTTAAATTATTATGATAAACAACCTCAGATTCAAATTGAGTAGATGTACCTGCAAGATATTTAGCTTCAGCCTCAGGAATACCAAGCTTATTAAATGTTTCTCTAATTGCTTCAGGTACCTCATCCCAGCTTTGTTCAACCTGCTTAGATGATTTAATATAATATGTATATTCTTGGAAATCTATACCAGATAGGTCAGGTCCCCATTTTGGATTAGATAAATTCATAAATGCTTCATATGATTTTAATCTAAATTCCTTCATCCAATCTGGTTCATTTTTAGCCTTAGATATAAATTCTACAACATCCTTATTTAATCCCTTTCCAGAAGAAATAATAGTTTTAGCATCAGTAGTAAAGCCATATTTATAATCGCCTACTATTTGTTCTGCTTCCTTTTTACTATTTGCCATTTTCTTCCACCTCACTTATTGCCTTTTCTAAGGCCTTCCATGATAATGTTGCACATTTAATACGAGCAGGGAAATCCTTAACACCCATATAAGCAATAGCTTCGCCTAATTCCTCTTCATCTTGAGGAGCCTTACCCATGACAAGCTCATAAAATTCTAAAATAAGCTTTTTAGCATCTTCTACGCTCTTGCCCTTTAGAGTTTCACTCATTACTGAAGCACTTGAACAGCAAATTGAACAGCCATGACCATCGTGATGAATATCCTTAACAATGCCATCCTCAATTAAGATTTCAACATTCATATCATCACCACATGAAGGATTATTTAAATGTACAAAGTGATATTTATCACCCTTTGTTAAGCCTTTATTTTTAGGATTTTTATAATTATCCATTATAACAGCTCTATATAAAGTACTTAAATCCATAAAAACCTCCTAGGGATTAAAATCCACCAAAGAAATCCTTAGCGTCTTTTACACCCTTAATAAAATTATCAATATCTTCTTTTGTATTATAAAAATAGAAAGAAGCTCTTACTGTACCAATAGTATTTAACCATGTAGTGATTAATTGAGCACAGTGATGTCCTGCCCTTATGCAGACATTATGATTATCAAATACAGATGCTGCATCATGTGGATGAACTCCATCTAAATTAAATGAAATAATACCAGTTTCTGCAGTTTCATTATATATTTTAACACCAGGAATTTTCTTTAATTCCTTAATTGCTTCATTTCTCAATTCATTTTCGTATTTAGCTATTTCATCTAAGCCAATAGAATTTAAATATTTACAAGCCTCAGCAAGACCAATAGCTCCGGCAATAATTGGAGTTCCTGTTTCAAATTTATATGGTGTAGCCTTATATGTTTGGAAATCCTTTCTAACAGTATCAGCCATATCACCACCAAATTCAATTGGCTCCATATTATCTAATAATTCCTTCTTACCATATAATACGCCAATTCCGGTAGGACCACATAGCTTATGACCAGAAAATGATAAGAAATCACAATCTAATTCTTTAACATCAACTTTCATATGTGGTACTGCCTGTGCACCATCAAGTGATACTATAGCTCCTTTTTCATGAGCTAATTTAATTATTTCTCTAATTGGTGTAATATAACCCATAACATTAGATACATAGGTTATGGCAACAACCTTAGTTTTATCAGTTAATACACTCTTAAATGCTTCAACCGTAATTCTACCTTCACTATTTAGTGGAATATATTTAATTGTAGCCCCTTTTATTTTTGCGACATTAAACCAAGGCATATGGCTTGAATGATGCTCTAGCTCTGATGTAATAATTTCATCTCCTGGCTTAATATTATTTAATCCATAAGATGATGCAACTAGATTTAAGCTTGCTGAAGCACCACGAGTAAATACTACCTCTTCAAATTTAGCATTGATAAAATCAGCAATAATTTGTCTTGATTTTTCATATAAATCTGTTGCTTCATAGGATAATTTATATACACCTCTATGAACATTACAACCATATTTTTTATAATAATTATCTACTGCATCAATTACACAATCAGGCTTTAATGCAGAAGCGCCATTATCTAAGTAAGCTAGATTAGGATTATCTCTTAAAACAGGAAAATCTAATCTTAGTTTATTTATGTCCATTATTATCACTTCTCAATCATATCATTAATTTTCTTTAATGTAACATCTTTTAATTCTTCTATTGGAAGCTTATCAATGAATGGTTTAATAATTCCTCCTAAAATTAGGAAGAACGCTTCATTCTTTGTTAAGCCTCTAGACATTAGATAAAATAAATCTTCATCACTCATTTTACCAATTGAAGCACCATGGCTTGCAAAACAATCATATTCATCAATTAATAAAATAGGCTTAGCACTAACTGATGATTCATCATCCATTACTACACCCTTAGATAGCTGTCTACAATTTGATTTATGCATACCTTGCTTAATGTAGCCTGTTATATCAAAATTGATATTAGCACCATTCATACTTATTCCAATATTTGAAATATCAGAGAAAGTTGAAGATATTTCATGATTAATTCTTTCGATTACATTTTGATTTTTATTATCTGCAAATGCTAATAATTTTTTATTAACAGTTGCATTTTCCTTTAGCATATTGCATGTGAATTTCTCATTTGATTCATCTAATAGGATTTCATTAATTAATAATTCTCCATATAAATCAAATGTTCTATTAGATGAATTACTATTTAGGATAATATAATCTAATGATGCATCAGCACCTACATTCACATATACGCTTTTATTATTTGTAGAATCTAATATATAAGCCTTAATACCTGGCTTAATATTAATTTTACAATCATCTTTAATTTCATAAATGCTTAAATCATCATTTATTTGATAAAAGCCATCAGCTGCTTGACCCAAAGCAGTGATATTAACTAATTTTCTTTCCATTATTATTTAGTATTAGGGTTATGAGCACATGAGCCAAGAATTGCATGGGTCTTCTTTTCTTCTTCAGCATTAATTCTAATGCCTAGCTCCTTCTTTACCCAATCATAACCTTCATTATCAATCTTAGTAATTAATTCATTACCACCAGTTTTAACGATTTTACCGTTAATCATAACATGAACAAAATTAGGCTTAATATAATCTAATAATCTTTGATAGTGAGTAATTAATAGGCAACCAAATGAATCATTTACCATTGAATATACATTTTCACCAACAATCTTTAATGCATCAACATCAAGACCTGAATCTATTTCATCTAAAATACCAAATTTAGGCTTTAGCATTTTCATTTGAAGTATTTCATTTCTCTTCTTTTCACCACCAGAGAATCCTTCATTTAAATATCTATGTGCTAAATCCTCAGGCATTTTTAATTCTTGTGTAGCCTTATCAAATTCTTTAATGAAAGTAAATAATGATGGTGCCTTACCTGTAGTTGATTTCATTGCTTGTCTAATGAAATCACTATTAGTTACACCAGGTACCTCCATTGGATATTGATAAGCTAAAAATACACCTAGTCTAGCTCTTTCATCAACTGGCTTATCTAAAATAGATACACCATTTAATAGGATATCTCCGCTTGTTACTTGATATCTAGGAGAACCCATAATTATTGAAGATAAGGTAGATTTACCAGTACCATTAGGTCCCATGATTGCATGAACCTCACCTGTTTTAATTGTTAGGTTTACTCCTTTTAATATTTCTTTTTCCTCTACTCTTGCATAAAGATCTTTAATTTCTAATATATCACTCATTATCTTAGACCTCATTTTAACATTTATTTTAGTAACAGATATATTACTGTTATTTAATTATTTTTTATTTTATAACGATATTTACAATCTTTTTAGGAACAACAATTACCTTAACAATTGCATGTCCATCTGTATATGCCTTAATCTTTTCTAATGCTAGAGCTTGATTTTCAACCTCTTTAGCATCTAGGTTAGCATCTACAACTAATTTATCTCTTAGCTTACCATTTACTGATACTGCATATGTAACCTCATCGTCCTTACATTTTGATTCATCATATGTAGGCCATGATTCATATGCGATTGTATTATTATGACCAAGCTCTTGCCACATTTCTTCACAAATATGAGGAGCTACTGGTGATAATAATTTAACAAATCCTTCAATGAAGCCAATATAAATCTTTTCAGCCTTATATGCTTCATTAACGAATACCATCATTTGGCTTATAGCTGTATTAAATGCTAGAGCCTCATAATCAGTAGTTACCTTTTTAACTGTTTGGTTATAAAGCTTTTCTAATGTCTTATCATATTCTGTTGTGAATTTTGATTTATATTCATTTAAGCATACAAGTCTATAAACTCTATCTAAGAATCTTCTTGCGCCTTCTACACCTTGATTACTCCAAGGCTTAGATGCCTCAAGTGGTCCCATAAACATTTCATATAAACGAAGTGTATCTGCACCATATTTTTCTACGATATCAGATGGGTTAATTACGAATTCAGGGAATCTCTTACCCATTTTAATACCATTTGAGCCTAAAATCATACCTTGATGAACTAGCTTCTTAAATGGTTCCTTTGTAGGAGCTATACCCTTGTCATATAAATATCTATTCCAAATTCTAGAATACATTAAATGTCCAACAGCATGCTCAGGACCACCAATATATAGGTCTACTGGCATCCAGTGCTTTAATAATTCCTTATTTGCTAATTCCTTATCATTATTTGGATCAATGTATCTTAAGAAATACCAGCTAGAGCCTGCAGAGCCTGGCATAGTAGATGTTTCTCTTACACCCTTGATACCATTCTTGTTGTAATTCTTCCATTCAACTGCGTTTTCTAGTGGAGCCTTACCATTTTTACCCTTGTAATCCTCAAGCTCTGGTAATATAAGTGGTAATTCATCATCAGGTAATACATATACACCATTATCTGTATGAACTACAGGAACTGGTTCGCCCCAATATCTTTGTCTAGCGAAGATCCATTCTCTAAATTTATAATTAATTGTTCTTTTTGCAATTCCCATCTTTTCTAGCTTTGATGTAATTGCTTCCTTTGCCTCTTCAACTGTTAAGCCTGTAAATTCTTCTGAATTAATTAGTTTACAGCCTTTTCCTAAATAATCTTGTTTTTCGAATGCACATTCAGAAACATCTCTACCCTCAATTACTTGAATCATAGGAATGTTATGAGCTACTGCGTATTCGAAATCTCTTTGGTCATGGCTTGGTACTGCCATTACAGCACCTGTACCATAATTAGCTAATACGAAATCACCCATGAAAAGTGGAACCTCTTTTCCATTTACTGGGTTAATTGCATATAAGCCCTTTAGGATGCAGCCAGTCTTACCCTTATTTAATTCTGTTCTATCTAAATCGCTCTTCTTAGAAGTTTCATCAATATAAGCTAGAACCTCTTCTTTATTTTCTACTCTATCCATTAATGATTTTACGATATCTCCATCTGGTGCTAAAACCATGAATGTAATACCATAAATTGTTTCAATACATGTTGTGAAAATCTTAAATGATCCACCACCAACGATTTGGAATTCAACCTCAACGCCTGTTGATTTTCCAATCCAGTTTCTTTGCATTTCCTTTGTTGATTCTGGCCAATCAATTTCATTTAAGCCTTCAAGTAATCCTTCTGCGAATGCTGGTTGATCAATTACCCATTGCTTCATATTTTTTCTAACAACAGGGAAACCACCACGTTCACTCTTTCCATCGATTACTTCATCGTTAGATAGAACACAGCCTAATTCCTCACACCAGTTAACTGGCATATCAATATATTTTGCATAACCATCTAGATATAGATTTTTAAAAATCCATTGTGTCCAGTGATAGAACTTTGGATCAGATGTTGCAACACATTTACTCCAGTCGTAATCAAAGCCTAATTCCTTTAATTGCTTTGTAAATGTTTGAATATTTTTCTCTGTAAAGCCTGCAGGATGATTACCTGTTGTAATTGCATATTGCTCTGCAGGTAAACCAAATGAGTCATATCCCATTGGGTGTAATACATTATATCCTTGCATTCTTTTCATTCTTGATATGATATCTGTTGCTGTATATCCTTCTGGGTGGCCGGCGTGAAGACCTACTCCTGATGGATATGGGAACATATCTAGGGCATAAAACTTAGGTTTTGAGAAATCCCAAACATCAGTTTTAAATGTTTGATTATCCTCCCAATATTTTTGCCACTTTGCTTCGATTATTTTATGATTGTACTCAGCCATAACTAATCAACCTCCAAAAATAAATAATACCTATGGTATTATATCATAAAAGATTACTATTTTATAGTAAAAATATCATTTTGTGCCTTATTTTTCTTATAAAAAAATTAAAAAGCATAGTTTTTATGCTTTTTTAAGGAATATATAAATCTAGGCTTCAACCTTTTTAATTCTTTTTTTAGGATTAATTGATGATAAAATTAAGCCTAATATTGCAAGTACCATACCAATTATTGTAAATGCATTAATTGTTTCGTTAAGAATAAAAAATGATGCAATTGTTGTAACTACAGGTGATAAATAAATATAAACTGATGTTTTAACTGCACCTATATTTCTTAGGGCATAATTCCAAAGTAAGAAGCATACTGTAGATGCTAAAATGCCTAAGAATAAAATATTTCCTAAATTTTTAAAATCTCCTAAGGCTTGGAAATTAAAATCACATTTAAAAATAAAGAAAAATGGAATTAAAAAGATTAATCCATAATACATTATCTTTCTTGTTACACCTATTCCTTTATAGCCAATATCCCCAATTTTCTTAACAAAAACGCTATAAAAGCCCCACATTACCATTGCGAGTAAGGCAAGTAGATAGCCTATTGGATTAGCATTTAAATTATTACTTCCGTTGACGCTAATAAATACAATTCCTGTCATCGCAAGGATAAAGCCTATGATAAACCAAAGGGTAATTTTATCACTTTTTAAGAATATTGTACAAAATATTAATGTAAAAAATGGTGCTGCTGAAACTATTATTCCTACATCTGATGCGTTAGTATAGGATAGTGCCATATTTTCAAAAAGAAAATAAAATGTTACACCTGAAGCACCTGCTCCAATAAATAATAATTCATGCTTAAAGGTTACTGTTTTAAAGATTTTTGGATATATTAAAAATAATAATACAACGCATATAATTAATCTATAAATTAAGATTACTACAGGGTGAAAAGAATCTAATAAAACCTTAGTTGAAATGAATGTGGTACCCCAAATAATGACACAAAATAGGGCAAAAAAATGACATAAAATTTCTTTTTTCATTGATTATTCACCATAAATTTAGGCGTACTATCTTCCTTTTTTACTATTATTAATATTATAAAAACGATTAAATCAACTACTATTAAGCAACCTAAAACAAACCAATAAATCATTAAATAATCAGATAAATTCTTTGTCCATTCAACAATGTAATACATTATAGCTGAAATAACTAAATAGCTCGAATGCATTATAGGTACAAACTTATTAAATGTATATGTATTATCTATTAATAAATGAATTATTAAAAATACTAAGCAAATTATTGCAATACCTATAATAAAAAATATTGATGAATAATAAAATCTATAATCAAATTTATAATTAATGCCTAAAATAATATCGCCTATAATGCAACCTAAAACTGCAACTATATTTAAAATAATTATTAATTTATTTTTCAAATTAATCACCACTTATCTTAATAATTCTAATAAGGTATCATAGACATAATCAGATGCCTTTTGTCTTACGATATTTCTTCCTAAATCGCCGAATTTTTGAGTTTTTGTAATTATATTACCATTTATATAAAATCCAAAGCAAATCATTCCAACAGGAATATTTTCTGTTCCTCCTGTAGGGCCTGCAACACCTGTTACTGTTGCACAAATATTGGCATTAGATTGCTTAATGGCACCTATAGCCATTTCTTTAGCTACCTCTTCTGATACGACATTATATTTATCAATTGTTTCTTTTTTAACATTTAAATATTTAATTTTTGCTTCATCAGCATATGTAACAAAAGATTCATTTAAAACCTTTGATGCATTGCTAACATTGACTAATCTTGCCGCAAGCATTCCACCTGTTGCAGATTCAGCAAATGTAATATGATAATTCTTATTGATTAAAATATTAACTAATTCTTCTTCCTTAGTCATAATACCACCTTATGAGATTATACCAAATAAATAAGCAAAAATAAAGAGCTCCGAAGAGCTCTTAATAATTATTAGAATCCGAAATATTTCTTTGCGTTGTTGTAGCAGATATCTTCAACAATCTTACCTAAAGTTTCAACTTCAGATGCAGGATATTGACCTGATTCAACTAAGTCACCTAACTTTTGGCATAGAATTCTTCTATAGTATTCATGACGAGGATATGCTAAGAATGAACGAGAGTCAGTTAACATACCAACAGCTTCAGAAATTAATGCTACTTGCATCATTGTTTCCATATTTTGCTTCATACCATCTTGTTGATCTAAGAACCACCAAGCAGTACCATTTTGTACTCTATTTTGTACGCCTTCCTTTTGGAAGCATCCAGCTAATACCATTAATGCATAGTTATCACGTGGATTCAAGCAATATAAAATAGTTTTTGGTAATGAATCAGCTTCATCTAATTCACCAAGTAATGCGGATAATTTAGACATATAAACTTGATCTTCAATTGCATCGAAGCCAGTATCTGGTCCAATCTTCTTTAGCATTGATTTAGAGTTGTTTCTTAAAGCACCGATATGGTATTGTTGTACCCAACCACGCTTATTGTATTCTTTACCTAAGAATACTAATACATAACCCTTATATTGGTCTTGTTCGAAATCAGAAATAGCTTCACCCTTCATACCCTTTAAGAATACCTTATTAGCTTCTTCATAAGTTGCAGGAGCGTAATGTAATACATCTAGGGCATGGTCAGATAGACGAGAACCCATTTCATGGAAGAAATCAATTCTTTCTACTAATGCCTTTTCTAAATCCTTTAATGTTTTAATTTCATAGCCAACTACCTTAGCTAATTGGTTAACCCAATCCTTGAACCAAGATAATTCAACGTTTATTGCCTTATCAGGACGGAATGCTGGTCTTACCTTAACCTTTAATGTCTTATCAGCATTCATTTGCTTATGCCAATGTAGGTCATCAACTGGGTCATCAGTTGTACAAACTGTATCTACATTGAACTTATATAACATTTCTCTTGCAGATAATGTTTTTAATTTTTCGTTAGCAGCATCCCAAATCTTCTTTGCATTATTCTTATTAATAATGTCATAGATATCAAAATATCTTCTTAATTCAAGATGACTCCAGTGATATAATGGGTTACCAACAAAATATGGCATAGACTCAACGAATTGAGTATATTTTTGATAATCACTTTCTTCTAATGATTTACCAGGGATATTACCAGAAATTGAATCCTCCATATATCCTCTAGCACGTAGTGCTCTCCACTTATAGTGGTCACCATATCTATCTCCAGCACCTAACCAAGCTTCAGCTAGGTTTCTAAAATGCTTATCTTCTGCAATTTCCTTTGGTTGTAAATGGCAGTGATAATCAATGATAGGCATTTTTTCAGCATGCTCATGATATAGCTTCTTTGCTGTTTCAGTTGTTAACAAGAAATCCTTGTCCATAAATTCTCTCATGTTTTTTTTATCTCCTTTAATAATTATTATAGAATTACACCATCTTTAAAGATTGAAATTTCTCTAAAGTCGTTAATTTCATTTTTAGCTTGCTTCTTACCTGAAGCAACATCACAAATTAAATCTAAGAATCTTTCTAATAATTCATCCATAGTATATTTATCTACTAAATCACCTGCGTTGAAGTCAATCCAGTTGTCCTTCTTAGTTGCAAGTGCTGTATTAGTAGCAATTTTTAATGTAGGAACAAATCCACCAAATGGTGTACCACGTCCTGTTGTGAATAATACCATTTGACAGCCTGAAGCTGCAATTGTAGTAACAGCACAAAGGTCATTACCTGGAGTAGAAATTAAATTTAAGCCCTTAGTCTTAATTCTTCCACCCATTTCAATAACACCATTAACCTTAGATGAACCACCCTTTTGAACACATCCTAAAGACTTATCCTCTAAAGTTGTAATTCCACCAGCCTTATTACCTGGAGATGGGTTATCATAGATAACTTGGTGATGATTTTTAAAATAAATCTTAAAGTTATTAATTAATTCAACAATTTCATTAAATGTGGCTTCATCCTTTGCACGAGCCATTAATAATTGCTCTGCACCAAACATTTCAGGAACCTCACCTAAAACTGATGTTGCATCATTTAATGATAAGAAGTCAGATAATCTACCTAATAATGGGTTAGCTGTAATACCTGACATACCATCAGAGCCACCGCACTTTAAGCCGATTCTTAATACAGATAAAGGCTTAGTTACACGCTTATCGTCCTTCATCTTATTATATAATTCATCAAGTAATTTTACGCCTTCAACTACTTCATCATTTACATCTTGAGATACTAAGAATCTAGTTCTTTCCTCATCATATTTTCCTAAAGTTTCTTTGAAAACATCACATCTATTTTCTTCACAGCCTAAGCTTAATACTAAAACGCCACCAGCATTTGGATGCTTAACCATGTCTTGTAATAATACCTTAGTGAACTCTAAATCTCCGCCCATTTGAGAGCATCCAAAAGGATGTTGGAATGTATAAATTCCATCGATTTTAGACATATCATGAGTTTTCTTAAATTCTTCAATAATCTTATCAGCCATACCAGAAACACAGCCTACAGTTTGGATAATCCAAAGCTCGTTTCTAATACCATATTCACCAGTTGATCTTTCATATACATCAACTGTTCTATCACTCTTATATCCTAAAACCTTTGGATAATTTGGCTTATATGTATATGTGATAACATCATCAAGATTTGTTGCTACATTATGTGTATGAACATGGCAGCCAGCTTCAATATCTTCAGTTGCATGACCAATAGGGAAACCATATTTAATAACATTTTCTCCCTTCTTAATTAGCTTTAAAGCAACCTTGTGTGCCTGTGGAATGTCCATTTGTAATGTAACGCCAGCAACTACCTCGCCCTTTTTAAAAGGACGAAGTACTACTGCTACATTGTCTATTTCATGAATGATAATAAATTCTTGCATAAAATCACCTATTTTTTCAATATTTTTTATGTAAAACTAATGTTAATTTTTTATTACTTAATGATAGCTTTAATTGCATCTCTCATTGACATTGTTTGTTGAGCATATAATGCTTCAGTAACAAAGTCAGTTACACCAGCAATCTTATTTAAATCTTGACCCCAATGATTAGCCATACCTAAAGTTGCTTCAACAATCTTTCTAGCACCAGCCTTTGTTCCATCATAAGCTGCCCATTGATTCTTGAAGAATTCAATGAACTTAGGATCGTCATTTAATGCTATAGGAGCGTTGTTATCAATAACTCTTACACCCTTATAGAATGAAATTAATGCGGCTAAACTGAATAAACCATGTTGTGGTAATTTACCAGTTCTTTCAATATATTGTAATATTGTAGGTAAATCTCTTTCCTTAAACTTAGTTACAGAGTTTAGGGCAATTGACATTAATTCATGACGTACATATGGGTTCATATAACGCTCTAATACAGAGTTTGAATATGCAACCATTTGATCATGTGGAATATCAATTGTTGGAATAACTTCATCAAAAATGAAGTCCTTAACATATTTTCCTAATTCAGGATCTTCAATTGTTTCTCTAACTGTATCAATACCAGCTAAATAAGAAACTGGAACTAAAGCAGTATGAGAACCATTTAAAATCTTAACCTTTCTTTGCTTATAAGGTACGATAGAATCTACGAATAAAACATTTAATCCAGCCTTTTCAGTTGGAAGTGCCTTCTTTAATTCTTCTAGGTTAGCCTTAGCTTGTTCCTTTGAATCTACTGATTGAGCATCAATACACCATAAGTGGAAAATTTCACCAACAACCATATTTTGATCTTGGTAGCCTAAAGCTAATTGGAATGCTTCTGCATCATTTCTTGGGTAGCCTGGAACAATTCTATCTACTAATGTATTGTAGAATTTGTTTTCAGTTTCAATCCACTTAATGAATTTAGCATCTAAATTATTGTGCTTAGCAAGCTTAACTAATACTTCCTTTAGTGTAGCACCATTGTGATCAATTAATTCACATGGAATGATATATAAGCCCTTCTTACCAGCTTCATATCTCTTCTTTAAGAATGCTAAAAGCTTTCCTGGATATGAATTTGGACATTTAGAGAAGTCAGTATCATTAGGATCAAATGCGATACCTGCTTCAGTTGTATTAGAAATGATGAATTGTAAATCATCTGATAATGCATATTTCAAATACTTATCATATTCTTCAAATGGATTTAGTGCATCTTGAACACACTTAATAACCTCAGAAACTCTTTCAGCCTTACCATTTTGAAGACCTTGTAAATATAATGTATAAAGGCCATCAGCTTCATTTAATTCCTTTACACGTCCAAAAGGCATTGGTTGAACAACTACAACACCTGCAGCAAAGTCAGTTTTCTTATTTGTGCTGTTGATAATCCAATCAATAAATGCACGTAAGAAGTTTCCTTCACCAAATTGCATAACTTTTACTTTTTTAGGTTCTTTTTTGTTTACCTCATTAATCTTAGGTAATTCGTTAACATTAGCCATTTTTTATTCCTCCAATTTAGCGCTATAAAAAAAGCGCATTATGACATATCATAATTTTATCACTTAAATATGGAATAGTCAATAAAATAGAATATTTTAAGCCGTTAATTGAAAAAGTGTAATTTTTATGTCACTTATTATTAATAATAAAAGTCTCAAACCAAGACTAGATTTGAGACTAATTATTTATGATATGTTTCATTATTAATTATTTTAAAAGATCTATAGATTTGTTCTAATAAAATCACCTGCATTAGCTGGTGAGGAAAAGTCATTTTTGAAAAGCACAAATGATAATCAGCAGACTTTAATACATCATCCGAAAGACCTAATGAGCCACCTATTATAAAGGAAATAGATGAGCTTCCGTAAGTAAAAATGCTAGATATTTTTTCTGCTAATTCAGGTGATGTTAGCATTGTTCCCTTCAGGTCTAAAACCACCTTATATGACGATGCTGGAATAAGCTTTAAAAGTCTTTCTCCTTCTTTATTTTTTACTATTTCCTCATCCTTTTTTGATGGATTATCTGATATAGGCTCATCATTAGTTTGAATAAACTCAACCTTAGTATATTTTCCTAATCTTTTAGTATATTCAGCTATGGCATCCTTAAGATATTTTTCTTTAATATTTCCAACACTAACAATGTTTATTTTCATAATGAATACTCCTTTGAAGGATAAGGGTGTAGTATTTCAAATTCAACATTTTCAGTATCAATTCCAAAGCTATCAAAAACCTTTTTTCTGGTTAATTCTATTAATTGGCTAAGATTACATTCTTGTGATACGTGAGCGTGTAATACCACCTTTGTTTTAGGCCCCATAATGTTAGCCAATGTAACCATTGATTCCTCATTTGACATATGGCCATGATTTGATAAAATTCTCATTTTTAAATTATATGGTCTATTAGATGCCATAAGTATTTCTGGGTCATGATTTGATTCTAAAATATATGCTTCTGCATTAGAAATCATTGGCCATATTGTTTCATGAACATAGCCTGTATCAGTCATATAAACTAATTTTTTATTTTCTTCATGAATAACATATCCTACACATTCAGCAGCATCATGGAATGCTGGTAAAACATCAATATAAATACCACCTAAATTAAAGCTATCATACAACAATGTATTGTCATTTCTCGATAATATAATTATCGAACCATCATTATATCTCTTATCGATTAGCTCTGTTAATTTTGTTTTTCCAGAGGCCTTATACATATCGTAAATTGAATTTAAAGTACCTTTAGATAAATAGATTGGAATATGACATTCCTTTAGCATTGTAGGTAATGCCTTGATATGATCAGTATGCTCATGAGTAATTAAAATTCCATCTAAATTTTCTATTCCTATATTCATTTTTTCTAGGTTTTCCACTATTTGCTTACGAGTAATTCCTAGATCAATTAGAATATTTTTATTATTTGCTACTACGATGGTAGAATTTCCATCACTACCACTTGAAAAAACCTTTATTTTCACCTAAATCACCAACACAAGAATTATAGCATAAATAAAGGACATATTTAAAACATTTTTTAAATTTCATAAAGTTAATATTAAAATTATATTTTAATTGCATTTTCAAACCATTAATGATATGATATTATGTGCTATAGTTTAAATTTTTTACGGAAAAGGAGTTTTATTAATGAGCATAAATAATAAGAAAACGCGCAGGTTATCAGCTGCAATGGTAACATGTGCTTTAGCTATAACGTTAACATCTTGCTCAGGAGCTACTAATAAGTATGGTTCTTTAGATGAAAAAGCCACTTATGCTACCGTTGGTGATTATTCGCTAACAAATGGAGAGCTATGGAATGAATTACAGTGGGATGCTAAAGACGTATTAGACACTCAAATAGCAAATGTTATTTTAAACGAGCAAATTACTAGATTAACAAATGTATTAAATACAGAAGGCGATTATTCTAAGCTTTCAGATAAAAAGATAATTCATGGTTCTACTGATGAAATTACAGAAGAAAAATTCAATCAAATGTATGAAGAATACAGTAATAGAATCGTAGACTATGTTGTTCAAGACATTGCAGATTATACATATAACCAAGAAGGTTATTGGGATAATTTTGAAAAGATGGACAAGACATTAAAAGAAATACAAAAGCAAAAATATGTTGATGGAATCTATACTGAATTCCAAAAATCTTCAATTGCAGATGGAGATTATAAAGGTAAGACATATAAAGAATTAATTGAAAATATAAGTGAAGATAACAAAACACCATTACTAGCAATAGCAAAGGACTTAAGTGAGTTATATTATCCTCAATATGCTAAGGAATTATTTACATATGACACATTATGTGATGAGGCAGCAGAAGCTTTTGAAGATGACACTGACTCTGATGATGAAAAATATGGTGCATATACAAATTCAGAATATGTAAATGCATTTAAGAAGTTGTATACAAATACTTATAATCTAAATATGATAAAAATTAAATTTGTTTCTGAAACAGAATTCAAAGATGTTTTAAGAGCATTTGGAATTTTAATCAATAATAACAAATATTATTATATTTTTGATGATAAGGATGATAAATCAAAAACATTAGATTATTCAGCATACATCGAATACTATGATGAATTTACAAGTTCTTCTTCATTATCCAATAATTTAAAGACAAGTGGAGCTGAATTAATTTCAGGTAGAGTAATGCTTGAAATTTATATTATGCTATATAACTATATGTATGGTGGATATAGAGATGAATTACCTTCTGCTTCTGGAGTTGTGTTAAATTTCGATAACTTAAATGAATTAAGAGCCCAAACTTATAAATTAATTGCAGCTTATAAGGTTGGAGATCAAAACACATTATATAATAATACTATTAAGGCATTAGAAGAATTTGATGCTAATTTACCAGCAGATGGAAAATTATTAGAATTCACTCCTGAATATTTAACTGATACATACAATGCAACATTAAAAACATATTGCTTCGAAACTTTATTATTACAAGATAAAAATCAATATGATAACTATGATACAAGATATTCAACATCATTACAAAATGCAAATAACTCAAATTTAATTTTCTATAAATTCGGTGATGAATTTGATGAAATTGCAGATGAAAAGATTAAATCATATGAGGAAAAGTATTTAGATAAGAACAATACAACAATTGATTACTTTGATTTCTTAACTAGTGAAGAAAATAAAGATCTATTCGATGAGGTATTAAATAAGATTATTAAAGATTCTATTTCTTCTTCAATCATTGATAATAGATATAATGAAGCTTTAGAGGATGTAAAAGTAAAAGTATATACTGAAGCAACAGAAATTGCATATGCTAAGGATCATTCAAATTATTCTAAATCAGTAGGTAGCGCTCCAAATGGAAACATTTTAGCTGCTATTACATACAACGATAAAACATTAAATCTAAATATTAAAGCAAACAAAGATGACACTAATTCAATTTTAATTCCTGGTACTTCAGAGGCTTTTGGTGTATTTGATTACTTAGAAAGAACAAAGGGTATCACTACTGCTATCGACCTATTATCAAAGAAAATGGTAAGAGATACTGACCAATATAAGAAAACATTAAAAGATAGTGATACTCGTAAAATATATGAAACATACATTCAAAGTGTATTATTAGCTTTCGCAAACGATAGTTATTCTTCTAGTGGCTATCCTTCAACAATTGGTAAATATAATTTCTTAATGTTATATTATCATACAGCAGATGTTAATAAAATTGTTGAAGATTATTACCTATTACAAGTAGCTTCAGCTAACCTATTAGCTGATTATTCAAATAAAACATTAGCTGATTTCCTAAAGTCATATGCTGATATTGCTTATGAAAAGTATTTCTCTTTATCAGGAAAGCAATTATTAATCTATATGGATGAAGATGAAGATGGAACAAAAGATGAAGCATCTACATGGGTAAATGAAATAGTTCCTAACTGGGAATGCTTAGATGGAACAGTTGCTGACGTTACAAAGGCTTACGTTGCAAGACAATTAGCATATACTATATATAATAAGGTTAGTGCTGCAGCAAACACATCACACGTTACAAAGGCTGAGGATATCGTAGCTGAAATCAATGATTCTGCAAAGGCAGAATACAATGATAACCCAACTGCTTCTGAAAACATTTGGGCAAAATATAAAAAGTTAGGCTTAAATGTTGAATTAGTTGATTTAGAGGTTACAAACTCTTCAACAACTGGAGACTACGCAATCAAACAAAGATTATATGATTATGCACGTGGCTATAATAGTGATAACACAAAGACATATCAATTCTATATTAATGAAACTACTCCAACAGAATATATTGAACAAATTTCTGTAGAGGATATTGCTAATGACGATGTAATTATTGAATCAGATAATGGAATTAATTTATTATTCATTACAAGTGGTACTTCTAATCCTTCTGCTGAATACAGCATTGAAGAATACGATGACACATTATATAAGAATATGATTATTAAATATAATGAACAATTTATAAAAATTGCTGAAATCTATAATGAAAATGATATGTTAAATTCAAATCAAATTCTATTATATCTTTTAGCAAGTGCTACAAGCCAATCAGATTTAATTCCTTCATCTTTATCATCTGCATATACTCAATTCTTATCACCTGTGTATACAAGATTTACAAGTTCAGAAACACAAAGAATTGTCTTATTATTCTTCATGAAGAAATTCACTAATACAAATAAAGAATTATATGACACAATTGTTTATGCAAATGATGCTTATAATGGAAAAGATGGCGTATTACAAAATATAATCGTTATTAATCAAAATATTGCTGATGAATACAACAACTTAGAAAATGATACTACTGGTACTTCTAATTTATATCCTGACTGGTGGCAAAATTTAAATGAGCATGTTGAAAACTTCTTAAATAATTTAAAGAAGGAGACAGAGTAATATGAAGCTAAAAAAATTACTTTTAGGTACTGCACTTGCTGCATTAACTACAATAACATTATCATCATGTGGTGGAGGAACAACTAGAAATACTGTTACTCCATATGGAACATTAAATTCAAAGCTTAATGATACAATCGCTACTGCAGATAACAATTTAACAATGACAGTAGGACAATACTATACTCAATTAAGAAAAAATGGATATGATGTAATTACTACCGCTATTAACAAAAATATTTATAAAGACGAATATACTGTTACTAAGGCATTATTTGAAAATGCTACAAGAGCTGACTTTATTAATTCATTAGGAAAAGATAAATTATCTATGCTTGAATATACTGATGAAAAGGATGAATCTAAAACAGTTCAATCAAAATTATTTGATTTAACTACTGATTCAGAAGCTGCTAATGATAAATATTTATCTTTAAGAAAAAAGCTAGTTAAAGCAATTACTACTTCTATTTCTAGTGATATTTTTGGAGCAAGTAGTGCAAAATCAATTTCTAAATTGACTGACGAAGACATCAGTAAGGATTTAGAAAGATATGTTGATACTTTAGCTAGTGAAGGTATTTACATTGAAACTACAGATATCAAATATGATTTACCAACTGATACTACTTATTTTAACGATGTTGATGATTTAGTTACATTCACAAATTCTACATTTGAAAAATTATCATCAAAGATTGAATCATATATTCTTCAACAAGCTAAATATCTTGCTGGAAGAAGAGCATTATATAAAATTGCTGACGAAGAATATGTTTATGATGAAGATTCTGAAAATGATGTAAAAAATAGCAATTATCTTTTCAAAGAAAAACAAATTAAGGATTATTACGAAAATAATTATAAGAATTATGGTGAATATAAGGCAATTATTATTCAATTCAATTCAAGAAAAGATGCTATGGAAGCAATTAACAGTCTAAAAAATGATCCTGTTAACCCAGTTGATTTTAATAACATTCAAACATTAGATGAAGCTAAGGAAGCATATTTAAGATTATATAATTACTATTATGATTATAAGAATGTTGCTTCTGCTGATGACGATGCATTCGACTATGTTGTTAATAAAGACAAAGATGAATTAAATGATTTATCTTCTGACATTTCTGTATTAATCAAATCAACATTAGAAAATGGAGAATTCCTAAAGGAACCAAGAAATATTAATAATAAATATGTAATGGCTTTACATATATCTACTGATTATACATACAACACTGGAGATTCAACTAAGCAAGCTGAATTAGATTCATTCGATGAAGAAAAGAGAGCAGAAATCGAAAATATAATTAAGGAAGATATTCTATTCTCTACTATTTCATATTCATCAACAGTTGATAATGAACGTTTTGAAAATGCTAAAATTAAAATTTATGATCCATATTTTGAAAATTCATTCTACAACTCATATTCAGATAGTTATGAATTAGTTACTTCTACTATTGAGGCTTCTAGCAATGATATTTTTACAATTGGTGATTATAAGTATACAGTAGATGACTTCTACAACGATGCATCTAAGAAATATGCAAATACAATTATTACTAATTATTTTGAATTAGAATTTGCAAAGAGCTATTATGAAAAATATGTATCATTATATTTAATAGATTCAGATTTAGCTAGTGATAATGAAACAACACTTGATGAAGAAATCGGTAAATTTAACAATAATGAAAATTCTACTTATCCAAAGGAAGTTGGATTAGAAACATATTTACTTGGTACATATGGTTATACTAATAAATCAGATGTTTTAGAATATTATTATAAAGCTACTAAAGCATTATCAACATACAACAGTATGATGATTTATGATTCATGGCGTTCTTCTGGAACTAATGCTGATGGTCAATATTATCTATCTGAAGATGCTGAAAACAGCTTCTTAAAGAATTTATTAGCTACAGGAAATAATAACTATTCAGACATTTTCTCTATCAATCTTGATCATATGTTAATCAACATTGACGATGATGATGATGGTAATCCAGATGACCCTGATGATTTCTTATTTGGAAAAACTGATGAAGAAAAAGAAGCTTTTGAAAATGCAGTAATAAAATTAGCAAGAGCAATTTATCTTGAATCAATCAATACAATTTACAAAAACTCAACAATTTACGATACATTATTATATATTAAAACTCAATATGAGGAAGGAAATAAAATGAATTCTCCATTTGAATTTGATAATAATGGTACTGTCGTTGTTGTTGATAATTGGGATGATTTTAAAAAGCTTAACAAATATAATTTCTTATTAACTATTGAGAAATTAGCATCTAGTGATAATATTACTGAATCATCTGTAAGTAATTTCGTTGTTCCATTCAAGAAATATGTTATAAATCTATATAAGTCTGTATCAAGCATGAATTCTACTGAGGATCCTTATAGAAAAACAGATAGTTCTAACTCTGATACATATGAATACGAAAATGGTAAATATTTCTTATATAATACAGCTACAAAAACTGGTACATTTGCTACTGATGAAGCTGATGCTGCATTAATAACAAAGGATACATTATGTAAAACATCATTTGGTTATCATATTTTATTAATCAATTCATATGATAAAAAGGATTATTTAACATATACTGATGCTTCTGAATATCAAAAGAACATTGAATTAGTATTAAGAACATACACTGATAGTGATGACAAAACTCAAAATATTACATTAAATATTAGCTCAGTAAATGAAACTACTGATGCAACTGAGGCTTCATTCAATCAATTCTTCATTTACTATGTTCAAAAGAATACTGGAGCAAGTACTTCATTGGATACAGAAATCTATTCATTAATGGAAAAATTATTTAGTGATACAATTACTAATTATTCTTCTTCTACATTCCAAAAATATTTATTAGATTCTAAGCTTAATATTAAATTTAGTACTGAAACTGAAATACTAACTAACAAAGTATTTACTGCTAATTTAACTAAACTTAAAAATACATTCATTGGATATGATAAAGAATCTAAATATATTTCATGGGTAGATGGAACATTAACTTGGACTAGACCTGAAATTTAATAGTATTAAACACCTTTTATGAACAAATAAAAGGTGTTTTTTTTGTACAAAAAAAACTAGTAGAACTTAATCTACTAGTCATTAAAATTATTATTTATCAGCTTTTACCATTGATAAAGCCATTTTATGCTTATTATAATCAATATCAATTACATATACATGTACTGAATCACCAACACCTACTAAATCAGATGGATGATTTATCTTATTTGTAGACATTTTTGAAATATGTACTAAACCATCGTATTTAACACCACAATCTACAAATACGCCAAAATCTACAACATTTCTTACTGTTCCATCAAGTTCATCACCGACTTTGATATCTTCAAAATGCATAATATCACTTCTTAGCTTTAATCCATCATATGAATCTCTTATGTCTCTAAGTGGTGCGATAAATGCATCTAATATATCATTTAATGTATAGCTATCAATATCAAGCTTTTTAGATAATTCATCTCTATTACATGTAGCTACTGCTTGTTTCATCATATCAGAGCCAAGCATTGATTCATCCATATTAAGCTCATCTAATAATAGCTTAGCCTTCTTATAGCTTTCTGGGTGAATTGATGTCATATCAAATTTATTCTTACCATCTAAAATTCTTAAGAATCCTACACATTGTTCATATGTTTTAGGTCCTAATTTTGCAACCTTCTTTAATTCCTCTCTAGTATAGAATCTACCATTCTTTTCTCTATATTCAACTATATTTTTAGATGTGGCCTTAGATAGACCAGATACATAGCTTAATAAAGATACTGAAGCGGTATTTAGATTAACACCAACTCTATTAACTGCATCCTCAACTACTTCATCTAATGATTTAGATAGCTTAGATTCAGTTACATCATGCTGGTATTGACCGACACCAATTGATTTAGGATCAATCTTAACTAATTCTGCAAGTGGATCTTGAATTCTTCTAGCAATTGAAATTGCGCTTCTCTTTTCAACTGTTAAATCAGGGAATTCCTCAATAGCAAGCTCAGATGCTGAATATACTGAAGCACCTGCTTCACTAACTATAACATATTTAGTAGTTAATTTATTTTCATTAATAACCTCAGCAATAAAGCTTTCTGTTTCACGAGATGCTGTACCATTACCAATTGCTATAATCTCTACATTATATTTATTAATTAAATCAACAATTTTCTTTTTAGATTGAATTACAAGCTTCGGGTCAACTATTTGATCCTTTGACTTCTCATTAGGGTAAATTACGCCAATTTCAAGCACATTAGATGAAGGTGAAATAACTGCAAGCTTACAGCCTGTTCTAAATGCAGGATCTACACCTAATACAACTTTACCCTTCATTGGAGCTTGTAATAAAAGGTTCTTTAGATTTAATGAGAAAATATGAATTGCCTGAGCTTCAGCCTCTTCATTTTTAATGCTTCTAATTTCTCTAGCAATTGAAGGCTGAATTAATCTTTTATAAGAATCAGCAATTGCTTCATCTAATTCCTTTCTAAATAAAGATTTTATATTCCATGTAACCTTCCATGTTAAATAATCTATATCCCATGTGGGCTTTAATTCAATATTTACATTAATTACATCTTCATTTTCTGCACGATTAATAGCTAATAATCTATGTGGCTTAATTCGAGCAATAGATTCACTACATTCATAATAATTTTTATATTTCTCATCTGGGTCCTTATCATTATTTTTCTTTTTACAAATAATAGTACCAAATTTTAATGCATTATCTCTTATAGTTCCTCTATATTCTGCATTATCACTAATTCTTTCTGCAACAATATATTTAGCTAATGTTAATGCCATTTCCTCTGATGTAACCTTATCATTAATAAAAGGCTTAATAAATTCAGATCTTTCGCCTCTTTGATAATTTTTCATCATTATATCAGCTAAGCCATCTAGACCTAAAGCAATAGCCTCTGATGCCTTAGTTTTCTTCTTTTCTTTGAATGGACGATATAAATCCTCTACCTCAATTAATTTAGTAGCCTTTTCTATATTCGCTTTTAATTCATCTGTTAATAGACCCTTTTCTTCAATTAATCTAATAACATCAGCTTTTCTTTTAGATAAATTAACACCATAATTATAGGCATCACTTATAACTCTAATTTTTTCTTCGTCTAATCCACCAGTAACTTCCTTACGATATCTTGCGATAAAAGCTACTGTCTTTTCATCAGCAAGCATTTCAAGTACTGCCTTAATTTGTTCAATTTTAATATTCTCATTCTTTGATATTTCAAGAATTACTTCTTCATTTATTGCTTCCATAAACTCCTCCAGAAAAATATAAGGCCCTAATAGGCCTTAATACAAAATTATTCTAAACTATTTACAAACTTAATAGCATTATCAATAGCTGATGCCATTTTATTACTATCTGTATAAGATGTAGCGTAAACATTTCCTGTTGATACAGATTCTTGTAATCCATCTACAGATAATAAACAGAATAATGGTCCTGCAAATGATGAATCAGAAGATGCAGTTGGAACAAATGATTTATTTTCATATATTGAAGAGCTTCCATTACCATCAGCAACCTCTGTATTAACAATATATAGTTTAACATCATAATTATTCTTTGCTGCAAATGTGTCAATAGTATATTGTAATTCAACTAATAAATTAAATATTTGAGTATGCTTTGAATTTTTTAAATTAGTATCATCATTATTAGTATCTATTAAATCAAATGGATAGAATGTACTTAAATCAGCAGCAAATACAAATGTATAATCATTAACTAATTCAGATTCAGGATTTGTATGTAAAGCTACACCCTCATATGTCATCTTTGTGAAATTAACATCAGTATTATTATATTTTTGTGTTTGTCCAAAATAATCATCAACCTCAACAGTTGCTGAAGAGCTATTATTATTTGCTACAACAACACCAATTGTAATACCTGCAGCTGTTAAAACAACAACTATGCTTATTAATATAATCCAAAATTTCTTAGAGAAAAGTAATCCTTTTCTTTCTCTCTTTTGGCCTTTAACGGCTTTATTAGAAACCTTTCTAACTACTCTAGCCACGTATTTCATCTCCTTAAATCGACTAAAAAACAAGTCTTTATTATTTTAACATAAAATTATTTTCATATCAACAAAATAACGATATTTTAATTATCCTGTCTTTTATGCTCTAAAGCAATTTCCTTTAATTTTCTAAATCTATGATTTAGGCCTGATTTTGTAAGCTTAGGATCATATTCCTGATGAATAATTTCAAGTAAATCCATTAATGAATAATCAGGATATTCCTTTCTGACCTTCATAACCATTAAAAGCTTCGAATCTAAATTTTGTAATGGATAATTAAATTCTAAATATTCTATATATTTTAATTGTTCTTTTGCAGAAGCATTAGTTTTATCTTGGTTAGCAAGAGTTAAATTAACACTTCTTTTGGCATTAGTTTTTGCAGCCTTAGTTATAATCGCATCCTGGTAGCTCTCCATTATTTTTTTACAGCCAATGTGATATAAAAAATCAGTGATAGCATCTCTAGCCTTTATATATAAAACTAAATATGTTTTTCTTTTGGTTATTCTTGCGTTCAAATCAAATTCATTCATTAATCTTTGAATAAATAATATTTCCTCTTCACTTGTAGAAGATATTTCTAGGTGAGCACTTCTTGCGTTAGGATCATTAACACTACCTCTAACTAAAAATGCACCTCTAATATAGGCATTCATTCCTGCTACTTCTATTTCTCTTTTATATTTTGAGGCATCACCAAATAAATTTAGGTCTGAAATAATAATATCAGCACCATCTGTTATTTCAGCAGTGTAATTTGTATGACTATCAAATCTATCAATTACGCGCTTTAATAGCTTTGTTTCAACCTTATAATATTTCTTTATAAGACTTAAAAATCTTCTAATGATTCCACTATTATTACATGTTAATGATAGCTTTACAGGTAAAATACCAATTTCACCTGATACTCTTATCATACTTTCAATTTCTAATTTATCAGTAATTTCATCGTTACTATTATAATTTAATAAATCTGTTTTAACATCTAAACTAAAGCTCATTGTTATTCACCTAATATTTTAAGTATCTCAGAAAGATTAGATATAACATAATCTGGCTTTGCTTCAAGCATTATTTCAGGATGATCTATATATAGACAGCCAACTGATTTTACACTAGCATTTCTTGCTGTTTCTATATCCATTAATGTATCACCTACATAAAGGATATTTTTTGAATTAAGCTTTTCCTTAGCTAAATATATTCCGTCGGGTGCTGGCTTATGATTTTTAACATCGTCGCTACCAATTATAATATCTAAGTATTCTGCTAAACCAAAATGCTCTAGGCCATGTACTAATAAACCATTTTTCTTTGAAGATATTACACCAAGCTTATATCCTTTTTTATGTAATGTTTTTAATAATTCCTTAGCGCCAGGAAATGGCTTAGCTAAATTATCATGATTTGGTTCATTAAATGCTCTATAATATTTAATCATTTCTTCGATTTCTTTTTCGTCATCTGAATATCTAGAAAATGTTTGATATAATGTAGGTCCAAAGAATGAATCTAAATCATCATCTGTCAATTTCATTTCTGGTCTAAATTTTTCAAATGTATAAATAAAGCTTCTTGAAATTAAATATTTAGTGTCCATTAGTGTACCATCATTATCAAATAGAATAGTATCAAATCTATTTTCTTTAATTCCATTTACTAAATCTATATATGATGTTTGAGGTATTCTAGCAAGTTCTTTAATTACTGCGTTACTATTATTATCTGCCTTAATCCACTTTGGTAATAATCTTTTTAGTGCTAAATAAATAATGCCTACAACGATAAATAATACGCTTGTAGCTATTGATACAGGAATAGGTCCTAGCATCAATGGCTCTCTTACGCCACTATTTAATCTTAGGCTTTCAGTAAATATTCTTACACAGCCATACCAGCATAAATATCCACCAACTAAATCACCAGTTTTTACGAATTTGGCTTTTCTTCTAGCAACAAGCATTAATACTAAGCCTAATAAATTAAGTAAAGATTCGTATAAAAATACTGGGTGACGATAGTTATGCTCAATAAACATCATATCACCAAGGAATGGAATATTTTTTAAAAATACTGAATTTTCAATTATTGGTCCATATAATTCATGGTTAAAGAAATTACCCCATCTACCACAAATCTGACCTATAAAGAACCCTGGAGCAACTATGTCCATAATTTTAAAGAATGATAATCCTTTAACCTTACAATAAACATAAATTGATATTACAGCTACAATTATACCACCTTGAATACCAAGACCTGCAAGACCAGTAAATTTACCACCTTGGAATCCTAAGAATGATGCAAAATCAGGGAATTCATTAATATTGAATATGTAATACCATAATCTAGCACCAATAATTGCTAGAGGTAAAACAATTAAAACACCTAAATAAATATCATCAGATGCTATACCAAGCTTTTTAGCTTCTCTTAATCCTAGCCATACCGCAATAGCTACACCAATTAATATACATATTGCATATAAGTGAATTGAAGTTCCAAAGAAATAGGTAGGATCTCCAGAATAATATGAGCCATCTGAATATTTATTAGCTAATATCATTAACAAACTATTCATTATTTGTTCTCTCCTTTAGATGCGGCTGAATCTATTTTATTTACAAATTCTACTGCAGCATTATGGCCAAGTAGCTTTAATTTTTCATTCATAGCTGCTGATTCAACTAATAATGAAACAGTTCTACCTGGAAGTACAGGAATTACTACCTTAGCAATTTCTGTATTAAAATATTTAATCTTAAGCTCATCTAGGCCTAAACGATCGTAATACTTATCCTCGTCCCAGGCTTGTAGTTCAACTACTAATCTAATATTTTTTCTTTGTCTATAGGAAGACGCACCAAACATTGTTACTACATCTACTATACCGATACCTCTAATTTCCATATATCTTTTTAGAATATCAGGTGATGTACCTATTAAATTACCTGGTTCTTTTTCTATTATTTCTACTAAATCATCGGCGATTAGCTGATGACCTCTTTTTATTAAATCAAGGGCTGTTTCAGATTTACCTATTCCTGATTTACCAATGATTAATGTACCCATACCATTAATATCAAGTAGTGTTCCATGAACAGATAATCTTTCTGCAAGCTTGTCCTGCAGGTATGAATATAGCTTAGAAGATGTTTGTGTTGTTCTTAATGGGCATCTTAATACTGCTATTTTATATTTTTCTGCCATTTCGATAAATATTGGATTAACATCTACACGGCCTGAAAATACAAGGCATGGTGGATTCTTTTTAAATATTTCTTCTACATTCTTTCTTATTGTATCTTCTGGTAATGTATTTAAGAATGTCGCATCCTTTGTACCAATTAATACTAATCTTTTATTATCAAAGAAATCAAAGAATCCAGTAAATTCTAGACCAGGTCTAGATATTTCATCTTCATCTATTTCAGCCTTTAAGCCATCTTTACCTGCTAAAAGCTCTAAATTATTATCCCTTGCTAAAACTTCAACTACAACTGACATAAGTTCGGAAACCTCCTAATATCTAAACCATATTCTATGGATAGTTTTACTTGTTATTCTATGTAAGATAGATAAGATCAACAATAATATTATCCATAAAACTCCTGATTCAAAAATTTCAAAGATAAAATTATTTATTAAAATCATTAATAATCCAAAAAATATTATTAGCTTTATGCTAAAAAACGGATCATATGCAAATACTCTAATAGATCTTGAAAATATATCTGTAAGCATAAATAATAATCCAGTTAATCCTGAAAATACAAATATATACCAAGTAGGGACTACTAAAGTATATGATAATATTCCAAATGAAATAACTGATAAAGCATATAATTCAATAAAATGAATAAAAAATACAAAAATATTAGCTAAACTAAATTTTAAGCTATTTTCTTTTTTCTCAGCTCTTTTAAGTATATGAATAATTCCATTATCTCTATATTTAGTTAAAATTGCCTTTTTTTCTGCATTTTCTTCTAAATTAATTAGTTTATTCATTTCTTCTTCGAAAACCTTAACTATTAGCAATAAATCAATCATGTCTGTAGTGTTTTCATAATCCTTAGAGAATTTAGAATAATCTAGGTTTGGATCTTTTTCTTTTTTTATTTCATATACTTTTCTTTTAACAATATTTAAGGTATTTTTTAGTTTTTCGATTTCTTCTAATCTATTTGATTTATCATCATTTTTCATATGAATCACCTGATGTTAATTATAAAAATCTAACTAACAAATAGATTATATAATAATCTAGTGCTTTTAGCAAATATAAATACGACAAAAGCGTAGCCAAAATTAGCTACGCTTAATATTATTAAATCTTATTTTGTTTTTCAAATAGTGGCTTTAAGAATTTAGCTGTATAGGATTTCTCTTCCTTTAGTAAATCCTCAGGTCTTCCTTCAAATATGCATTCTCCACCACGAGCACCACCTTCAGGTCCCATGTCGATAATATAATCAGCTAATTTGATTACATCTAGGTTATGCTCAATTATTAAAACTGTTGCCCCTTGATCAGCGATTTGGTTAATTACATTCATTAGTCTCTTTATATCATCAGTATGAAGTCCTGTTGTAGGCTCATCCATTATATATAATGTAGTAGATGATATTTTAGAATTTAATTCTGTAGCTAGCTTAACGCGCTGTGCTTCACCACCTGATAGTGTAGTAGATGATTGACCTAGCTTAATATAGCCTAGGCCTACATCATATATTGTTTGTAGGCACTTTTTAATTCTAGGGAAGGCATCAAAAAATTCAAGGGCGTCCTCTACTGTCATATCTAAAACGTCAGAAATTGATTTACCCTTAAATTTAATTTCTAATGTTTCAGATGTAAATCTTTTACCATGGCATACCTCACATGGTACATATACATCTGGTAAAAATTGCATTGAAATACGCTTTACTCCATCTCCACCACAGGCTTCACATCTTCCACCTTTAACATTAAATGAGAATTTAGATTTATCGTATCCTCTGATTTTTGCATCATTTGTTTCTGCAAAAACTGTTCTTATCGCATCAAATACGCCTGTATATGTTGCGGGATTACTTCTTGGTGTTCTACCAATAGGCTGTTGAGATATATGAATAATTCTATCTATTTTATCTAGACCATCTATTTTATCACATTTACCTGGAATAATGCGCTTTGTTCCATATATTTTCATATATGCATTTTTATATAGAACCTCATTAATTAATGAAGATTTACCAGAACCAGATACACCTGTTATACATGTTACAACGCCAAGTGGAATTTTTACATTAATATTTTTTAAATTATTTTCCTTAGCACCCTTAATAGTTATCCATTTACCAGTTAATTTACGTCTCTTATCTGGTATTTCTATTTGCATACGTCCAGACAAGTAATTACCTGTTATACTATTAGTGTTTTGCATAACCTCCTCAGGTGTTCCTGCAGCAACAATTTCACCGCCATGGATACCTGCTCCTGGTCCTACATCGACTAAATAGTCACATGATAGCATAGTTTCTTCATCATGCTCTACTACAACTAATGTATTGCCTAAATCACGCATTTCCTTTAATGTTTTAATTAATCTAGCATTATCACGCTGATGAAGACCAATAGACGGCTCATCTAATACATATAATACTCCAGTTAATCTTGATCCTATTTGTGTAGCAAGCCTAATACGCTGTGCTTCTCCACCAGACAAAGTATCTGCAGATCTAGCTAATGTTAAATATTCTAATCCAACATCAATTAAGAATTTTAATCTATCTGATACTTCCTTTATGGCAAGCTTCGCAATAGCCATTTTTTCTTCAGATAGCTTTAATTCATTAAACCATTTATATAAATCATCAATTGGCATAGTACAAATATCATTGATATTTTTATCATTAATATAAATGCTTAATACACCAGGATTTAATCTTTTACCATTACATGTTGTACAAATATTTTCAATCATGAACCCTTCAATCCAATCTCTAATCCAATCAGATGCGGTTTCCTCATATCTTCTTTGGAATGTATTAACAACACCCTCAAACATATCTGTTTTATCATGTAATCTACCTGATGTAGCTCTTAGCTTCATTGGAATAATATCATCAGATCCATATAAAATGATATCTTGATGCTTTTTAGGTAAATCTTTAAAAGGCTTATCCATATCTATTCCATAAAATTTACATACAGCATTTAATTCACCTTTATTTAAATTATCCTTTTCCTGATTCTTATATGGTAATATACAATTTCCATTTAATGATTTTTCATAATCTATAATTAATTCCTCAGAAATAGTTAATTTCTTACCTAAGCCATTACAAGAAGGACATGCCCCAAGTGGTGAATTAAATGAAAATAATCTAGGCTCTAGCATAGCTAAGCTATATCCACAATATGGACAAGCATGTACTGTAGAATAGAATTCTTCATTATCTCCGTTATATATAACACAATAGCCGTCAGATTCATTTACTGCAGTATTTACTGCTTCAAAGATTCTACTTCTTACGCCTTCCTTCATAATTAGACGCTCGAGTACAATATAAACATTATGTTTCTTAGTTCTTTCTAAATTTATTTCTTCTTCTAATTCTCTTAATTCTCCATCAACATAAGCTCTTACATATCCTTTTTTTAGATATTTTTCAAATATCCCCTTATGTTCACCCTTTTGTCTAAAAACTACAGGTGATGTAATATATAGCTTAGAGCCTAAAGGATATTGCATAATCTTATCAACTATTTCATCGACAGATAAAGATGAAATAGGAATATTATGATTAGGACAATATGGAGTACCAACTCTAGCAAATAATACTCTTAGATAATCATATATTTCAGTTACAGTACCAACTGTACTTCTTGGGTTATGTGATGCAGATTTTTGATCAATAGAAATTGATGGTGATAGGCCTTCAATTGAATCTACATCTGGCTTTTCATTTGAGCCAATAAATTGTCTTGCGAAAGAAGATAATGATTCTACGAATCTTCTTTCACCCTCTTGATAAAGTGTATCAAAGGCTAAAGATGATTTACCAGAGCCTGATAGACCTGTCATAACTATTAATTTATTTTTAGGTAATTCTAGATTAATATTTTTTAAATTATTCTCTCTAGCACCCTTAATGATAATTTTGTCCATGTTTACACCTACTCATAGTTTTGTTAAGCTTTTAAGCTTAAATATAATATATCACAAATTATAAAAACTACCAATAGAAAAAGATATTTGTCAAAAGTACTTCATTTCTTAATTATGACATAATCAGCCATTTTGAATGTTTTTTTATTGATTTTGGCTGATTATGATATTTTACAAAAGAAAAGAAATAATTAAAATCATATGATTTATATATTATAAAAAGAGAAAGAAAATACATATATTTTTTCCAAAACTGCCTAAAAAATCGAGTTTTGGAAAAAATGCTTCAAGAAAAAAAGCATAAAATTAATAAATGACTAGGTGTTATCCTAGTCACTATCATAATCTTAATTATCACTTATACTGACATACAATATTTCATTTAAAATATTGTTTAAAGCTCACTTCCAACCAAATCCTTTCTTAATAAAAGGATCTGCCCCATATTTACCTTCTAAGTATTGCTTATAATATTTAGCATCCTTTCTAACCTGTTCACCTTTATAATTAACAATATTAGATAAAGGTATTACCTTAGTTGAATAATTATTATCTCTAAAAACAAACCATATTTCATCTCTTCTAAATAATTGATTATCCATATTTAAAATATCGTGAGAATTAAATATTAATTGAGATTTTTTATTATAATCTGAATTGAATAAATTAATTATTTCTCTAAATAATTTAGGGTGTAAATATGAATTCATATCATCACATATAAAAATACTATTTTTATTAATTGATGAAATAAATTCTATTATCATCCAAAATATTCTTGCTGTACCAGATGATTCGTCAATAAGTGGTAATTCCTTTTCTATTATATTATCATTAATTGTTATTTCTCTTGTAAAATATATAGGATAGGATTTTGTATTACTATCATAGATATTAATATCTTTAATTTTAATATCAACATTGTTCAGAATATTTATAATAAAATCTTTATTATTCTTTATAATATCTAATAAATCTTGGCTAATAAATCTTGGGGTATCAATTCTAATTATAGAATTAATTTCATTCCATAAACTTTTTATTACATCTAAACTCATAACAAGCTTAACTGTAGTATTAGCATATGTTTGAAACAAATGATTTATTACTGATATACCTTGTGATAGCTTTACTTTTGTATTAGTTCCAGCTTTATTCAACTCTTCACTTATAATGCTTCCATTTTCCTGTCTAATTAATAGTGTTTTATATTCACTATCTCCTTTTTTTCTATATGTTATCTCTTCGTAGATAAAATATGGCTTATGATTAAATGAAGGTGTAGGTGCATATACTGTATCATTGATGATTTGAATCTTATATTTGGTATTATATCCTATCTCGTATTTATCATTAATAAAAAATACAGTTTCTGTTATTATTTCATCATTAGAAAAAATATTTTTGATAATATGAGTAGTCGGAGTAGTAAAACCACTACCTATTACTATAGCTTTTAGCATATAAATAGCCGATATAATATTACTTTTACCTCCGCCATTAGGACCATACATAGATGATGTCCTTAATATATAATTATCATTAATATTTATGTAATGATGATTATATTCACCCACACGATCTTTATCTGCTTCCATAGTAAAAAATATTTCATCCTTTATTGATTTATAATTTTGAATTGTAATTTCTTTTAACATAAGCCTATCATCGTGAGATTTTTTCTCACGCTCCTTAACTATAGTATAAACATATATTTTATTTTAGTCAATATTTTATATAAAATTAATAAAGGCCTAGGTGTTATCCTAGGCACTTTCATTATCTGAATCACTTGATTCTTCTATTGTATCTTCACTGTTACTTTCAGGTTCTACTTCATTAGTTTCTACAGTTGAATCTTCAAGTTTAACTGATTCATTATTTGTAGTTTGTTGTTTCTTAGCTTTTAATTTAGCTAATTCTTCAGCTAATATTTCTTGTTTTAGTTCCTCTAGCATTTGTTCTCTAGTTTGTTCATTTTGCTTTTTAGCATCATCAGTTTTCTTCTTTAAAACAAATTGAATTGATTGCATCGCTATCATAACAACAAAGATACCGATTAGAATAAAGAATATTAAATTTTGATTAATTCCACCAGAAAATATACTCATAAATCCTAACCCTGTAATATATTTACCATATACCATATTTTTGGTTACAGCTAATCTATCGGTTGTATTATTGTTATTATCACCCATTACAACTAAATAATTATATTCAGATGTACTAACAAGATTAACTGTTTTATCGTTATAGTAATTTTTAGATGTTTCCATTACTCCATCTACTACCTTAGCAACTACTCTATGGATTATATATTTATTTTCAGGTTCATTATAATAAACTATAATATCATCTATATTACAATCATCATAAGATGCTTGTCCAAATAATATATAACTATTTGTTGGTATTACAGGCTCCATTGATCCTGTAGGAACATAGGATACTGATAATCCAAATATCCTGGGAGGTCTTTTTTGAGTATTTCCAACAATTACAGCTGAAACTATATAAATACATAATACTAAGGCTATCATTCCTATAACATAACCAATAATATTCTTAATTTTATTTTTCTTTTCTTTTTTTTCATCTAAAGCCAAGGCTTATCACCTCTATTCATCAAGAACATTCTCTTTGAATAAGGCTTCTAGCTCATCATCAGATAAATTCTCTAGGTCATCTTCAGATGCAGCTTTTGGTCTAGGTGCAGAATCAGTATCTTCATCCTTTGGCTTAGCTTTAGGCTTTAAGCTAATCTTTGGTTTAGCTTTAGGCTTTGGAGCCTCTTCCTTTGGCTCTTCTTTAGGTGCATCAGCAATTCCATTATCTGCAGCTAATGCATCCAATTCTTCATCAGTTAAATTATCTAAGTCGTCACTAGGTGCAGCATCTTCAGCTACTTCAGGTGTAGTGTCTTCCTCTGGAGTGGCTTCAACCTCAGGCTCAGTATTATCTACTGGTTCAGAAGCTACTGCCTCTTCCTTTGTTTCAGGAGTAGATTCAACAGGAGCCTCTGCTTCTGCAGCCTCTGGAGCCTCTTCAGGTTTAGCTTCATCTACTGGAGCTTCTGGAGTTTTTGGCTCTTCTTCCTTTGGCTCTTCCTTAGCTTTCTTCTTTGGTTTTAAAGAGATAGAAGGTTTCTTAGCCTTAGGAGCTTCTTCTTCCTCGTCTAATCCTTGTAGATCTGCGTTAGCATCTTGCTTCTTAGGCTTAGGTTCTGCTTTTTTAACAGTTTTTGGTTTAGCAGCAGGTTTTTCATCTGCTCCACCTAAATCATTAAATCCAAGGCCATTTTGACTCATTAGAGCTTCTAATTCATCAGCAGTCATATCCTCAATTGACTTGTTTTCATCAACTTCAGCCTTCTTAGGCTCTGGAGTAGCAGCAGGCTCTTCTTTCTTCTTCTTAACAATCTTCTTCTTAGGCTTAGGCTCTGCCTTAGCATCCTCAGCGGCAAGTTGTTCACCAAGTAAGTCATTAGCAGCCATTAATTCTGCTAATTCTTCATCTGTTAAGTCATCATATTCATCCTTACGACGAACTGGAGCAGCATTATCAACATTAGCCATTGCCATAGCTTCTGCTTCACGCTTCTTAGCTTCTTCACGTAATTCCTTTAAGTGGTTACGCTTAGCTTCAGCAAGAGGTGCCATCTTTTCATTTCTAGCCTTAATTTCAGGTGATAATGCATTCTCTTTCATATCAGCTTCAAGCTTAGCCTTTTCAATAGCCTTTTGAGCATCAAGAGCATCCTTTTCAAGCTTACGCTTTCTAGCAGTTTCTTTTCTTTCACGTTCAATTTGAGCAAGACGCTTAGCCTCTTCTCTTTGACGCTCACGCTCTGCACGCTCTCTATCCTTTTGTTCTTTAACCTTAATCTTATCTTCTAGCTTAGATAAAAGCTTTTCAATACGCTTTTCTTCCTTACCCATACGGGCAATATTCATTTGTTTTGCTTGACGTACAATCTTAAAAATCATCATTCTACGTCTTGCGAATTCTAGCTGTTCATATAAATCCTTAGATTCTAATTCATCATCTGCAACACCAAAGGCAGTAGGATAAATTTGATCTAGCATATCTAGCATTTGACGATATACAACTCTTATAGATTCATTAAATTTATTACCAGATCTTTGTAAACCATCAAGCGATGCTTCAAAGAATTTTGCAGTTTCTGATAATAATACTTCATTCATTGTATAATCTTCTAGCTTCTTATTATCAGCTTCAAAATTTAATTCAATTTCTAAGTCTTTATTTTCTTCAGGCTTAGGAGCTTTAATTTGTTGAAGCTTCTTTGATGCATAAATACCATCAATACCACGGTTTTTAATAAATGAAGTTAAAGCAAGTGCCATACAGGCATTAATATCCTTATCAAAAATTTTAGAATATTTATATGCTTTTTCTTTAACATCTACGTTAGTAGCGATAGAATCTACCCTATCTAGATATAACCATAAACCATAACATAATTTGAAATCTGGGTTATGTAGGATAATATTTGTTTTCATGATTGGAGGTAATACATCCTTTGCTTTAGCAAGAGCACGCATAAATTCAGTACCCTTTAAACCAGCAATATCCTGTCTTACCTGTAATAATCTATTAAACTGTTCCTTTGTTGTTTCAACATCGGCAGTTAAATCATTTTTAATTTCGATATCTAAATCAATAGTAACCTCTTGACCTGAAACCATGAATGTATTTTTAACATCTAGCTTTTCAGTTTCAAAAGATTCTAGAGATACCTTCATTACTTCATAACGTCTTTCAACGAATTGATCTAGTCTTTTTACTAATGATTTAATAAATCTATTTTCGTAAATAGCTAATTCATCTTCAGCAAATGTAGTTAATACCTTTGATGGAATAACATTATCTTCAGTAATACTCTTGATAAATTGTGTATGAGAGGCTAAGTGACGTACAGTTTCACTGTTAGTTTTCTTTGCCTTTTCGACCTGAACAACTTCACTTTCATAACGGATACTCTTTTTAGGATCACGCATGATTTTTAAAATCGCTGGGTATACTGATTCAATTGTATCCAAGAATGACATATCGAAGTTTCTAATTTCTGATTGTGTCTTGTTGAAAACAGATTTTTGACCACCTTTAACTCTTTGTAAAATATAGTTACCATATGGATCATTTACTGTACTATCTTCAACTTCGGCATATATTTTGGCATAGTAATTCGTTAATTCGTCTGTCGTAAAATTTCCCTTTGCCATAAAATACCTCCTCTATACAATAAGATGGGTTAATCATTTAACCCATCTTTAGTTTTTATTTAGATTATTGCATCTTCTTTAGATCTTGAATAAAGTCTTTAGAAACCTTGAATTCTTCTTTACCGAATAGACGATCTAGCATTAATGTTAATTCATCTAATTCTGTCTTTAAGAATGCTAGGTTTAAGCTTTCAAATTTTCTTAAAATCTTGAATGCTAGCATGTAGTCAAGACCTTCAAATTCTGTAAATCCACAAGCCATATAAACTGGAACGAATAATTTGATTTGTTTCATGATACGGTTACCGAATGCAATCTTGAATTTCTCTTGGATAAAGTCATCAAGTTCTTTAAATGCACGGTCAGCCATTTCAGAAAGATTAAATCCTGATTGAATACGTTTGAACATATCATCTAAGTATTCAAATGTCATTGATACGTTATCAGTATATGGGGCATCAATAAATTCTGCCTTCTTATTGATAGCTATTGGTGTAGCACGGTCATAAACCTTATCTGTAATTGTGAATGTAGAATCATCTTTATTGGCTGTACCAACAAACCATACGTTTTGTGGAATTAAAATCTTACCATTAATTAGATTCTTAGGATCTCTTGGTTCAGAAATCGGAACGATATCTATCTTCCACTCATTTGCATCTGGCATTTCCATTACTGATAAGAATTCAGCAAAGTAATACTCTACACGGGCAAGATTCATTTCGTCTAGTACGATGATATTAATTGTATCAGAATAAGATGCTTGGTAAACACTCTTTAAGAAGTCTGTTTCATTAAATCTCTTAGTGAATTCGTTTAGGTAACCTAATAATTCAGCACGGTCACGCCATGAAGGTTGTACTGAAATGATTGATGTATCATTTTGGAAGAACTTACCCATAGCGTAAGGTAGAGATGTTTTACCTGTACCTGAAATACCTTCTAGGATCATTAGCTTTGTTGTAGCCATACCAGCAAAGAATCTAGAGATAATATCTCTTGAATAATATAGATGCAATTGGCTTGCAGCATAATTAATGAATCTATCTACTAAGTCAGCCATATCTAGCATATCAGATTGGTTCATAACTGTAATTTTTGGGTTTTCAGCAGCAAATTGGTCAACTTGGATAAGCTTAGAGAATCTTGAATCATTATCTCCTTTTTTCTTTCCACTTTGTCCTTCATAATCAACAGCACCTTGAGTACCAGCACCAATTTGTGATACTCTCATAGCTAAGATTTTATTCTTTTCGTCAATTAATTCAACTACTTTTTGGTTTAATAGTGATACTTCTTCAATTAATGAATCTTTATCAACTTCACGTTTAACAAATTTAATATAACGTTTTAACAATTGATACAATAGAACTACCAATAATCCGATAAATCCTACGTCAATTATTAATACTAATATGAATGCAATATAATCTAGTGCACTCCATGTAGCGATTGATTCTCCTAGTTTAGAGAAATAACCACCATTGTCGAACCAGTCACCTTTAAACATTTTAACAATAATTGTAATATGGGCTATAAACCATTCACAAATATTATTCCAAAGGTCCTGGAGGAACATTACGTAATATCTTGCAAATCCACTCATAATTTTTCAACTCCTGTTATAAAATTATTTCTAATTTAAAATCGCTTTATTTTTTTGTTGTAGAAGATTTCTTTGTTCCAGTAGATTTCTTTGTTGTAGCCTTTTTAGTAGGCTTTTCTTCTACTTCTTCATTTTCTTCTATATCTAAATTAGGTTCTTCAACCTCTTCTTCGTTTACAACAGGTTCTTCTTTCTCTTCTTTAACTTCTTCTTCAGGTTCTGAAGCAGGAGTTTCATTTACTTCTTCCTTTGTAGTTTCTTCAACTACTTCTTCATTTTTATCTTCAGCTGGAGTTTCTTCTACAGTTTCCTTAGCTTTTTCTTCAACTGGTTCTTCTGCAGGCTCTTCAGCCTTTTCTTCGCTTTCAACTACATCTTCTTTAACTTCTTCAGTTGTAGTTTCTTCTTTTGCCTCAGCCTTAGCTTCTTCAGCAACTACTGGAGTTTTCTCTACTTTAGGTTCTTCAGTTGGTTTAGGTTCATCTTGAATTGCACCTTGAGCACGAAGTTCAGCTAATAATTCTTGACGCATACGCTCTTTTTCGTTTTGTAATTCAGCCATTTGTGCTTCATGATCAGCTAAATCAACTGCTTTATTCTTTTCACGTCTTAAATCTAAAATATTCTTAATTACTAATATTACTTCAACAACTAAAACTATACAAATAGGAATAACAAAGATAAATAACCAATTATTTTGGATAAAATTTACAATTCCAGCCCCATTATAATTAACACTAGTTACGATTGCTTTAATGTTACTAAAATTACTTTCTCCAAAAATATCTAAGTAGCTTTCATTTTCATATGCCATTTTTTCAGCATTGGACATTGATTCAAAATCTTTTAATCCAAATAATGCAACGTCTCTATCACCAATTGTATGAATTAAATCAACATTACCACTTTCATTTTTATGAATATATGTAATTCTATGGGTATTGAAAGCTCCTTTTGAACCATCAGATACTTCGATTCCATCATCCCAATATGTAATTACATCTCCAAGTTTTAAACTATTAATATCGCCTCTATTAAGCATTTTTACATTTAATAAATCTCCATCATATGCTGCTGTTGTTTTTGTTGCAGCTTGAGCAGATTTAAACTGCTTAATTGAATAATTTTTATATTGTTCAGGTAGTTTTTCTTCTTCAGCTTCCATTGAGTCTGTTAATACAACTAAATATCCCCTACCAAAAATATTAGGGATACCATGCTTACGACCTGCATTAATATTCATGATTGAAAATAAGAATAGTGCAATAATTACACCATAAAATATTACATTACCTATGATTTTCAAAATAAAAAACGTTTTCTGTTTTGGAGTCATAGGTTCTTTCTTTTCTTTTTCTTTGACAGTCTTAGTACTCTCCATAAAATCACCAATCCTTTATTTAAATAAAGTGTATTTACTTCATTCAAAAAAATATATTAATCACATATATAACATATTTTACCATAATTCAAATTAAAACACAAATATAAAATACGAATATCTAAACTTGAAATATTATTTTGCCGTGTAAAAATGGTTTGTTTTCGTGTAAAATTGTTTTTTATCGCCCTTAATATGTCTTAATTATAGCAAACTATTATCATTTTGTAAATAAAGAAAAGAATGCTAGTTTCATTTCAAAAGCTTAATCACCTCTATTTTCGATATTTAATTTATTAACTATTTGAATTCCTTTCTTTTCCATTTTATTTGTTAAATGTTCATAAATATCTCTAGATGTTCTATCAGATGAATGACCTAATTGTTTTTGTACAAATTTAGAATCAGCACCATTATCATATAGCATAGTGCAATATGAATGTCTAAGATCATGTACTTTTACATGCTTAAGATTTGCATTTTTTAGATGCTTATTTAATATTCTATTTATTCTTACAACCTTATATGGAAATATATATTCGTTGTACTCAATATGGTTTTCTTTTATATATAATAAATATTTAGCTTGGTATTCTCTAATATTCTTAACAAGCCATTTAGGCAAATTAACTATTCTATCTTTATTTGTTTTAGTATACTTTACTAATACATCGTTAGTTACACCATCATTTATTATTGTTTGAATTTGTTTATTAATAGTTAAAATATTTCTTCTTGCATCAACATCAGAAAAAGTTAAACCTCTTAATTCGCTTTTTCTTAATCCTGAAAATGATAATACTTCTATCATTAATTTTTCTCGCTCTGATTCCAAATCTTTTATTTCAATTGAATTAATTAATTTTTTTATTTCTCCAATTGTTAAATAATCACTTTTAGGTGTTTCAGTTAACGGAAACATTTTTAGTATTTGCTTAAATTTTCTAGTAATAGATACATCTATAAATTCCATTATATCTAACCATTCAATTAATACCATAACACTAGATATAATATTATTTTTAGTTTTAGGTTTTAGTCCTAGATTAGCAATCATTAAATAATAATCATTTATATCTTTTGGTTTTAACTTATTTAAATCTGTATTTTTAAAATATGATAAAAAATGTTTATTAATTATATTCTTTATTATAGAAAATGAATAAGGCTTTAAATTAACCTTTCTAGTTTTCAAATATTCTTCTACCATAGTTTGAGTAGAAATTATTTCATCTTGTAACATATATTATTTCTCCTTATTTAATATGAGTAATTAGTATATGATAAATTCATTTTAAATACAACAACGCTAATAAAAAAATATGAAATTAAGAAACAAACTAATTTTATCTTGTGCAGCTTTAGCAGCTGTAGCAACTACTGCAGTTTCATCAACATTTGCATGGTATACTTCTAATACTACAGTAACCGCAAGTAATATTACAGCAGCATCTCAAAACTCTGGTGATGATATGCTATTAATTGCTGATGGTATTCAAAGAAGTGGTGCTGGTACTACACAAAGTCCTTACTCATACACAGAAATCACTACAATTGATGATTTAAAGTGGGGAACTTCAGTTTCTGATGTTACTGAAACACACTATGAGTTAAAACCTCTAGCTTACAACAGTAATGCTAAAAATTTAACTGATTACAAAGGTGACCCAACTGCAGCTTTACCTTCTGGAGAAGGAGTTACAACTCCTACTGAGGCAGATTGGAATTCCTCTACAGCAGCTTATGTTACATTTGAATTATATTTCAAAAACGCTGCGACTAGTTCAACAACTTTATATGTAAAAGATTTTACTATTACTAATAATTCTGCAGCAGCTTTACCTGCAAAATCTATTGTTGATTTAGCTAATAATTATGCAAAATTCGGTATGACTTATTCAAAAGAAAATGGATATAAAACTGCTGCTGGTGCTGCAGCATCTAACTCATACACAGTTAATGCATTAAGAGTATTAGCTGTTGATATCGAGTCACAACAAATTACAGCTGCTGGTGGTGCTGGAGCTGTTACTGAAACTGCATATGATTTAGAAGGTTTATCAGGAACTATAACTGATACATTAACAAGCGCAGCTTCATTTAATGCACATACATATTATAATACTATAATGGAAACACCAATTGCTGATGGATTAACTGCAGCAGATAAAACTGTAAAAACTAATTTAGTTCGTACAGCTGTTCTTGATAATACATTAACATTAGGTACTGTTCCAGCTGCTGGTACAGCAACAACAATTAATGATGTTTTAAAAGTAAGATTTAAATTATTCTTAAATGGTTGGGATTTAGCTTGCTTCGATGCATGTCAAGGTCAAAACTTTACAATTGGTATGACATTCACTTCTGATGAACCTACTGCTCAAACATTATCAAACTACAAAGTTTTCACAGCATAATAATTGTTTCAAAAACTTATCCATAGAATATAAGGAGGTATAACCCATGGGTGGAGTTAGCAAAAAAATGTTTATAAGCATACTAACTAGTGTTATTGTTATGGTAACAATGGTTGCTACAACCTTCGCATGGGTTGGTATCTTCACTTATGCTAATACAAATGATTTTCAATTGAATTTAAAAACAACAGGACTCGATTCAAACTACTATTTGATAATATCGTCAACAGGTGTTGAAGGAACGTTTTCTGATGAAATACCATCAATCGAATTAAAAAGGCAAATTATAGATGAAAAATATGGGAACCGTTATTCTGATTTGAATGATGATGCTATTGAACAAATTTACAACAATTTGAAGTTGGAAACAAGTACAACTATTGTTAAAGATGACAATACACTTGATTCATTTAAATCAATTGACTATAGCAATTATTATAATGTTTCCTACAAAGAATCAACAGGATATTATAAATTTGATTTATATCTATCAGTTGACACTAAAGAAGGTGTGACATCAGAAACAACTGGTATTGATGCTAATGTATATTTGGATGAGATTGAAAATATGTTAATTGGGACAATACATTCTGGCGTAATGTCAAATGAAAACCCTTTTTTAGGATTACCATCAAGTCCTATAAATGATATTTTAAAAACTGTTCCTAAAGCATATAATATTGATTCTAAGAATGCTGTAAGAGTTGCATTATCATTATATGATCCAATTTTGATAAATAAGCAATATGAAGATGAATTACCAGCTAAAACAATTATATATCATGGTGGAAATAAATTCCCATCATATGATGATGTAAATGATGTATATGATATGGGCGGTTGTATGTCCGTTGAACAAAATTTAGCTTTACAGGAGTTATTTATTTTAAGGCCATCATATAATATTGAGTCTACAAAAAGTTATCTTAACGAGAAATTTAATCTTATTAAAGAAAGAGAATCTAAAGAACTAGATATTTCTAACGAAAATAGACTAATATGGAACCGAAACGAGAATACTGCTAATAATTATTTTGGCATTATGAATGGTATGAGAACCAAGATAAAAATTACAGTTCATTTATGGTTTGAGGGATGGGATGCTGATTGCCTAAAATCAATTGAACTTCAGCCAGTTTGTTTAAATTTAACATTTACAACAACTGAAAATGAAATCTAAAAATTTTATCTCTTAATATTAACAGATAAAAAGGAGTCATGTCAAAATGATTCCTTTTTTTGAGTTCTATATTAATATAATAATAGGTGAAAATAAGATTTTTCCGGTTCTTTCCCAAATTAGGTAGTTTGGTAGGTAGCTAGGGATTGAAAGAATTGTAAAAAAATACGTAAGCATAAAAGATGTTTTTGCAAAAATTGTTAATTACAGAAATAATTACATCTTATTTTTAGCATCAATAGGTGGTATGCTTACCAAATAACTACCTAGTTTTAGAAAGATCCTTAAATACAAAAAAGGCGCTATCATTTTTATGATTAGCAGCCTTTATTTTTAGTATACTATTATAATTTATTAATTATAAAAAAGAATATTTTTAATCTGAATATATTTCAGATGATGTGAGTGATAAATTTAATGTAACAGGTTGTTTTTCAATTAATCTTAAACAATCAGCATCCCAACCTTCAAACCAAAGGTAAACAGTCATCTTCATTTTAGTCTGTACACCATTCATAACACCAAAATAATTACTTTCTTTATTATAATCTTTTAACCATAAGGTTCTATTTTCATTTTTTAATTCAAGATCATTTTTTTCTCTTTCAATTACTTTGTTAATGGAAGAATAAAACAAGTCTTTTGAATTATATATGTTATATGCTGGCCTAATTATTAGCAATTCTTTTAATGCTAAATTTTGCTCTTCCGGAAGACAACCACCTAAATCATATGAATTAGTTGATTCATCATAATTTGGTGTTTTAGACCCTCCATAATAAATAACTGTTCTATTAGGTTTTTCTTGAGTGTATTCTTCAGTGATAGGAATAGGATCATAAATTGATATTCCAACCCTTGACGCATTTTTAGAATTGATTGTGAATGCTTGCGGAATTGTCTTTAAAACATCATTTATTTGGCTTGATGGCAAATCCAAAAAAGGGTTTTTATTAGACATAACTCCAGAGTGTAATGTTCCGGTTATCATTTTTTCAATCTCATCCAAATATACATTAGCATTTATACCAGTCGTTTCATCCGTGATACCTTCTTTAGTATCAATTGTTAAATAAATATTAAATTTAAAATATCCAGTTGATTCAATGATTTCCAATTCCGGATTTCCATAATTTACTGCACTAAATTTTAGTTCATTTTCATTAGATATAACTGCCGAACTAGTTTCTATAGTGATTTGATTATATATTTTTTCAATTGCCTCGTCACTTTGATTATCATATCTACCATTGTATTTTTCGCTGACTATTTGTCTCATGATTTCAATCGTTGGAACATTATCAGAATAAGTTCCTTTTTTACCGGTAGATGAAATTACCAAATAATAGTTAGAATCCAAACCAGAAGTTTTTAAATTTACTTGAAAACTGTCAATATTTGCATAAGTGAAGATACCAACCCATGCGAAGGTTGTAGCAACCATTGTTACCATAACAATAACACTAGTTAGTATGCTTATGAACATCTTTTTACTAATACCACGCATGGGTTATACCTCCTTTATATCAAATACAAAATAAACGTATTAAAATCAAAACTTAAATATGGATGAATTAAACAGTAAAACTAATATTAAATGTAAAGTTTTGTCCTTGGCAAGCATCAAAACAAGCCAAATCCCAACCATTTAAGAATACTTTTCCTACTACAATTAAACATGTATTAGCAGTAAGTGATGTTCCAGCTGTTGCAAAATCATCTTTTCCAACTAACCCTGTGATTGCGCCTGCAGTTGACATTTGTGTAGCAGCATAATCTGTAGGATCAGTTAATGCAACTTGTTGCTCCATGATAGCATTACGATATTGATGTGCACTATATTTCTTAGTTGCTGCGTAAGAACCATCTTCTGCAGGAGTAACTGCTATTGCAGTATCTGATTCAGCACTACCAGTTAAACTATCAGTTCCAATAGATACTTTGCCTGTTGCAGCATCAAATTTATAGATGTTTTCAGAGAAGAAAGTTGAATTTGCACCAGCATCAGTTGATTTCCAAATTTCTAAGTCTAAGCATAGTGCTCTTGTCATATCAACAGTATATGTTGAAGCAGATGAAGCTAAACCTATAAATTTAGCATTATCACCAATTACAGTTTTTGCTGGTAAAGCTTCTGCTGAACTATTTGTATAAGAATCTAGACTGAAATTTAATGCTTTGGCAGTTGTTGATGCATTCTTCAAATATAATACAAATTGAACATATCCAGTTCCATCAGTAGATGATGCAACTAAAGTTGGATTACTATCTGTTTTTGCAGTTGTATCTGAAGTTAATGATTGTAAAACTCCAGTTGATCCTTCGGTTAATGTCACACCTTCACCTGGTTTAACATAAGCAAGAGGTGTTAATGCATTTTGAGTTACAGTAACATTTGCTACTTGTGTTCCCCACTTTAAGCTTTCTCCACTAAGTCTACTTGTAGTAACGGTTGTAACTCCTTCTACAGTCGAGCTAGTATTTTTTTGACCATCAGCAATTAATAATAATTCATCACCAGAGTTTGAAGTTGCACCAACGATATTACTAGCAGTAACTTTTGTGTTAGTTGTATACCATGCAAATGTTGATGAAACTGCAGTAGTTGCTACAGCTGCTAAAGCTGCACAAGATAAAATTAGTTTGTTTCTTAATTTCATATTTTTTTCTCCTTTGTTTTCTTTTTTTGCTTTTTATGCCTTTAAATCAGAGCCATCAATATGATTTATTGGCTAGCTGATTTTTGATTGGAATCATAACCAATATTTTTTTGTTTTTTTATCGTATTAATCAACTTTAATTGAGTTGAATAATAGCCTACAATTAATTGGGTTTACTTCTTTACCTTCTGTACCTACTATTTGATAGTATTCAACATTAGGTAAGAATGCATTTATTAATGCCTTAGTGTAAACATATGGATCATTATCTGTTCCTGTACCACTTCTCGTGTAATAAGTTTTATTTGAATCAAATTCTTCAGTTACTAATCCATATTTACTATCTAAGTATCCAGGAAGTCCATCGAAGCAATCCCCATCCCAACCTTCAATCCAGAATCTAAATGCCACTTTAGTGACTTCTCCAGATTTAACAGTTGCTATTACTTCCTTCGTATTTATTTTAACACCATTTTCATCAAAAGTGGTAAGACTTCTTATCGTTTGTGGTAAATCGGTATTAAAATGTGGTAATTTGTTCTCTAAAGTATCTTCAGTCTTGATATTATTATAGTAAGTATACATTGCATTGTAGTTTGAATTATACAATTTATCAAGTGCTTGCTTCTGCTCTGCTGTAACATCTGTTCTTGTATCTGTAGTACTATTATAATCAGTTGCAAAGCTTCCTAAGTCGTATTGACTATCTTCAGATAGTTCAAATGTTTTTGCATCAGCATTAGGCTTTGTAGTTGTAGTAACTATTGTAGTTTTAGTATCAATTACTAATGTAGGATCTTCTTCATCATAGATTGGCTCTTCTACTGTTTCTTCTTTAATATATCCTAGGTCTTGAATACTAAATCTTGATGCATTTGAAGTATATACTTGAACCTTTTCACCTTTAAGATATTCCTTTGCATATGTAGTCATATTTGCAACTAAATTAACATTTGTTGCTTTATCACTCCATATGCTTGTTGCAGGTGCACTATAGTGTCCATCATCATATCCAAGTCCATCTAAATATATATCGTACGATATATTTTCTTCTGTACTTGCTGCAACAGTTCTAAAATAAAGATTAAAATATGCATATTTAGAACTTGATTCACTTGTTTCATTAATTGTACCACCACTTAAGCCTTTAATTGTTTTTCCATCTTTAGATGTTACTGGCTCTAGTGCTATTACACTTTGATAAACAATTGCTAAATTATTACCTTCAAGTTTTAAATTATTATTTCTTAAATCAAGTAAATTACCATTTTCATCAAATTTGAAGTTGTTTGGACTCTTACCAACAATCATTGCTTTAATAATATCTTCAGTTGATAATTTCTGTTTGAAATTCTTACCATCAACTGATACTACAAATCCTTCTGTTGTTGAAGCATTGAATTCAAAGCTTTCAGCAAATGCTGCATTTCCAAGCTTATACCAAGCATATGTTGTAGCCGCAAGTGTAGTTGCTAGAAACCCTACAGTTACACATCCAAGTACAAGCTTTCTTATTAACTTCAACGGCTACCACCACCTTTGCTGATATCTTTTTTAATAATTGAACTTATATGCACTATTTACCTTAAATGATAAATTACATTTTAATGACTCTAATCCAGATACTCCAGCAAAATAATCTGCATCATATCCTTCTAACCAAAACTTAAATGTAATCTTATGTGCTTTAAGACCACTATCTAGAATTGTCATAATTTGAGAATCATTAAAACTATCGTAGATATATCCATCTTCATACATTTTAATTAGTGATTCATAATCTAGAGAATCAAAACTAAAGCCATGTGTACTTTCAAAATATGTATACATAGGATTATAAGTAGAATTATATAATCTATTTGAGTTTTCATCTTCACCTGAATAATTAGTAGCGTAGCTTCCCAAATTACCTTCATTAGCTATTTCATATATTCTAGCTTGAGTATCGGTTTTAGCTCCTATATTAACTGTTAAATCAGGTAAGATTGAAGTTAAATATTCTTCATTAATACCTCTAGTTATAGTAAATGTATCTGTACTACCTTCATCAAATTTATACGTGTTTTCTGATTTGTTTTCACTCTTTGGAGTAACAGTTATTTCACCATTATCCTTAACTGAAAATCTCATTGCGTTAGCTAAGCTAACATTTATTTCATCATCACTATTAAGGTTCTTAACTTCATAGTTTGAATCCATATAAGTTAGTTTGTTAAATAATTTAACATTTTGTGCTGCAGATGTAATCTGAGTAGGATTCATAGCTTCTTTATATGGTGTACCATCTGGATTCATTTTACTATTGTCACCAAATGGTGCATACTCTGTATCATCAGATAAATAAATTCCAAAATGTTGATTATCTGTAGCCATATCTGAATCAGCTTTAAAATACAAGTCGAATTCTAAAAAACTATTATGATTAGTTATTTTATTACCTTTTATATCATATAATGTATAACCATCACTTACTATGGTCGGATTACCATTGCTATCCTTAGTGTTAAGCATTGTTGTAGCATCAACCAATTGAATGTTTTTAATAATAGTATCCATTTCTTCTTCAGAAATTAATCTGAATTTTTCTTCTACTAATACCTTTTGTATTTCTCCATCAATTGATTTATTTTCGTATGATGGAGTGTATTCATATAAGCTATTTTTATAGAATACGTATTTATCAGGATTGTATCCACGAACGATTGCTGATTTAATCAACTTAGAATCAAGATTATCTGTATAATAAGATGAATCACTACCATCAGCAGCTATCTTGAATCCTAATCCTGAAATTACTTTGAAATCAAGATTACTAACATATCCACTTGAGCCAATTCTAAACCATGCATATGTTGTTGTGCTAAATGTAAGTGCAACAGCACCACAAGCGAATATGCTCAAGATAAGCTTTCTCGTTTTCATGAATGCCCTCCTTTACTAAAATTTTTATTTTATAGGATTATGCAACTACATCTGCTTCTAACTCGAATCTTGCTGATTTACCTAGGATGTCTTCATTACAATCTGGGTCATCACCCTCAAGCCAGAATAGAATTGTATATCTAACATAGTTATTACCAGCTGTACCAGAAATAACTATTTCTTCACCTTCAAAGATTGTTGATGCTCCATCTTGGAATTCGATTAAGGCATTTCTTGCTTCAATCATATCATAAGCATCATATGTTACTGATATTGGATCACCATTAGTATCTGTATCAGTTCTTTGATAAACCTTAAAGTTTTGAGCACCACCCATTTCGTAGTATGTCATTACTCTAATTGCTTTACTTAATCCATCATCCTTTGACATTGTTAATTTTAATCTAACTGTTACGTCTTGGAAGTTAGATGTTGTATTTACGATATAGAATGAATATCCGTAAGTTTTTTCAACACTGATATCACCAGCTGGTGCGTTATGCATCTTTGTAATAGCTGCGAATTGTGTTCCATTTTCAGCTGCGAATAGGTATGTTGGTGATGTTTGGTCAAAATCATCAATTGCTTTCGCATCTAAGCCCGTTGAATATTCTGTTTCATCTGTAGGATCTAGGGATAAGGCGATACTCTTTAGGGCATCACCATTTTGAACTCTGATAGTGAAATATCCTGATTCCTTACCTAAAATCATTGCTATCGCTATAAGTGCAGCGGTAATGAATAACGCTACTAATAATCCTATTTTGAATACTTTGGTATTAAAAAGTGAAATAAAACTTTTCATGTATTCATTGCCTCCTCACTAATTTTTATATCGAATGCGCCTGTGCATTTAAAATCAAAAAAATGCCACCGATCCCTTTGGTTGTGGCAACTGGCTATCCACATGGGACCCTCTAGCTTTGCGTCACTAAATTACTCTAGTTTTGCTTTTTTCAACAATATTATAATTTTGAATACAAAAAATTGCAATGTCATACTTACACGATTTCAAACTAATTTTACACACTAATCCAAAAACAGTGAATTTTTAACTAAAAATCATTAAAAGTTGACTTGGATAATGTTATTTTACCATTTTACCTTAGGTAAATCAACAATTTATTAATATTTATATTAATATGACAAAAATGAAAGAAAGTGCCTTTTTATATGTAGCACTTTCTTTAAATATTACTCAGCTAAAACCTTTCTTACAAAAGATATATCAAGACCTAAAAGCTTGGAAATCAAGCTTTCATCAGCACCATTCTTATGCATAGTCACTATGTTTTCATTCAAGTTCTCTGCCTTACCTTCAGCCTTACTCTCTTTTCTCATGTCATCAATTGCCTTACACATATCATGCCACCTCAATATTTAACACTTTTCTGACGAAACATAAATCCAAACTCAAAGCTCTAGCTATAGTTTCAGCATCAAAACCATTTTTATGCATAGTCACTATGTTTTCATTCAATTTTTCAGCTTTACCAATGCTAATGCCTTCAGCCTTACTCTCTTTTCTCATGTCATCAATTGCCTTACACATATCATGCTACCTCAATTTTTAATACTTCCTTAACAAAGCATAAATCCAAACTTAAAGCTCTAGCTATAGTTTCAGCATTAAAGCCATTCTTATGCATAGTCACTATGTTTTCATTCAAGGCCTCTGCCTTACCTTCAGCTTTACCAATGCTAATGCCTTCAGCCTTACTCTCTTTTCTCATGTCATCAATTGCCTTACACATATCGATTTCACCTTCACTTTCATCAATTTTTAATCCAGCTTTTGTTACTTCATTTATTAACCTTCCTGGTATAGAATCTAAATGTCCATATTTTGTATGATATAATTCATACATCTTATCCTTATCATTTGAATATTTAATTAATTCAAACACAGCTTGATTGTTATAATTTAATTTGTTAATGTCAT
>Ga0247610_10000404_pt1 | contig 62399 bp, 54 predicted proteins | sample 174DNAGHGhighgp2_FD_193483 | JGI IMG/M metagenome (GOLD analysis project Ga0247610, IMG submission 193483) | Sheep rumen microbial communities from Palmerston North, Manawatu-Wanganui, New Zealand - 1742 DNA GHGhigh gp2 | ecosystem: Host-associated > Mammals > Digestive system > Stomach > Rumen...
ACAAATAGTAACAAGATTGTAATATTTCAAGGTTGGGCATTTTTACGCGTATATGGAATATTTATATTATATCAATATAGATTGATGGGTAAATATTCGAGGGTGTCAAGAAAAAAACTTGACAGCCAAAAAAAGAGGATCGGCAAAATATCACCTTTTGGACATAGTGTTATATTTTTCGGTGGTAGGGGATATTTTTCACTAAAAACCAACCAACAATCCGACCCCAGAAAGGTAGTTATTCCACCACAATCCCACGATTTTAAACTCGATATTAAAGATCGGAAAACTCTGATATTATCCGCTTAAAACAATTGTGTTTCCTAAGCTCTCTTATGTTCCCAACTCCAAGCATTCTCCTAAGCATCGATTGTTTCCAAAATTATAAGTAAAAAAATCTAACCCTCCAAAACCACTGTTATATTTCTATAATACCGGCAATATAAAAACACAACAAGATCATAAAACAGATACACATCGTACAAGCTCAAAAAAAGATGCAACACACATCACACCCAAAAGAACAAAAAACAATCATACAAACACTAATCATTTACCCCGTCATTTATACCAATGCAAATACAATACTGCGGCAAAAACAATTAAATAATCTGATGAAATATATATATAACTTCAAAAGCACTTTTTATATCATCTCAATGTCATAAAAGACATTTGTAAAATAACCATATTTTTCTTAAAAATAATGCTTGACAAAAGGCTTCCGGTAAATTATAATATAGTCAGGATGTTCCCATTGTGAATTGAAATTATCAAATGCACTGGTATTCCACTTTTGCGAATTTTTGTTTTTTGAAAAATTCCAACTGAATTAACTTTTATATATTTACGAACGAAGTGAGGAAATATATAAAAGTTAATGAAGTAAATGTTATTACGAACGTAGTGAGTAATAACTACACTATATATTTATATATATTATATATTATATATATTAATTATATAAAGGGGGTATGGGGGGAAATAAAAATCGGTCTTATTTTTTGCTAAAAAATTGTTCCCATTGTGAACTTAAAGAAAGGAGTAAAGTAATGCAGGAAAATATTTTAACCTCGCGCTTAACTCAGGATGAGCGTGAAACCCATTTCTACATTGAAGTCAGAAAGTAATTTGTGATTCAACGGAGCCGAAGTATTTTAACAAATGTCTTCGTCAAGGTTGGAGGGTAATATCTAAGACAGTTTATTCTGACGGTACAATTTGCGGGATGGTGCTTGAAGCACCGGTTAAAGCAATCAGTATTCGTAGTGCTAAAGTTGTTAAGCATAATTTAACAGACGAGCAAAGAGCTGCAATTGCTGATCGTTTAAGGCAATCCAGAAATCGCAATAATAATTAACACTATTAAGAAAGGTGTAAAGAAAAAAACTTGACACACGTCAAATACAAAAAGGAGATAAAAACGTATATTGAATAAAACAAACCAGAAGATGAATCGTGAACAGCAAAAGATTGCAGAAGATAATCACAGCCTTATTTTTTCGTTTATGAAAAAGAATAAACTTTCTTTTGACGCAATAGAAGATTGGTATGGCTGTTGTGCAATAGGTTTATGTAAGGCCGCAATGTTTTACGATCAAAATATGAATTTAAAATTTTCAACGCTTGCATATGTTTGTATGCACAATGAAGTAAAGGACATATTCAGGCAACAAACGAAAGAAGAACAGTGTTTTAGTTTAGATTATGATATTGCTGATAATATTGAGTTGATAGACTGTATTCCGGATCAAAGTAGTCGTGATTTTTCTAAAGTTGAGTTTTTTGAGATTTTAAATAAGCGATTTAACGAACTCAGTGATAGAAACAAGCGTATCATTGATGATTACATACATACACAATACACCGCAAAAGAGCTTAGCGGGATCTATGGCATTAGTCCTTCAAGTATATCAACAATCTACAACAAGTTTTTTAATCAGATTTATTCCGATCTTTACGAAAGCGAGGCGGAATAAAATAAGTACAAATAAAGCAACATATATTCTTTCAATAGAAGCCAAAGACTTATATGGTGCTTCCATTCAGGGATCAGACACCGGGTTTTCAATTCGTAATAAAAACGGCGATATTAGTGTGCGAAAGTTTATTAATACCTTAGATTTCAGTTTAGACGCCATGAAGTTAAGAGAGGTTTATGAGAAGGTAACGCGGCGAAAGAACTTCTCTTTTGAGATAAATCATAAAAGCTATACTCAGCAGGTCATTAATGTGACGTTCAAGTATGCATTCAGAGAGTTTAACAAAGTCGGAAAGAATGTTTACGTTAGAGCTGGATATAATTTCAGAGATTGTGTATTTCAAGATGCTGTATGCATATCAGATAATAAACTTGTGGCCATCCAGATCAATACGGAAATTGCAAATCCTGTCTCAAAAGATATTCTTGGGAAAAACTTTGAATATGATGATATTAACAAAGTATATAAGCAGGTTGATACAATACCGATTTTAAAGAATAAAGCAGACCTCAGAGAATCTTTGTATAAAAATGGTTTTGTTTGTGATGGGATCAAATATGTCCGATACAAACGCAGCAGCGGTTCAAGTCGTGTTGGGAAATGTTTGTTTGTGAATGAGCAGCTTTATGATCGTATGGCTAAATGGGACAGGTGTGGTTTAATAGTTCAAGAAGGTCAGCCAATAGATCTTGCCGCGTATGAATCCTATATCTCTTTGCCAATGAGTAGTAGCATTGATACATTGGAAATCCTACCCGAAAATCTTTTAGTTATAGATGACTATGATAGTGTTTTTAAAGATGATGTAATTGCAGTTGAAGAAAAAAATGGTGTCTTAGTTGCCGGTGAGAAAACTGTTGATGTCAAAAACAGTATTTGGGATGGCCAGTCGTTAATGGATGTATCGTTATTCAGTAAATATCCAGGGAAGGGAATGTTGCTGCTTAGAAATAGATTTTTTAAGTCGTGTTGTTTTAACTGCAACATACAACAATGGTTCCAAGATAATGATATTACTGATGTTAATCAGCTAAACGGATTCACCTTAGCACAAAATATCCGTGATATAAAATTGATAACTACCCCAAGCAGTATCAAATATGTTAAGTTTGGTAAGATTGAAGATTGGCTTAAAAACATTGATATTACGTTTAGTGTTGTGAAGTATGAAAAGGAGCCTCAATTCTTTAACGGGAGAATGGTGAGGACAAATTATCAATTACTAAACACACTGCAAATGACTTATGAAGAGGTTGAAGAATTTTTACAGCCCTCGTTAGATTATATCTACAAGATTTGCGCGGATCCTGATATTTTAAGATACCATATTTCTTATCCGTATGATGAAATGGATATCACGCCTTTGAATTCTAAAAATGAAATTGTTTTTAAGCTTCTTGGTATCAATAATAAGTTTGCAAAAACAAAGTTATACTATAATTTTCGTAATGATTTAATCAGATCTTTGTTTGACGATTTAAAAGATGGAAAGGTTCTGGTGAATGGTAACTACTCAACCCTATTTGGGAACGGGATGGAAATGTTGAAGCAAGCAATTGGCAAGTTTCATGGGGAAAGTGAATTAAAGGGAAACGATATTTGTAGTTCACGTTTTGCTTGTTGGCAAACAATACTTGGTTGCCGTAGTCCGCATATTACAATGGGTGATGTAACACTTTTACATAACGTCAGGAATAATAATTACAGCAAATACTTTAATCTTTCTAAGGAGATTGTTTGCATAAACTCTATTGGCGAGAATATTTTGCAAAGGTTACAAGGCGCTGATTTTGATTCGGATTCAATATTGCTAACTGATAATAAATTATTAATTCGTGTTGCGGAGCGTAATTATAATCATTTTAAAGTACCAACAAATTTGGTTTCTGCGAAAAAAACAAAAAGATTTTATACTCCGGAGCAACAGGCTGATCTTGATATTAAAACGAGTGTTAATAAAATAGGCGAAGATATTAATCTGTCTCAACAGTTAAATAGTTTATTATGGGACAGACTCAAAAAAGGAACACCGTTAACTGAATTGCAGGAATTGTATAACGATATTTGTAAGCTATCTGTTCTTTCCGGGATAGAGATTGATAAAGCAAAAAAGGAATTTATGGTTGACACCGGCAAAGAGATACGTAAATTAAAAAAGAAGTATGAAATAATTGATCAAGGGAAACAAGTAAAACCAACGTTTTTCAAACGTATTACTCTTAATAATGGATACGCATTAAATGGCAATATTAAATATAAGCATTTCGATACTACGATGGAATACATTCAAAAGGTTGTGAACAATTACTCAAAAAAACACATTAGAAAAGTGCCGGAAAAATATGAAGCGTTAATGAGTATTGTTAAAGATCCAAACATTTCCCGTCAGAGCTTGCTCCAAAATGATTATTATAAAGAACAAAGAGATAGAATAATTGAAATAATCAAAACAACTAAAGCGAATATTTCCGCCTTATATGTTAATTATGATCTTGCATCTAAAGAAGACAGAGAAGTAATAAGAAACAATGTTGCTGAGTTGCGTCAGGAGTGTGTTGAATATATTAATAAGATTTCGTGTAGTCAGGGAGTTATGTATTTGCTTTTAAAAGAAATTGAAAACGATAAAGAAGTATCAAGGTTTATGTTTGAAATTCTTTTCGGGACTCCAAATCGACAGTTTTTCATTATGATAAAAGAAAGCAAGGAAGATCTAAACGAGTTAATAGAGTGGGAAAACGGGAATATTGAGCTTTATGACTTTCGGTTTTACAAACAAAAAATAGCTTAACGAGCAGTCCTCTTCTTTGAATGAAGAGGACTGATTTTTTTACATAAAAGTGGTCTTTTATTATGAAGATTGATTTTTTAAAAGCGCCAAAAACCCTTTATTTATGCGGGGTTTTGGCATTTTTGAAATTTGTCGTATAGGGAAGAAAAAATATTAAACGTAAAACTATAGTGTTTTGTCTTCTACAAAATAAAGAAAAAAAGGAATGAAAATAAGTTTGATCCGCATTACCAAAGAAGAGTCCATACAAGTGCGAAAGCGATTTCCGAGAGTATATATAGTAATTACGTCTCGTCAAAAAACTCATAATCGGAAAAATTATTATATGGAAGAGAATCGTGCTGCTATGGGGTGGTTACAAAAATATAGAATGAAAGGTATGAGCAATTCAATTGGCAGACTTTAATCGTTTACCTGACGAATCTTTTGAAGATTATTTTGTAAGGCTATTTGAAAACAAAGCGTTATATAAATTGGATTGCAATAAGATTGCAGAACTGCTTAACGCAGAAAATGGAGAGAATTACGGAGAATGTAAATACCGTAAAGAATATGCGGCCTTTTTGCGTGGAAGGATTTATGAGCGCGAGTCTGTAGAACGTGGAGTTAAAACAAAAATCCTGAGTATATCTGATACTCATTACCCCTTCCAGCTTCCAAAGGAGTTGCTGGTTAACTACATTGGGAAAATCGACATTTTGCAATTAAACGGAGATATAGTAGACAATCAGGCGATTAGCAGGTTTCCTAAACAATATAGAATTTCACCAATGGAAGAAATAATTGGTGCAAGAAAATACTTAATTGAGTTGATTGATTATGTGCATCCTAAAAAAGTGGTTTGCAACTTAGGGAATCATGATAAACGTTTTGCCAGCTACATAAGTCGTAATTTGGATACTGATTTGTTGGAACTGTTACCTGATTCTTCATTGGAACTAATATTTGTTGATGGAATTAGACATTATGATAAACGTAGTAAAGCGAAAGTTTTTTACGAACCTTTAAAAAGCGTTTTTGAGCCTGAAGGAATTCAAATTGAATTTGTTGATGATTGGAAGGTTAAAATTGGTCGTACTTGGTTTTGCCATCCTTTAGCTTATAGATCGGCCATTATGGGGACTGCTGATAAATGCAAGGGGTATTTACAGGACATTGATACTGAAGGCTTTGATGCCTTATGCATGGCGCATACTCACAAAACTGGAGATACATATAAGGGCAACATACGTTTGTTTGAACAGGGCGCCTTTGCTTCTGTTGAAGAAATGGATTACGCAGATGGAAAGTTAGTTTCTCCGCAGCAAAAAGGGTTTGCTTTAATTTGCCAAGATCGTAACGGCAATTTAGTTCAAAAAGCGTCTAAGGTAATTAATTTAAGTAACATTTAAGGAGAGATATTTATTAATCGTTCAGATTTATCAGAAAAAATCGGGAAATTTTGTGGTGTTCCCGTTCAAGATGCAAAACAAATACTTGATTTTATCACCGATACAATTGGAGATGCAATATCCAATGGTGAGGAAGTGCATATTTCAGGGTTTGGGAATTTTAAAGCTTTTAATGTTTCGGCAAAAGGATTTAAAATGCCAAATGGATCTATTGTAAACAAAGAACCGTTCAAAGCTATTAAGTTTGTCGCTACCGGGAAATTAAAAGATAAGGTTAATCAAAATAATTAAAGTTAAAGGAGAATAGTTATGAAAACTTTTTTTCAGCGTTTTAAGTCTTGGGCACTGTGGTTATCAATTGCTGCTTTGATTGTTTTTTGTGTAAAAGAATTTGCAGGTGTTGACATTAGCGAAACCGTTGATGGGCTTCTTGATGTTTTGCTCCCTGTATTGGTAGCATTTGGTATTGTGAATAACCCTACTGACAGTAGAAACTTTTAATCTAAATATTAAATCAGTAAATAGCAACAAGATTGGTATAAGTGTTTGACTGATTATTAATATTATAAGGCGGTCGTATTACGTCCTGTAGCACAACCGCCAATATATACCGATGTAGCTTAATTGGAAGAGCGTCAATTTAAAGGTGTTATATGGTCTCATTGAAGGCATAGGTTTAATTCCTATTATCGGTTTAAATTATATTTTAAGGATTTTAATAAGGAGGAGAACAATTATCACTGAAAAAAGATTGGGTACTCGCCCACAGATAAGAAAACCGGCAATTGAGCGGCATGAATTTTATTGCACGATGTGTGGAAAAAAATATACTGTTCAAAAAGGTAATTTTTATTACAGCCAGTCTCCGCTTTACGCTGGAAATAATAAATATATGTCTGTTTGTAGGCATTGCGTAGATGCTTTGTTTGAGCATTATAAAGAGGTTCTTGGCGATGAAGAAGAAGCAACAAAAAGAACTTGCTGCAAGTTGGACATGTATTTTTCTCACGAGATTTATGAGTCAACAAACAAGACAAATGAAAGTATGTCGCGTATGGCCTCCATGGTTTCAAGATCAAATATACGGCAACATGCTTCAAAAAATTTTGACGATACATTAGATGAAGCAAGAACAGATGTTTTGTTGACAGAGAGCGATGTCGCAGAAGCGCAGGAAAATGGTGAAGTTAAAATAACTCAAACTGCCATTAAACGTTGGGGGCTTGGGTTTTCACCCGAAGAATATGCGTTTTGCGAAAATTTATATAAAATGTTTAAATTAGCAAACCCTCGCGCCGATGGTGTTGCGGAGGTTTTTATAAAAGACTTAGTAGTAACAAAAGTTCTTCAGACTCGCGCATTTAAAGCTAATGATGCTGAGAATTACGCAAAATATAGTAAAATTTTTCAGGATACATTAAAAGCGTCAAAATTAAAAATGACAGAGGAAGATGAACAAAATCTTAATGATGAAGAAGTATGCTGGGGCAATTTTATAAAAGATGTTGAGCAATACACGCCAGCAGATTTATATTTAAACAAAAAGATCTTTGAAGATGTAGATGAAATAAAAGAATATTTTAAACGTTTTATAATTCGTCCATTTAAAAACTTCTTCACCGGTAGCAAAGATATGGATGAGGAATTTTCAATACTGCCGGGTGATGACGATGCTTAATTACAATCAAATAAAAGTATCTGAGTATATGGATAAATCACAAAAAGATTTATCCAAAAGATTTGGCAACGCTCATTGGTTATCTTCGTCAAAACATGTAGAACAGTTTTTGATGGTTAATACCTTTTACAGAAGAAATTTGCATCGTTTTGCAAGAGACTATTTTGGGTTGACTTTACATTGGTATCAACAAATTATTTTATTCCTTATGGGAATATCTAACTTTATAGTTATTATTGCAAGTCGTGCTGCCGCAAAATCTTTTATTATTGCGATATTTGGTTGTTGCAAAGCAGTTTTATATCCCGGAAGTCAAATTGTTTTAACATCAGGCACAAGAGGGCAATCCAAGCTTATTGTTACTAAAAAAATTGTTGGTGAGTTAATGCCAAGATCACCAAATTTGAGAAGAGAAATAAAAAATTGGAAAGATAACCAGTCAGAAGTAATAGTTGAGTTTAGAAACGGTAGCAGTATCGCCACTGTTACATGCTCCCCTACTGCTCGTGGTAATAGATGTACTGTTGACGTTGGCGAAGAAGCGCGTGAAATAGACAAAAAAATAATGGATAAGGTTATTTCACCGTTTCAATGTGTTAGACAAGCTCCGTTTATGATGCTTAAAGAATATAAAGATGATACTCAATTTCAAGAAGAACCTACGGAAGTTTTGATTAGTTCGTCAATGGAAGAAGGTCATTGGCTTTATAAAACGGCTTGTGAAGCAAGAGATGGTATGTTAAAAAATAATGGCTCTTTCTTTGTCGCGCTTGACTATTCTATTACTTTAAAGCATGGCATAAGAACCCGCAAACAGCTTGCGAGAGAAAGACGCAAGGTTGACCCTATTACGTTTGCTGTAGAATATGAAAATTTAGTGCTTAGATCAAATGAGAATGCGTATTTCCCGTATGATTTGGTTAAATCTAATTGTGTATTAAAAAGGGCATTTTATCCTCGTAAAAATACTGATTTTATAAATAAAATCAAAAATAAATATGCAATTCCTAAACGGCAGGGTGAAATACGAATTATTGGTGCAGATATTGCGGCTGTCGATAGACCTGAAAATGATAACAGTTCATTCAGTTGTTTAAGGTTATTACCTGAAATAGTTATTGATGGAAATAGAACACGATTAGAATATCGTATAGCCATCCCATATTTGGAAGCATATAGAGGAACTGAGGGTAGAAAACAAGCTATAAGAATAAGGCAATTGTATCAGGATTTTGATGCTGATTATATTAGTCTTGATATCAAGAATTTCGGAGTAAGCGTTTACGAATCCCTTGCAAGAGTGTTATACGATGATGAACGAGGTATAGAATATGCACCTCTAAAAGCGATGAATGATGAAGTTTTTGCTAATCGCATTATGAATTCAAGTGCCGAGCCTCGCATATATTGTGTGTCAGCAAGTGCAAAATTAAATAATGATATGGTGGTTAATCTTAAAAACCTTTTAACAAATCATAAAATAGATTTGCTTGTTTCCAGAGATGAAGGCATTGAAGAAATGTCTAAATATATTTCGGAATATTCAAAAACCAATGATCCTGAAGAGCAGATGTATTTTGAAAAACCCTATTTAGAGACTATGTTACTCCGCAAAGAATTATGTGATTTAACATATACAAAAGCTGAAAATACAGGTTTAATTAAAGTAAAAGAGCCTTCTGGCGGTGTAAAAGACCGTTTCTCATCAGTTGAAATGGGTGTATATTTAGGTTCACAACTTGCATTAGATTTGTTACAGCCTGATGAAGAAATACCTATTCAAAGTGCAAGAATTTGCGTATCCGCATTATAAGGAGGTGTAAATAGATGGATGATTTTAATGTTGATTTCCCTGTCACAAGAGTGGGTGATGATTTAACTGTTGTTACAGGATATATGACTGCAGAGGAAATTAGAGATAATGAGGCAAGAATACTGTCTGCTGCTATGTCTAAATACGAAGGCTCAAAACAGTATTCAGTACATACCAACGACGGTGCTAACTCAAATGAATTAACTATTGATTATATAGATCAATTAGCAAACGGTATACATACTAATATTAAAAATCTTATAGCTGCGAATCAATTGTTAGTTAAGTATGTTGATGAAGATGGAAGTATGGGATATGCTTATTCCGTTATCCGTGCCAATACGCCTACTAATTATACTTTAGTTTACGATAATAAATTGTTATCGAAAGAAAGCGAAGACAAGGTTAACCAAATCAAAACTCTTATTAATAATTTTAATAAGGATATAAAAGTTAAGAGATTAATACGGGACAGTATATCTATGGCTTATTTAGAGGGTACTGTTCCAATTGTATTGCGTATTACAGATAAAGGTTATGCTGTAGATTTCTTACCATTAAGCATTGCTTATCCTTCGGGTTATAAATTAAATGGTGATCCGATTCTCGAAGTGGATATTAATGCATTAAAGACTGCACTTCAAAAAACTTATAAAAAGAATCGTAAAAATAAAGCTATATATTTTGAAAATATTGCAAAAGAAATTCAAGCTAACTATAGCAAAGAAATATTTAAAGCATATTCGAACAACGAGCAATATACAAGAATTGATCCTGATTATGGTGATTGTATCACTGTAAACTCACTTGGAAAAAAATTTGGTGTCTCTCCCTTATTCCGAGCCTTAAAACCTTTAGTTGTTTTAAACAATATAGAAGCAGCCGATGTGTCTGATAGCAAAGCTCGTTCTAAGAAAATTATTTTTCAAAAACTTAGGAAAGAGTTACTTGGCCAAAACGGTGACAGAAAGGGATTAGCAGAACAGGCTTTGGCTCATGATGGGTTAGTGCAAGCTCTAAAAACCAATTTGTGTGCGTATACGGCACCTCCGTTTGTTGAGAGTGTTGAATTTGTTTCTTCTAAAACAAACAACGAAGACGCTTCAAGACAGTTGGCACAATACATGACTAAATATTTGCAAGCATTAGGTATTGAGTTTACTGATACAGAAGTCGGTAACTATGCTGGCGTGAATGTTTCAATAACTGAAATAATACGCCAAATAAATTGTATTAAGAGCGAGATAGAACGCATATTAAACAAGTATTATGCTACATTGCTTAAAGAATCAGGAATAGATCCAAATTTGGCACCTATTATTGAAATTGAAAATGCGGAATCTATTGAGCTTTCGATGCGTATTGAACTGGCCAAATTTGCTTACGGGACATTAAATGCCTCGCGTGAGACCTCATTTAAGTTAGCAGGATTAAATCTTAATGATGAGAGACTTAAAAGAGAAAACGAAATTGAGGAAGGTCTTGATGATATTTTTACTCCAAGGAAAACCGCTTATACTGTCAGTGGTGATGATAGTAATTCATCCGGCCGTCCACAAAGCAATGATGATAAAAGCAAACAGCAATTTGATAAAAACTATAACAAGAACAAGTAATAGGTGGGTGTATGATTAAAGATTGCTTAGATACTACTTGCCCTTATTGCGGACAATCAATTAAAGTATTTGTAAAAGCCGATGGCACAATTGCTGTTGGCTTTTATAATATTGAAGACCAAGCTCAAATAGTTGAATTATTAAAGACACACAATATTGAACTTGGTATAAAACCTTGTGGAAAGGAGGACAAAAATGGATAAGGTTATTTTATATAGCTCAAAAGTTTTCTTAAGCGAAAAAAATAGCAATCCCGACTCCTATATAGCAAAATTTATCATTAGCGATTTCGGTCGAAATAAAAATGGTGTTGCTTTAGATAGAGAGCATATTGAAGAATGGCTCGCAACACTAAATAATAAACCTCTTGTTGGGAAAATAACAATGCGTAATGACGGCCAATATGACTTCAGTGGTCATAATGTTAAGGTCGTTACTAAAAAAGATGAAAATGGCAACAAATATCAAGATGTAATTTTTGACACTTCTGCTTTTGGCACTTTCTTTAATGTTGCAGTTGAAACAATTGATGGTAAAGATTATATAGTTGCAAGTTGTGAAATCTGGAAGCGTTTTTCACAGGCATGTGATATTATACTCAGGCGTATTGAAGAAGGTACATTGTACACCAGTTGGGAAATTTCGGTAGAAAAATCCCGACAAGGTATCGTTGATGGAATGGCTACAAAAATCATTGAACTCGGAAGATTTATAGGTCACTGTCTTTTGTCTAAATTTGTTGAACCTGCTTATGATTCAAGTTGCCTATTAGAAATTGCATCAACTGACGAAGAAGACGCTGAAATTACCGGTGCTCTATCTCAAGACTTTATAAGTCAAGAGTTAAGTATAAACAATCTTGTAGATAAGGAGGAAAATGAATTGGCAAAGAAGAAAAATGAAGTGGAAGTTTCTGAAGAAATAGAAGTTGCTATATCAGAGGAACAGACGGAAGATACTACTGCTTTTGAAGGCGAAGCAAGTGTCGCGGAAGAGCCGATAACAAGCGAGGTTGCTGTAGAAACAAGTGAGACTTCTGACAAAACACCTGAAGAACTTAGTATAGAAATTTCTGCGTTAACTGTTCATGATTTAAGATCTCGTATAAGAGAAGCTTGCACAGATCGATATGGCAAGTATTGCTATGTAGCATTTTGGTTTCCTGAAGAGCACACGGTATGGTGTGATTATGAGGATAAGAAGTCTGAGCTTGACTTCTTGCTGTTTACGTATGAAGTCGTAGATGACGTTGTGACCGTAAGTGATCCCACTCCTGTGTCATTAGTCGTATCCATTTCAGAAGTAAATAAAACTATTGCTGAAAAAGATGATGCTTTAGTAAAAGCAAATGATACGATTAAGGAACTTCAAAGTCAAGTTAATGTTTTGCAGCCGTTTAAAGATGCCGCAGATCAAGCAGCGTTAGAAAAAGCGGAAGCAGAGAAAACTGAAAAGAAAAATGCACTGAAAGCCTATGCAATGAAGAGTGGATTTATTTCTGAATCAGAAATTAATGAAAATGCCGAGATTGCTGAAATGATTGAAAACTTGAACGAAGCCGGAATTAAAGCAATTATTGCTGAGAGATTTATGGCTTCATTGAACAACGATATTGATGTTTCGTCCAAAGAAGAAACCTCAAGTATATCGGTTGATCTTAGTAGTGTTGATGACGATAGAAATATAACTATAAATCCTGTTCGGGCTTACCTGAACTGATTTGGTTACAGTACATACTGTGTTTTATTTTATAATTTACAAAGGAGATAAAAATTATGTTAAGAACAATTCTCGAAAATGATGGAAAACTCGTTCTTGGTGGGTTTAAGACTGCTGGCGTTTATAAAACCGGAATGGGTGTTACTAAGAACGAAGCTACTGGCGTAGCGACTATCCCCGGCTCTGAAACCGGTACGGATCTTTTCTTGCTTGATAAGGAACGTATTCCTACTGGAATTAACGCCGCGAGGACTGACATGTCCGACTATGACAATGATTTTAATACTTTTGCTTCCGGCGAACAGTGCAAGCTTCGTGCGTTTGTTGCGAACGAAAAGTTTGCGGTTGACCAGTATGATGCAACCAATTGTGTCGCAGCTAATGCCGGTAAGTATGCGGCGGTTGGCACGGATGGCAAGTGGACTATTGCCGCGTCAAGCACGGATTCTGAGTATGTATTCTTGGGTTTGCACAACGACGCTGGTCATGTTCTTGCTCTTATTGAGTGCGTTAAAGCTGTAGGCAAGAATTCCTAATCACATTTAATTGAAAATTTAATCAAAGGAGAATATTACTATGAGTAACACTGAAATAGCTGAGGCGATAAAAGATACAAATATGTACGAGCTTGCTTGCAAAACCAACGCCGAGCTTGATTTGACTGATTCCGAACAGGTTACGGTTTCCCAGCTTGACGCTTACTTCAAGAAAGTTGGCGAGAGAGGTTCGGATCCTGAGCGCGAGATAGCGGCTTTTGTTAAGAAGGCAGTTAACGAGGAAATTTATAATGCCCCTGATGAATTGCTTGACTATCTCTTTAACCGTGACACCATTGGAGAATTTGATGATTTTGAGGCCGTGACCAACCCGAAGAATACGCTTGTCGCTTATGAAACGGCCAAGGGTGCTAATGTTAAGAGAAGTTTCCTTGATATTAGTGTGCTTCAGCCGACTTGGTTTAATCTTCAAATTGAGTCGGATATTTCTTACAAAGACCTTCGCAAGAATGGTTGGAAGACCGTGGCGGTTATCACCGAGAACGCGGTCGCTGCTTTTAAGAACAAAATGTTCAAAATAATTTTTGATAGGATTGACGCTGGTATTGCCTCTGGTGCCGCTAACTATCTGGCCGTTGGCGGGTCTGCAATGACTCAGGCCGCTTCTGATGCGGTTGCCCTTTATGTAAACGATAGGGCTGAAGGTAACGGTGTCATCGTTGGTAAGTCTGCTTATATTCAACAGATTAACTTGGGAGTAATCCCTTATAGTCTGGGCGCAATGAAAGTTGCGTAATAATAATTGCATTGAATTGCTGGAACCCCGTAAAGACATTTAAACCAAAACAGAAGGATGAAATATGCCTAAATGGAATGGTTACGAAAGTAGAAAAAATTAAATGTATGGCACAAGGTCAAATCCTAAATGCTTAAAATCGGTAATCAGCAGCCAAGCCTCGAACAGAGGAAGGTTCAACGACTATCCCGCAAGGGAGTAGACCACAAGCGTTTGGTGGTCGAAGTGGTGCACATCTTTGTTAAAGATGAAGATATAGTCTACTCTTATAAGAAATTATAAGATTGTGAAAACAATAAGCACGGAGTAGCGTCCGTATTTTTCTAAAAATCTTTCACCCTTGGGCGGTGAACATATAGGTAAGAAAACACAAGAGCAATTTATACGGGAATTGCAAGAAGTTAATTCTAATATAACCGTAATAGGTCAATATGTTAATAGTCATATGCCAATAATGTGTAAATGTAATGTGTGCAATTATGTATTTAAGCCACGACCTTATAATTTATTAAGAGGTCACGGCTGTCCAAATTGTGCTGGGTTAAAGAAGAAGACACATGAAGATTTTGTAAATCAATTGGGAGATATTAACAATCATATAAAAGTGTTATCTAAATATGTAAATGATAGCATTAAAGTTAAATGTCAATGCCAAACATGTGGTGCAATTTTTGAAAATACACCAAATCATCTTTTGAGAGGTGTAGGGTGTACGATTTGTGCACATAAAAGCATCGGTGTTAATAAAAGAAAAACACATGATGATTTTGTAAAAGAGTTAAAAGAGGTCAATCAAGATGTTGAATTGCTGACTAATTATATTCGTAGCAGTGATAAAATTATGGTTCGTTGTAGATTGTGTGGTAAGGTTTATGCAATTATTGCAAACAATCTTTTACGTGGCAATCGTTGTAGTTGTTCTCGTATGTCTCGTGGAGAAAGAAAAATTCAAACTTATTTAGAGTCAAATAATATTACTTATGCTTTTCAGCATAAGTTTAACGATTGTAGAAATTCTAAACCGTTACCTTTTGATTTTTATTTACCCACATTAAATATATGCATAGAATATGATGGCCGTCAACATTTTTTGCCTTCTGGGTTTGGATCACATGATAAACAAAAAATTCAAAATAATTTTAATGCGATAATAATAAATGACAACATAAAAGATAACTATTGTGTAAAAAACAAAATAAAACTAATACGGATTCCTTATACGGAATTCGATAATATAGAAAGATTTTTAGAAAATGAGCTTTAATATAAAGGGTCAAAGTTAACTGGCTTCGCTTCCGATGAAATGCGTAACGAGGTTCATCGCACTGGTAGGCTTGGTTCGTATGATGGTTGCGAACTCTTCCCCATTAGTGGCGCTAAGAAGCTTGGTGATGGCACTGCCGTATTCCCTGATAAGAGGGTGTATGGTATTGGCGGACAAATTGGTTCTCTCAGCATGAAGGGCGAAACCGTCGTTTATGAGACGATGGATAATAACAATGAGAGTGTCCATCTGAAGTTTGCTGACTTTACGTTCGGCATTGCCTTAAATAATGATACTCTTGAAAAGGTTTTCAAGGTTGTCTTATCCTAATCAATTATAGTGGGGTGGAAACCCACCCCACTTTTTTAAGGTGTTAATATGGAAATTTTTAATTGCTACAGTATGAGGTTGTCGAGAGCGTTAATGGATGCGGGTTTTAAGCCCCTTTGTCTTAATACCAATCTTAAAACTCAACAACTTTATTATACCTTTGAACGAACCAAAGAATTAATATATTTCAAAGACAATGTATATCAAACTGTACGAGATAAATATTAAGGATTTTAAGGAGTAATTATGTTGGATAAAAATAAAACATATTTGGTTTTAAACTATAATGGAAGCCCCGTAGCTGTATCAACTCGTCATGAGAGTTACACTATTGCCGGTGGAAGCTTGACTGAACCGGCTTCAATACCTCTTTCTGTTGATGAAATTATTCAAATCAATAGTAATTCGCCTGTTTTCAAAATTGGGCTACTTTGGTTTGAAGAAGAATATCAGAAAGATCTTTATGAAGAATGCCGAATCAGGAATTGGGAGGAAATCCTATCTGACAGTTCTATTGAAGATATAATTCTGCATCCTACGTTAGCAAAATTACAAAAGTTGCTATTAATTGAAAACGAGCAGTATTTTGAACGTTGCTATGGAGTTTATATTGGTCTTAAGAATTCGAACCATAGTATTCAACAAAACGTTGAAAATCTTATGCTTGTTCGTCGTAAAGAACTTCGTAATAGAAAATATAAAACGTCCATTGAGTTGAGCAAAAAAGATTCAAATATTTTGGACGAGGAAGCATTTAAAGAAGCGCAAGAGCAGAATAAAAAGCTTGCAGAGGAAGTTGATCAACTTAAAGCTATGATTGCTCAGTTGTTAAATAGCAATAAAGATTTATCTTCTAAACAAGACGAAAAAGTAGCTTCAAAAATGAATAATGAAACTGCGGTGGCGACTGATAATATAAAGCAAGAACCCCAAAAAGTTGGAAGGGGTCGCCCAAGAAAAAAATCGTAATGGAGGTGGTGAGTTATCGCAACTCCATATTCTAAAATAAAACAAGCATTTCTTACCCTTGTTGAAAAAGATAGAGAATTTTTTAATTATTTTAATTTAACTGATGTAGAAATTGATGAGATGATTAATACTCGTTGCATGAACTTTTTAGATGAAGCAATTAACCGTTTAATCATTGAAGCGACTCCATCAGTGGACTTTACTGATAGAACAGACGAGCAGTTTAATTTTGATTTGACCAATTCAGAACTTGTGATAATCCCTTCTTTGATGTATGAGCAATATTTGTTTAGAGATTTTTCCTATCTTAAAACATTAAACGTTAATTATACACCCACAGAAATGCGAGTATTTGATCCAAGCAATGCTCGATTAACATTTTTAGATATTTATAACACTGTCTGTAGGAACAACGAAAAATATCTGGATATATATAAGAACTCCAATAGGCTTACTGGTGCTTTAAAATCAATTAATTTTGCTGATTATGATTCTAATTAAGTAGGTGATCAGTATGGATATAAACTATTTTAAGGCAATTCAGGGAGCTATAGGTGCTCATAGTAGTCATGAGGTTTTAGTCAGACAAGCAAAAGACAATTTGTCAATAGGAATGTCTGCATCTATAGGTAGCTCAAAATTAAAACGAAATGGCCATTATCAAAATTTCGTTATTAAGCAAACTTCTGTGCGTTATAAATATCAAATAATGGCGTTCCCTGACGAAGAGCTGTTCGCAGGGGATATTATTGATTATAACGGTGAAAAATGGATTGTTATGGAAACACGTATAGGGAGTCCTCTACATATAACAGGGGTAATGTGGTTATGTAATATCGATCTTTCATTTCAAAATGGTACTCATGATATAATTACTCGTCCAGCCATTTTAGATAGCGGAGTTTATTCTACTACTAAAAACGGCGATAATGAGTTGCAGTATGCCGATAAACAATTCAAATTATATTTGCCTTACGACAATGATACAAAAAAATTGTTTTTGGACAAGCGTATTGCGGTCGATACCAGATTTGATAAACACGGTCAACAAATTTTGGAAGTATATAATATTACAGGAATTAACAGGGTTGCCAGTGCCTTTGGTTCTGGTGCTCACTTACTTACGTGTGAGTTACGAAGTGGTATTTATTCGCCATCAGATGACAATATAGAATTAATGATTTGTGATTATATTGAGGATGAGGGTGGTCAAAAACCGTCAAAGGAAAAGCTCATGTGTTCTATTGCTGGGAGACCAACAATTATGCTTGGGCAAACACGCTCATATACTGCAATTTTTTATGATGCTCAACACCAAGAGATTAGTGGCGTTGCTCCAGTATGGGATGTAATTAGCGATATAGAAATTGTAACGCAACAAATTAATAATACTATAACAATCACGGTGCCTCAAAATGAAGATTATATAGGTGAATTAATTCAATTAGTATTGTGTGACGCAAACAACTTATATAATTCGTTTTCACTTGAAGTGGAGGTGGTTGCCTAATGCCCATTAATACGCCGCTCGATGAAATTATAGATTATAAAGATATTGCGACGCGGAAAATGTTGGCCTCTACCGAAATCATGAGTTTAATGTTTGATGCGCCAAATATTGATATGGACAGCGATGAGGTCTACCACGCTAAAGAAAGAAATTTTTTTGATTATGGTGTAAATCCGGATACCATTCAAACTGATACGGTTTCTATATTCGTACAATCAAGTATGACAAATCGTTTAAACGCAAATTTTAAAGATATGGCTTTAGTAATATCTATTGTTTGTAATGTTAACTATATCAATCTTGACAATAAAAAGTTCAAGGGTATAAAAGGAAATAGAATAGATAATATTGCTCGCCAAATAGTAGTCGCATTAAATGATTTTCATCAGGAGTTTGGTATAGGTGATTTGACACTAACTCAATGTCGGCCGGTGTCAGTACCAAAGGGTTATACAGCAGTTGAACTTGCTTATCAAATTGATGATTTTGCAGATGATACAAGGTGGTAAGTGAATGAAAATCCCTCAATTTGCTTTATTAAGTCCAGACCCTTTTGTTTTACAAGGAATTGGGACATTAAAATCTCCTATCCTTAAAGAAATATCTCCAAGTAATATGATGAATTACTCATTGTATGCTTTAGTAACTCAAATATTATTTGGATCAAAAAAAGATATAATTGATATCGGTCAAAAATTAGGCGATAATAATTTATATGAAGAATTAATTGAGCCTGATATTGAGGCAAGTTCAAAATACAATTTAATAATAAGTTCTATAGATTTGAGAGAGGCGCTTTGTAAAGCACTTGCTCTCTTTTTTTGTAATACTATCGTCTTTTCTCCTGACAACAAATCGTTTTTAGTGTTCTCAGTCACAGATGACAAGGCAGATATTGTTGGCAGTATTAACGAAGATAATTATTTGTTTGTAGAGGACTTATTAAAACAACTTTTACATTGCGAATCTGAATATAATGACAAACAATTAAAATATTCATCTGAAAAAGCAAAAGAGTTGTGGGATAAGGTAACTAAGGCTGAGGAAAGGGAAAAGGCGGATGTCAACGCTCGTGATTATGAAATCGGAAATATAGTTTCCAAATTATGTGTTTGTGGGATTGGTTATACTGTTGAGAATATTTATAACCTAACCGTTTATCAGTTGTATGATCAATTTTCTGCGTATATACAAAATAGAATTAGCCAGCTTTCTGAAAACGCCTATGCCCATAATGGCGGTAAAGATTTTGATATAAATGGTTGGCTTAGAAAATAATTTAGGAGGGTATCTTAATGAATAAGACTGCAAATAGAAAGGGCGCAAATATTCAGCTTCGTAAGTATTCTGATAAATCGCTTTTTTCTTATATTGATTTTGCAAATTCTGTAAATATCGAGCTTAATTCTAACCGTGTTTATGCGACTGGCGGTGACAGTGGCGCTCGTCAAGTTGGCTTCGACGATCCTATTGAAGGTAGTTTGAGAATTTCGACGCAAATTGTTCCTATTGAGTTTGTTGCGTTGGCGTGCTCCCCCGATGGTGTTGAAACCGGTGGTGAAATAGGTAAGAGAGAAAAACTGACTTCTGAAACTGCCTCAAGTGCTGTTCAGATTACCTTAACGGAGACCCCCGTGGCGGGAACGCTTTATGTTTACGCTGCCAGTTCGGATTTGACTGGAACCCCGGCCACGGTTAGTGCTGCTGGAAAGGTAGTAACTATCACAGATGGTGTTGCAGATACGGATTATATTGCTTACTATATTGTAGCAAGTGCAACTGCTAAGTCTGCTACGTTTAATAACCGTAAGACTCCGGGTTGCTATATTGTTTATGGCGACACCGTGTGGAAAGACACGAATGATACTATTTCTGCTGAGCACTTTAAGGCATATAAAGCAATGCCCCAGAAGGCTTTCTCGATTACATATCAGGGTTCTGGAGACCCGTTAACCTTTGAGATGACGTTTGATTTGATGGAAGATGAAGACGGAAATGTTTATACTTCCAGTCGTATATAATTATGACTAATAAAAAGATCAATCAATCTGCTGTGTTTGAAAAAATTGAGTCTGCGCCAGTCAAAGTAGACCAAAAGGTTAAAGCGGATCAAAAGTGGGAAGTCAAGGTATGTCGTGTCATAAATTATATTCCATCTTACGGGATCCTTGGATTTGAATTTGATGGAGTTGGTTGCCAAATAAACGTACCAAAGAATTTAAATATTAGTAAAACAATTAAGATTCAATATAAGGGCGAAATTGGCAAAAATATAATATTTAAAATATAAAAGGAAAGAGCAGGGAGGTAACTACTTCCCTGCTCTATTTTTAAAAATGAAGATACTTGCGATTGATCAATCTCGATGTGGCGGTTATGCCATTTTTGATTATGAAACAAAAAAATTAATTTCTTATGGAGCGTTTAATTTTCCAGATAGAAAATATATTTATCCTATGGCTATTTATAAGCTTAAAAAGTTAGTGGAGTCATTAGTCAAAGAAAATGATATAGGTGCATGTTTTATTGAAGAAATATCATACCAAAGAAATCTAAATGGATTTAAACGTTTAGCCCAAATGCAAGGTGTTCTTGAAAACTTTTTTATAGAACACAATTTGTTGTATGATATTATTCAACCAACTGTATGGCAAAAATATGCCAATGCACGGAAACGCACACAAAAAGAAATTAAGAACAAGGTTGTTGAGGCTAATACTATTGGGAAAAAAGAAACAAAAGTTTTATCTATTCAATTTGTTCACGATGTCTATAAGGTAGACACATCCAATGATGGCATTGCCGATGCGATAGGCATAGGCCACTATGCTACACATAATATAAAAATTGAAAATTAAGGAGGCAAACTAATTTGGCTAAAAAGATTAGTTCTGCAAGCATTGATAAAATTATTAAGGCATATAAGCAAGAGGATAAGGTTATAGAATTACATATTGGGGACACAAATATTGATGTTGTAATTAAGCCTTATATATCTTATAACGAACGCTGCCAAGCGATTAATAATATAGTGAATGATTGTTATGATGAAAATGGCAACTACCATCCTGAATTTTTTGATATTGCCTTTAAAATAGCAATAATAGAATTCTTTACTAACATTAATACTAATACTAACGATTCTGTTAACCAAATATATCATTTATGTGAGACTACCAGTATTATTGATTTAATTAAAGATGCAACATCCGGTCGAATTGTAGGAATATTAGATGATGCACAATCTGTTATTAAGTGGCGCAATGAGCAAAGTCTAAAGTCAAATGCTTGGGATGATGTTGCCTACATGGTTTCTGGTATTTTAGATACGCTTGGCACTAAGATAGCAGATATGCCAGAGATAAAGAAAGATGAATTACCTAAGTTAGTAAAGACTGTTTCAAAACTTGAAAATATTTCTGAAGACAAAATTATTGATGGAATATTCAAATATTATAATGAAAATAAATAAAATATAATACCCCAATTTCCGTGGGGTAAGAAAGTTGGGGATTAAAAAATGAAATTTATGGAATACGTAGCAGTTATCGGTAGTTTTTTAGGTGGCTCAATAGGTTTTATAACTCTGATTATGACGATTATAAAACCGTTACGTAAACGTTTTGTGAATTGGGTTGTTTGCAATACGGGTTCTGCAAATATGGCTAAACAAATTTCCGAAATAGAAAAAATGCTTAAAGATCATATTGACCAAGATAGCAAAAAAGCAGAAGATATGAGAGAAATAAAAGAAACGGTTGAGAAACTTAAAGATTCCGAGCGTTGTGTTTTAAGAACTAATATTCTACGTATTTATAATAAATATTTGCCCAGCGGCGAGATACCTGCATACGAATTCGAAACGCTTTCCAGAGATTATCATTCATATAAAGATCTTGAGGGAAATAGTTTTATAGATGATATATGGTCAATTATGTCTCAAGAATGGACAGTTATCCCTAACGGTAAGTATAGATAAAACATATATAGTGCGGGCTATTACCTATCAAGGAGGTCACGCTATGGTTTCTGCCAATGAAATAAATGTAATTTTGGAAAATTATTTAAAATCACAAGATGGGCAAACTTTTCTTAAAGAACAAGGATTATCAGTTTATTTTTATAATGATAATCAGTTAATTCATATTGCTGAAAATATTAAAAACGATATTATAAATGAATTTTTAAAAATAACAAATCACGCTTCTTTAATTGATGCCCAAGATTATTTCAAAGGCTCTTATGTTAAAGTAGGTAAAGTAAGGCAATTACAAGATGGTTATAAAGTTAATATAATCTTTTCGGATCATGCACTGTATCGTCCTTCGTTAATTGGGAGAGGTGGTAAATCGACAGGTAATGGTGTCGATGATATCTTTGCTTTAATAACTAATGGGACAGATAGACAAGGTAAAGTGTTTGGTTATTGGACTTATTACTCTGAAGGAATGGGTTATGGAGGCGAAGAACTTTGGACAAGGGCTTGGCTTCCAAGACGTCCAAAACCCTTCATAGAAGCTATTATAAAACACTATGAAGCCGTAAATCCCGGCTTAACAATTTCATATCCTCCAAGCTGGAGGTAAGAAGACGGTCTCCGTCAAACTATTGTCAAGTACGATTTGGTATATCGTACTTGACATTTTTATTATAAAGGACGGTGATTAAAAAATTGGCTAATAAACAAATAGGACTATTATTTGGTGTAAAAGGCGCCGGTAGTATAAGTGGCGAATCTGGTCAGCTTATATTGCAACAGTTAAATCAAATTGCACGAAGTATCGATGGCACAAATAATAGAATAAAAATAACAATTGGCATCAACGAGGATCAAACACGTCAATTGATACAAAAACAATTAAACAATATTTCTAAAGGTCTTAAGATCACTATTGGTGGTAATACAACAACTGGCCAAAGTGGATCGAAAGTTATCCGTGATTTAACAAATCAGGTTGTCAATGCAAAAAATAGACTTGCTTTAATGGGTGGCAATGCAGATATTAGGAGATATGCCAATGGTGAAATAGTAGGGGATCCTCGACAAATTCAAGCGGTATCAAATGCATATCAAAATTATACGAAAGCTGTTGAAGATGCTCGAAAAGCACAATCGGCAATGATTGCCAATCAGAATCCTCAAACACAGCAAGCATTTATCGACGCGGTAAATAGAGCAAAAAACGCTCAACAGCAGTTAAATGCCGTATTTAGCAATGCAACGGCGTTTAATAAGCAAGAACTTAGTTATAACAAAGTTATTGCAAGAATAACAGAATATCAATTAAAGTTCAAAGAAACACTTAAAAATACGCCTCAGTTGGCTGCTCAGCTTGAAGAGTTAAATCGGCAATTATCTGGTGATACATTTAGAGGCACTGAAGCTGATGCTCAGAATCGATTTATAAAATTAACAAATGCTATTCGCCAAGCTGGTGGAGAGACTGAAACGTTTGGTCAAAAAGTTAAACGAGTTTTTGGTGAAAAGTTTAGCTATGGTGTCATGGCCACGCTTGCATTGTACTTGCGTAGGTTATTTAAGGAAGTCTATCAATCCGTTGTAGAAATCGATAGTGCGATAACACAGTTAAGTATTGTTACCGGTAAACCAACTTCTGAATTACGGAGCAACCTTAATAGTATAGCAAAAAGTGCCAAGGATGCAAATACTTCAATTAAAGACTTATTAAAGTCAATGGAAACATACAGTAGGCTTGGATTTGGTCTTGAAGAATCTGAGTCTATGGCAAAAGTTACCAATATGTTTGCTAATGTTGCAAACACTGATGCAAAAGCCGCAACTGATTCATTGACTGCTATTTTAAAAGGTTACGGATATAAACCTTCTCAATTAGAAGATATCGCAAATGTTCTTGTTAAGATTGGTCAAGAATATGCGATTTCAGCAGAAGAACTTGGCACAGGTCTTCAGACCGCTGGTGCAACCTTGTCTGTCACCGGGACTAACTTAGAAAAATCAGTTGCTTTGTTAGCTGCCGGAAACGCGGCTATGCAAGATGCAGATCGCGTTGCAACAGCATTAAAGACTTCGGCACTTCGTATTCAAGGAACTAAAGCTTCGCAAAAAGAGCTTGAAGAAATGGGCGAAGACATAACAGATCTTGCAGAAGGCACTTCAAAGCTTCGTGATGAAATTAAAGCGTTATCAGGCGTAGACATTATGGTATCTGCAACGCAGTATAAAGATATGTATACCATAATGGTTGAGTTAGCTCAAGTATGGGATAAACTCACACAAACTCAAAGAAATACTATTCTCGAAGATATAGCAGGTAAGAGAAATTCAAGTGCCATTGCTTCTATTATTCTGAACCTGAAGGATTTAGAGAATTCATACAAATCTGCTTCAAATGCATCCGGTACTCTTGCTAAAGCGAACGAAGTATATTCGGATAGTATCGAAGGCAAAATTAAAAAGCTTCAAACAACTTTTGCTGAATTTTCAAATAATTTGCTTGATAGTAATTTAGTAAAAGTTGTTATCGATCTTGGAAATAATATTCTGTGGATATTAAGTCTTGTTGCTAAACTATTTACTATCGGTGACGGTATAGTTACAAAGTTAGCACTTATCACGGCTGGTTTATGGGCGTTGAATACGGCGATGGCTGCATTCAAAGCGCAAACGGGTATTTTCGCAATAGTAGCAAGTCTTAAAACTCTATTGCCCTATTTAGCCTCATGGCTTTCTGGAACATTGAAGATGACAGCCGCAATAAAATTGCAAACTGCTGCACTTTGGAAACAAGTTACAGCGTGGCTTGCAACCCCAACCGGCATGATTACAATTGCTACCGGTGCCGTTTTAGCATTAGGAGCAGTGATTACAAGGTTCACAGACTCGTGGCAAAAGGAAGTAGAAGCCGCTAAAAAAGCTATTGAGGTAAACAAAGAAAACATCAAGAATTATCAAGATGAAATTGACTCTTTAGAGGCGCTTCAAAGAAAACTTGAAGATGCTAAGGGTGATAAACAAGCATTAGCGGCAATTCAAGATGAGTTAAATAAGAAAATCGGAGAAACGCCGGGACTAATTAATGGCGAAGCAGATGCTTATGCGGCGGCAGCTCAAAAAATAAAAGATCAAATTGCAGCAACCAAAGAATTATTAAAAGTTCAGCAAGAAGAATTAGTCCAAAATAACTCTTCTATTTTTAATAACAATGGGGTTGTGAAGAAAAGCTCCATATTGGGTATTGATTGGTTAACGCCAGATGTTTCTGGTGAGACTATGAGGAACTTGGCCAAACAATATACCCAATTTTACAGTCAATTGATTTCTGAAGGATTTTCTGCTGAAGATGCCAAATCTCGTGCGGAATATATGGTTGAGTTGGAAAACCCATATAGGCCATCAATATCAAAAGAAGAATGGGAAAGATATTGGAACGAGCAAGTTTCCTTGGCTTATGAAATATTTGACGTTACCATTTCTTCATATAATGGCTTTGGTGGCGAAAGCTTTATTAAAAGAATAATTGATAAAGCTGTACGCAGTGGGGATACTCCCGAAGAAATTAATTCAATTATTTCTGAAATATCTAATTCGCCACTTCAATCATTATTAAATGAATATTATACTTCATTACTCGATCCTGATGTAGATAGTGAAGCGATATATAAAAAACTTATCAATGCAATTAATGAATTGATAAAAAAATATCCCGAATTATCTGATACGTTTGATTTTTTTGCTGGACATATATCGGATGGCTTAAATGGAATCTCAGACTCAGCCGAAAAAACAACAGCCAATATAGAAAAATTCTCTGATGTTTTTAAATCGCTTAAAGAAAGTACCGATGTTTTAGCCGATGCTTATAATGACCTTGACAAAGGCGGAAAAATAACATTAGAACATTTATCGGCTTTGCTTGATGCGTATCCGGAATTAATAGATTATATTAATCTTGAAAATGGTCAATCAACTATAACCAAAGATATTTTAAAAGCTAAATTTGAAGCAACAAAACAAATAATATTAGCTAAAATAATAGCCAGTCGAACTGCAATTAAGGCAGAACTTGAAGAACAAAAGGTCATTAGAGATACTATTGCACTTACGGCGCAAAAGTATGGTGGCGACGCATGGGCAGTAAGCGATACGAGCAAAGCGTCAGAACTTACGAAAAGCATTAAGCAATTAGATGTTCAAATTAAGCAATATGATACTCAAGAAGCTTTATTTAAAAACATGTCTTTGGACGATGTTATTTCAGGTTCTAATAGTGGTGGCTCCGGGAAGACTGAAGCTGAAAAGTATTTTGAAAAACTTAAATATAAACTTGAAACAAATAAAATAACTCAAGAACAATATCTCAAAGAATTAAACGCCGCATACAAGCGTTTCTATAACAAATCTGCCGATTATCTTGAAGATTATGCAAAATACTCCAGGGAAGTCTATGACGGTTTCAAGGATATGTATAAAGATGATCTCAACGCGCAAAAGGATGCTTGGGAAGAAAAGAAAAAGGCCGTTTCAGATTATTACAGCAATTTGCGTGAACAAATTGAAGCTGCTAATGATAAAGAGGATTACGAAAAAGAGCAATCTGAAAAACGTAAAGAAATTTTTGACCTTGACATGAAAATCGCGGAGCTTATGCGCGATGGCAGCGAAAGAGCGAAAGCTCGCATTGCAGAACTTGAAGAAGAACGTTTAAAGGCTGTAGAAGATTTACAAGAGTTTGAAACTAATAAAGCGCGCAAAGATGAGCTAAACCGACTTGAAAAAGAACAAGAAGCTGAAGAAAAGAAAATTCAAGATAAGATTGATGGAATCCAAGGACAACTTGATCAGCTTGATAAAGATACCATTTCAGTTCGTAAAGCTATTATAGACTATGCTAAGAAAAAAGGCGTTAAACTTGATTTTGCTTATGCTTCGGGTACACGTAAATCTGTCGGTGGCTTTGGCCGTGTAAACGAGAATGGCATTGAAATGATTTCTGCACCGGACGGCAATGGAAATTATATCAACTTAATGCCTAATTCTTATGTGTTTTCTGCTAAAGCAACTGCCTTCCTCTGGAAACTTGCGACTGAGCACTCATTACCTCAAGCAATGTATAACAGTATTGCGCGGAGCATAAAGACTCAAAGCAGCTCTCCTTCGGTTACAGTTGCACAGCCAATTAGTATTACAATGGGCAATATTATTATTCAAGGAAACGCCGATAAAGGAACAGTTGCTGATATTAAAAAGCAGCAAGATAATACTGTCAGGATGGTATTAGAAAAGATTAAGGAATTACAAAAACAATAATGTTTAATACTTATTGCTCTTGTTTCTGTTTTTATTATTATTTCATATTTTATTATTTATATTAAGACCGCTTTCCAAATTTTATGGGAAGCGGTCTTTAATTATACTCAAAAAAAAGGAAGTGATTATAAATGCTTTTCGTAAACAACTTCGAGTACGACGGTATTAACTCTTCCAGATATGGGTTATTTTTTGGGCATATAAATACCGAACGTTTAAAACAGATATGTGGAAATCTTGAGTACAATCAAGTTTTTTACCCGTCTTTAAATCGCCAAGAAATACACGGCGTTAACAAGGACGAATTTCCCTTATCATTTGATTTAGAAATTATTAGTGCAGACCCTATTTCCTATTGGTCTTCCAGAGAGATTAAAAGATGGCTGTTTAACTCTCGAAATTATAAAAAATTATATACAAGCAACGTTAAAGACATAACAGCCGAGAAGATTAACGGGGAGAAGAAACGTGTCTATGTTGAATGTATTTTTATAAACCCCGAAGCCATTTTTTATGCTGATGGGTTGCATGGCTGGAAATGTACTTGCATTCTTTCTTCCGGTTGGGCTTTTCAGGACGAGATTGAGATAACCTACAATGATTTTACCGAAGATATTGTTGTGCCTGTCGACTCAGATAACGGCGATTATATTTATCCTTCATTTACATTTACGGCAGGTACGGCAATAAATCCTATTTCGCCAACCATAATAAATGTATCTGATAACAACAGAACGATGACGGTACAAAACATTGCGGCGCAGACGAAAGTTTACGTTGACTCCGCAGTTGGTACTATTACTGATAACGTGGGTGCAAGTCTTTATTCTAAACTTGTAGACCAGAAATTTTTAAGATTGGTTAATGGAGCTAACACGTTAACTATTTCAGGAATAAGTGAGTTAAAAATTAAGTATCAGAACGTGAGGTACATTATATGACTTTAAGTTTTGATAAATTTGAGAAATATGAAATGCCTCAAATTACACTTTGCAATCCCAGCAGCAGGGCAACTGTTACCAATGGGAAGATTACTATTTCAGATACCGTTGGCGTTTTATCAAATGCTTCCGGAATAGATTTAAAAATAAATTTTAATGCTCCGTGCGAATTATCTTTTGATTATTATCGCCACAAAAGCAACGACTCTGATAAGCAGTTATTTTATGACAGTTTATATGATGCTATACAAACTGATAGATATATCTATTTGACTGATATTGGATATTTTGTTATTTCAAACGTAGTAGACAGCGATCAAGATAACGTTGATAAAAAAACAATTACTTGCAAATCGTGTGAAGAAAATGAATTTGCTATCTCTGAAGGATTGTACTTAGAAGAGGGTACTTATTATTTACATACGCAAGATAATAAAGGCTTATTAGATTTATTTTTACCAAAAACGCCGGGTTGGACAATAGGTTTTATTGATTCGTCATTGCTTACCAAGCCTTACTACGTTGAAGAGACCGAGGTAGATAACGGATATAACTTCCTCTATACTACAATTCAAAATATGTTTGAATGTATTATAGAAGTAAATATCATTGAGAGAACTGTTAGCGTTTATTCGATGGAATATTATTCCGAGCATCATCTAACTGATATACATATAGCTAAATATAATTTACTTAAGTATAAAACCGTTGAAGAAAATGATGAAGACAAATTCACTGCATTAAATGTTCAAGGCAAAACTCAAGACGTTGAAATCCGTGCAGTTAATCCGACTGGTAAAAATATCATTTATAATTTTGAGTCGAGATATGCTTGGATGTCTTCGGGGCTTCAAACCGCTCTTACTAAATGGCAGGAAAAATGTGAATCCGTTGAAGATGATTACTTAGAACTTCAAGAAGATTATTATGATGAGAAAGAATTGCTGTTTAATGAAGAGCAGAATATAGGTGTTTTAAAAGATCAGCTAAAGCAATTATTGCAAACCCAAGAACTTGTTGTGAGTGGAGATTATGATAAAGAACAGTATGCTACACAACAAGCAGCTTTAGATGCTGTTAACCTACAAATTGCGTCAAAGCAAACTGCTATAAATTCGGCAACTGCAAGTTATAATAGTCATAAAGCGTCGGTTCATACAAATTATGAACTCCCTATAGAGCAGATTAACGCTGATTGCGCTTTGGATATAACTGCTGTTGATGTTGACGGGAATGCAATATTTACTCAATCATTGTTAAACGAGTTAATGACTCATATTAAGCCAACAGATTATGTTGACGAATATATGATAATTACAGATTCAATGACTTATCCCGAAAAGTTTGAGAAATCTGCTGAGTTAATGAGTCGGGCTAAAGCGCAACTGGTCAAGATTTCGTCTGGTAAAAAAACTTATTCAATTGATACGAGAAGTTTTTTATTTAATAAACATTTCAAATATTTTTCAGATCAGCTACGTGCCGGTGCGATAATCTATGTCGAAACAAAAAACGATATAATGGAGCAAGTGCATTTAACCGGCATTGATATTGATTATGACGAGAAGCGCACAAATTTCACTTTAGGAAACAAATATGATAAATCAGATTTAAAATCGCTTTATGATGATTCGCTTGGAAAAAACTCGAAAAGCTTTACTGAACTAAAATACTTGGCAAGTATTGTTGCGGCACAAGAAAAGCAACTGGAGGATCATCAAGACGAGTTTGATAATTTAAGAACGCTTACTCTTAATAATGTTTTAACTTCCGATGATCAAGCCATTGAAATCAACAACCACGGTTTGACTGGACGTAAAAGGAAGTTAAAACCAGATGGCACTTGGGATGAAGACGCAAATGGTAATCCGATATTTGAACTGGAACAAGTAAAGTTAATCAACAATACTCTTATATTTACTGAGGATAATTGGGCAACAGCAAGCACGGCCGTCGGCAAAATAGCCATTGGAAACAATCAGTATGCTTACGGTATAAACGGTCAAGTTCTGATTGGCGAATTAATACTTGGCAACAGGCTTGTTTTAACAGGAACGAGCGCCGGTATAAAAATCAAAGATGGTAGCAATAATGATGTTTTTTATGCTGACAATAATGGAAACCTTGTATTATCAGGTAGTATTTATGCTCAGCATGGTCAGATTGGGAATTGGGATATTGGAAGTAACAATATCTCTTATAATAGTAATGCCTTGTATTTTGGAACAACAAACGGCGCTACATTAACAAACACTTTTGGCAGTGAGACTAATCCTTCAGTCGCTTTAAAATTAAGCAATAATTTTGGCGTTACAACTGCTGGCAAACTGTATGCTAAAAGCGGTAATATTGCCGGGTGGAATTTTTGGAACGAAGGGTTAAATAAGGAAACTGTATATAATAATACAACATACACTATTTCTTTATTATCTATGGCAAATTATACGGATGGAACACAAGTTAATCCGGTCATTTCTCTTAAAGTTGAGCCAGATAACGGTACACCTTCTTGGCCGTTCGTGCTTCGTAAAGATGGGAGCTTAACAGCAACCAAAGCCACTATAACTGGTGCCATAACAGCCACAAGTGGAACGTTTAGCAATTGTACAATTAATAATACTTGCACTATTACAAAGGTTGATGCAACCGAAGGTAAGATTGGTGGATGGACGATCCAACAATCTAAGTTGATGGCAACCGGTGCAAATGGTAAAGTATGTGCTATTCAAGCACCTCCAGCATCAGGTAATCGCTGGGTATTTGCAGCAGGTGGTACGTCCCATAATAGCTACGATAATTGCCCGTTTAGGGTTATGCAAGACGGAACTTTGTATGCTACTTCTGCACACATTACCGGTGAAATCACAGCCACAAGCGGGACTTTTGATAATTGTACAATAAATAACACTTGTACTATTACGAAAGTTAATGCTACTGACGGTACAATTGGCGGATGGAATATTAATAGTGGCGCAATATATAAATTGGGTATTCCCGTTTCTATTATTGCTGCCAATGATCAGCAGAGTACATTTTTGGATAGTACGCAACTTCATGTTATATTACATCCTTCGAGCGGTGGGTCAGATATAGGTGTTCTTTGTCCGTGGTATTGGATAGGAAAAGCTGGACAAGACGCACAAAATGCCTCTTCTGATGCAAGACTTAAGACAAGTATTGATTTTTTCACAGATGAATACGAGGTGTTATTTGATAATTTAATACCAAGAAGGTATAAATATACAAACGGCACGTCCGGAAGATATCATACTGGTTTTATAGCGCAAGAGATTGTGAGTGCGATTTCGAAAGCTAATTTATCAACAAATGACTTTGCGTCTGTATGTTTAGAAGGTCAAGATGAAGAGCATGGATTTTGGTATTTAAGAAGAGATGAAATAGTATCTCTTAATACATGGCAAATACAAAAGCTCAAAAACCGTGTTTCGGAATTGGAAACTATAATTGTAGAATTAAAAGCTCGAATACAAACTTTAACCGCAGGTTAATACCCTGCTGATTTATTATAAAAAATTTTAATGAAAGAAGTCTTTTATATAAAAATGAAACTTATTGATTTAGTTCAAATCAAAAATGTTTTTAGTCCCGATATGAAATTTAAGGATATTCAAGTTGGGTATAAAGTTATGAAATTTTTGAAATCAATAGAAAATGACATTTTTTTCTATGATTCTAAATTCGCTGAAATAGTTCAAGAATGTGTTGAGAAAGATGGAGATACAATTAAAACCAACGAGAATGGGAATCCTATTTTAGCTAAAGATAAAATTGAGGAATGGAAGAATAGAATTGCCGATTTAGAAAACATCGAAATAGAAGTTTCTCTTCCCTCTTTTAATCTTGTCGATTTTATTGATTGCAATTTTAACCTTAGAGAATTAAGTATACTTGAGCCTTTGATTTCTGAATAAAAGAGAAGGAGTTTTAAAATGCGTGAAATAAATATAGATTTATCTTCCGATAACTATTTACAGCAACCAAATATTTTTGGTGGCTATGCGGGCGAACATAATGAAACTGTTTTAAAAGTTAAACTCCCCGCCAGAATGGTTAATATTGAATGCTCTGGTTATCGTTTTGATTTTCAAACATCCGAAGATGATAAAATATCTTCTCCATTAATCCCTGTTTCAGAGTTAGATAATGATGTTGTATCACTTCCGTTAGCGGAGCAGCTTACCGTAGCAGGTAGGCTGCTTTTTGATGTTGCGGCTATACAATCTAACGAAGACGATGTTTCTTTAATCGCTAAGACTAACATGGTTGCTTTGTCTATAAAAGGAAGTCCTTCAGGGCGAGCTGTCCCCATTGATCTTGAAGGTTATAAAGATGAATTAAACGAGATGGTTGACGCCAGAATAAGAGTAATGGAGTCGGATCTTGATGAGCATATTGCCGCAGCAGAAGCGGCGACTGCCTCTGCGACCGCCGCGGCAGGTACAGCCAATACAGCGGCTACTTCTGCAACATCGGCCGCAAGTTCTGCAAGTAGCGCAGCTACCTCTGCGACTATTGCTACAAATTCAGCAAATAGCGCAACTTCTTCTGCAACGTCGGCTGCAAGCTCGGCAAATAGTGCGGCAACGCAAGCAACGTCAGCCGCGAGTTCGGCCAATACAGCGGCGGCGGCTGCAACAGCGGCGGCGGAGGCGGCATCAGAAATAGCCGGTTACAAGAAGACAACACTCGATACCCCTCTTCAGGTCAACACAAGCTATGATCTTGGTGTTCAGAGTTCATTGACATTAACTCTCCCCTCTACAGCTACGGCACTTGATGAAATATACGTCGCATTCGAGAGTGGGTCTACCCCGACTGTTTTAGCTATCATTGGTGATTACGTTGGTGATGATGACTATGAGCCTTCCGCAAATTGCGTATGCGAATTAAGCTTTAAGTATGTTTGTGGTGCGTGGTCTCTTATCGCTAAAGGTGGCACTTTTGCTTCTATAAATACAGTGTTAGGAGAGATTGAGAATGGCTATTACTGATAAACTTACCGCGATTGCAGATGCAATCCGTTATGTAACTGGAGAGACTGCGACGATGCAGCTTGATGAAATGCCCGATAAAATTCAGGGTATTTCTTTTAAAGAGGTACAGTGGAATCAAGACTCTGAAGCAGTAAAAGGTTATCTTGATGAAATCACCTATATTAGCCCGTCTGTTGCTCATTGGACACCTGTATTTCAGAACTCTACATCTGGAGCAGTTACTTTTACCAGTAGTGACACTTCGGTGGCAACGGTTGGCTATGCACAAGGAACCAATGATGTAGCAGAGATTACCGGAGTAAGTACATCAACTACTCCGGTTTTAGCTACGATAAGCGCGACCCGAAATAGTGAAACTGTATCAATTAAGGTAAATGCGATGCAGCCTAATGGGTTATCAAAAGGGCTTTCTTGTGTATCAGGTTATGTACCTTATCCCGCTACTCCCGCGGCTGATACTAAACCTACGGGTACGACAGTCGATGGAGTTACTTATTACAACGAAATACCCAATGGGGATACTCCATTTGCGTCAGAAAACGTTGCCGGTACGCTTAATCCCTTAGATTCGGTAAGATGGATTAAAACGCATCAAGTAGTCTGGGCGGATGGAGTAAATAGTTTTGCTACCAAAACTGCACTTGACTCTTATGTCTCTACGTACTCTGCATCAATTGGATATAATACCCTCTTCAAAGTTCTTTATGACGAGAACTATGAAGGTCATCTTCATTTTTATGTCTGGAGAAATCGTCTTGTCGATTTAGGTGATACAGAACCCGGTGCAAATACTCGTGATCTTGGTGGATGGTCTTGTGATGGAGGTACCGTTAAGTACGGTATGCTCTTTAGAGGTGGGGAAACCGATCCTGAAGACAAGGATCTTATGGTTAACCAAATTGGGATCAAACACGAACTTCAATTGAGAGGCAAAGATGAAGTTATAAGAAGTGCCGGTGGAAGATTTTACTCTGTATGGGATATCGACTACACATGTCCTGAGTTTTATAATTGGATGTCATTAAGTAATACCACAATATGGAGAGAAGTTCTCCGTTGTATATTTGATAGTATAAATAAATATAGTCAGCCTGTTTATTTCCACTGTTCAGCGGGTGCTGATCGTACTGGTACTGTAGCAATATTAATTGAAGCATTACTCGGAGTTTCTGAAAGTGATATTGCTAAAGACTATGAGTTAACGTGTTTTACTTATGGAGTTTATAGTTCGTCTACTCAGATCGACACGAATAGTGCTCGTATGAAGAATGAGTCAGAGTATCAGAATTATATGACTCAGATTAATAATGTACCCCTCGTAGGAAATTTAACTTCGAGTTTCAGAAATCGTGTCATTTCATTTGTATTGTCATTAGGATTTACCGCAGAAGAGATAAACCAGTTCAGATCAAATATGATAGATGGCACTCCTGATAAAATTAGTTTTACTCCTGTGACTTACTCAATTACTAAAACATTGACGCATGTTACAACCCCAAGTACCCAAGCGAGTGTTGATCAGTATCAACCTCTTGTGATGGATGTGGTTCCTGCACAGGGTTATGTAATTTCATCTTATAGTGTTAAAGTAAATAATGTAGAAGTTCCCGGAGCATTTACAGGTACTAAGACTGACTTATATAGATCAGTTAAATATAATCTTGTAGGTTGTACTACAAACAATAACAATTTGAGTGTCATTGATGGTCAGAGTTATGCTGCGGTGATCACTGCAAGTACAGGATATACTTTGACTGGAGCTACTGTAACAATAACCGTAGGAGGTATAAGTATGTCTGAATATTATTCAAATGGAACTATAGCGATTCCATCAGTTACAGGAAATGTAATTATTAGTGTTACTGCTGTACCGCAAGGTGCAGTTAATTTGTATACCGGGCAGAACCCCGAATTAAATAAAAGGATTACTTCAAGTGGTGTTGAGGGTCTGAACGGAGCATTTATTACAGACTTTATGGAAGCAGATTGTTCAAATGGATGTGTTCTCCTGAGATTTTCACCAATGAATCCTAAAACCGGAACTACGAATTCATACCCTTATGTTGAACGCTTTGCATTCTATAGTTCTAACTCGCCGGATAGTACGCCCATTGGACGCGCTTATGGAGGATCGCCTGACGGAACATCTGAGGGTTATACAGCTTACACCGTTGATGGAAGTGACGTGGTTTATAAGATAGGTTCGTCGTACAACTCGTCGAATCCTAATGCTGAGCAGAGTTATCGTTCTCAGATCAGATATTTTAAAGTAGAGATACGTCCAGATTCGTCAATGGCAGCATTATCGTCAGCGCCCACTCCCGCAGAACTTAGTATCACAGTTGAATCGTAAGTTTATAATTTTATTTATTATATTTTAATGTTATGGATAAATTAAAAGATACTATGTTACTACAGGATAAAGGAGGTTAAATATGATTAGTGTAAGAAGACGATTAATGCTCGTACGTAGACCTTTTGAGTGGGTTACCTATCACAAGACTCAGAGAGTTGTCTTAAAGAGTACAGTAGAGAGATCTATCAAATCATTTACATTCTATGGTGATTCAGTACAATCTGGCACTCCTACTCCTGAATCACCTGTACCTATAGTAAGTATTGTTAATCCCAAAGCTGAAGTAGCTCCATTGATTCGTGTAGATCTCGATCCGGATCTTGAATTAAGAGGTTTACCGAAACTCGATGCTAATAATAATTTATATTATGATGGCGATGAGTATGAAAGCGATGGGAGTGTAACAAGGAAGTACGGAATTGTAGATCTGGGAATGCTGACATGGACAAAGTCTGCAAATCATTTTATTGCAACTTTGTCAGGAATAAAGAAACCATCTGCTGCAAGCATTCAGTTCGCTGGCATTTGTTCAAAATATGAAATCGTAACGGGAAGTGCTGCAGTTAATGAGACATTTACTGGAATCGGATGTAGTGCGATTTACGAATCAGTCATTGTTTATGATCCAGTATATGAATCTTCGACAGCCAGTCAGTTTAAAACTGCTATGTCAGGAGTTATGCTCGTCTACGAACTTGCCACTCCTATTACTGAATCTGCAGATCCTTATATCACTCCAGTAGCAGTTAATCCTTTAGGCACTGAGGAATTTGTTGATGAACGTGATGTACCTATTCCAGTAGGACATGAAACAGTGTATACAGATGAAGAAACTACAGTAACAGATAAAGTACCATATTTATTTAGACGAGTACCAACAGGAAATAAGAAGACAGAGAAAATTGTCGGTGGTACGGTTACGTGGAATCAATTAATACAGAATGGGGATTTTGCAAGCACAGCAACGTGGATCAAAAACCGTTGTGGTTTAACTGTTGCAAATAATATTGGCACATTTACTTGTAATGGTAATTCATATCCACAGTGGGGATTTTATCAAGGTTGTAGTGGTGTTATAGGACATAAATGTTTATCTTTTTGTGAGTTAAGTATCAACACAAATATACCAGCAGCTTATTTTAGGTTTGGTTCGTCAGCTTCCCGAATTATTGATCTTGTAGGTCATTATATCCAAACTAATCCTATAAATAATACTTGGTATAGTCTTTCATTTATGGGTATTATTGATCATCAATCACCCAACATCGTTGTTTCACTGTCACAAAATGATACTTCAGATGTTACTATTGGTGATACGATAAAAGCAAAGAATATAAATTTTTTCGACCTCACCCAAATGTTTGGCTCAACAATAGCAGATTATATCTACTCACTTGAATCAGCAACAACAGGTGCTGGCGTGGCTTGGTTTAAAGCCTTATTTCCTAAAGATTATTATCCTGATAATGCTGGTCAGTTAATGAGTGTCAAGACAAGTGCTAATGTGATGACTGGGGTTAATCAATTTGATGATGAAACTGTTATGCTCGAAAGAGGATGGACAAAACAAAACGATGGCTCATGGCATATAACAAGGAGTGGAAGCGCAGTAGGTGTATATTGGACAAATACTTGCGGTTATACAGGACAAATTTGTGTATCTTATGAGTACAAATTTAATAGCACGACAAGTAGAGGTGTTCGGTTTGCGTTTCATTATACAGACGGTAGTTTTACTGATATAGTAGTACCGATTAAAACAGAGTATTATAAGATAACGGTTTTAAGTAATAGGGGTAAAGTAGTATCAAGAATAGAGACAACTTACGGTAGTTATGGTGTACAAACTTGGATGAAAGATATTTGTATCAACTTTTCTGATCCTTCCATAAATGGCACATATGTTCCTTATAAAATCTCTAAAACTATCGCCGCAACCTACACACTTCGAGGTATTGGCGATGCAAAGGATACGCTTACTGTAAGAAGCGATGGAACGGGTGAGTTGACAAGGAATATTGGGGAAGTTGATATGGGAACGCTGACATGGTCGAAATTCGAATCATCTTACTCGAACTTCATTACAGATAGTATTGCGAATGTCATAAAAAAGCCTGCGAGTGCATCTGCCGAAGGTCTTGTGTGCAGTGCGTATGGGGGTACTATTTCATCTGCAAACGATAACTTCATCTATTGTGGGACAACCGGTCGTATATACATCAAAGACACAGCAAAAGCTAACATGACTACTGCGGAGTTCAAAGCCGCTATGTCAGGTGTAATGCTTGTCTATGAATTTGCAACACCTATTGTAACGCAACTAACTCCTGAGGAAGTAGCTACTATCCTCAATGATGCCATAAGTTATGATGTTAATACTTCTATAACTGCAAGCAATGATAGTAGCATAGACCAGCAATTCGCTATTACTATTGCACAAGAAGCCGATCCAGTTCTTACTTAAATGATGAAACAGTTATTTCAAAGAAAGAGTAAAAGTAATTCGCTTCTATAAACGTAGAAGCAAGCAACAATATATGTTAATTTATATAATCATTAGAGGCGGTAAATATAGCCGCCTCTAATGATATTTGTTAAGAAAAAATCAAGAAACACTCAATAAAAATACATTTGTAGAAATAAAAATGGAGGATATATTATGAGCAAATGTTACGTTTCTGCTGTACTTAAGGTAGCGGCAAACGAAGTAGGATATCGTGAAAAAAAGAGTAATAGTCAACTTGATGATAAAACTGCTAATGCAGGTAATAAGAATTATACCAAATACGCCCGTGATTTTGACCAGAAGTATCCGAATTGGTATAATGGTAAAAAGAATGGTTTTGCTTGGTGTGACATGTTTGTTGATTGGTGTTTTTTGACTGCATACGGATATGAAAATGCGTTAAGGTTACTGTGTCAACCTGAAAAATCAACTGGAGCAGGATGTGGCTATTCACTTGGTTTTTATAAAAACAAAGGACAATTCTATATGAATAATCCTGTGCCGGGTGATCAAATATTTTTTGGAACATCAATAACCAAAGTTACTCATACCGGTATAGTTGAAAAGGTTGATAAAACAAACGTATATACCATTGAAGGAAATTCAGGTGATATGGTCTCAAGAAGGACGTACAGTCTTAATAACTCAAAGATTGTAGGTTATGGCAGACCCTGTTATGACGTTGAACCTGCTAAGACAACTGTACCGAACAGCCGTGTTAAAGCATGGCAAAAAGCCTGTGTTGCCGATGGATATCCGGCTTTTAAATTGAAAATTGACGGATATTGGGGAGAACAGTGTGAAGCTGCTGCTAATAAATGTGTTGTTAAATACCGTTCATTCTTAGGTAAACAGATTAATAAATATATCAATTGTACCAAAATTGTACAAAAGGCTGTGGGCGCCACTGTAGATGGACATTGCGGCAAACAAACTACTGCTAAAATACGTGAGTTTCAAGCATTATTAAAACTAACAGTTGATGGATGCGCGGGGCCACAGACAATTAAAGCAATATTAGGCGTTAAATAATTATATATTTAAATGGGAGAGTAGATTAGTTTCTACTCTCCCATTTTTTTAATTTTATATTCTAACTAAATATTAAAGCATGAACTTTTGGGTATATTTAGATATTAGCTTATAAGCCAAATGAACCGTTCTAAATTATTACTACTGTATGCACGGTCGTTAGATAATAGAACGGTTGAGTTTAAACCCAAATTTCCGAATAATTGCAAATAAATATCTACATTTCCTTCTTTGTCAACTTCAATCTTTTGAATGATTCTTTTAAGATCGGCGTTACTCATAGATCGGACATCACTAATGTCTGCGATTTCTTTAAATGTATTATTTAATATTCCCGACAATTGATCACGCTTAGTTATGTTGTATGAGATCATCTTCAATTCATTTTCATATTGCTCTATTTCCTTTTTCATATTTCCTATCTTATTATTTAACTCTTCTCGTGAAATCAAATCGTCAGTATACATATCCATATATTTTTGACGAACCTTTTTGCACTGCTCAAGTTTTTGCATTAGTTCTTTTTCTAATTTTGTGTTTTCACTTTTAGCCATGTAAACCTTTTCAAACTCATTGATTAAATATGAAAGAACATTCTTTTTTTGTTTTAAAATGTTAGTGAAATATTCTTGTAACGCATTTATAAGTTCTTCTTCCGGTATAGATGTAGCATTAGGACAACTGTCAGCGCCTTTCCCATTTCGCCCAGAGCAAATCCAACGAACGTAAGTGTTTTTGTAGGTACGAACACTTCTGCGGAATGACCACCCACATTCTTTGCATTTAATTAGTGTAGAAAACAAATATTTATTACTGACGCGAGTATGGTTTGATTTAAATTGTTTACCTCGTTCCTTCATGATTTTCTGGGTCTTATAAAAAGAATCTGGCTCAATAATTTTTAATTCCGGACGATCTACCACAATCCATTCTTCTTGTGGTTTTTCTGATCGTTTGCTTGTTAAAAAATCCGACACTTCTTCTTTACCATTTATAATCTTTCCTATATATATTTCGTTGGTCAAAACTCGGCAAACTGCATTCTGTGTCCATTTACATCCACGCTTTGTGAGATATCCTTTCTCATTAAGTTTAATAGCTATACGAGAAGCGCCATAACCGTCATTTGTATACCAGCTAAACATCTTCCGTACAACTTCAGCTTCGTCAGGATTTATTGTTAAATTAAAATAATCGCCCTTTATCTTTTCATACCCGTAAACAAGGTTTGGGACTCTGCCTTTTTCTGCGTTTATTCTTTTGCCAAACTTTACTCTTTTAGAAGTATTAGCACTTTCTTCTTGCGCCATAGCCCCAAACAGAGTTAAGACGAATTCACTGTCACCCATATTAGTCATGTTTGAAGTTAAAAAGTTGACCACAATGCCAAGTGTTTTTAGTTTCCTAATATTTTGAAGGAGATCTACTGTATTTCTGGCGAAGCGAGAAATATCTTTGACTACAACCATTTGGAATATTCCTTTTTGAGCGTCTGCCATCATCTGCATAAACTCTTTACGATTTTTCATTTTTGTTCCAGAGATTCCCTCATCTGCATAAAGCCGAACTAACTGATCTCCTGTGCGCTTTGTATATTCCTCAAAAAACTGTTTTTGTGCTTCCAAGCTGTTTAATTGGTCTTCTTTGTCGGTAGAAACTCTGCAATAAGCGGCTATATTCATACGTATCACCCTTTAGATTATAAAAAATTCTGTTACTTCTATTTTATATAAACGTGCGGGTTTTGTCAATAGAAAAGCGGCCACTTTTTGTGACCGCCTGATCTGCATTGTCGTATATTTATTTTTGGGCTACGTTAATTGCTTTTTCAACTTTTTGGTTGTTTATTTGGAATAATATATTTAACAAGAAATTAATAGTTATTTCTTGTGGATTTGGGTTATGAAAGCGATAATTTAATTTTTTGGGTTTCATCTTTTGTGATCTTTCCTTTCAAATAACTTACATTATAATTTATGAAAAAGAAATTCTATATATTACTCGTTTAATCCATTTATGAGACATACTATTTCATCCCAATTACAAATTCTATAAATTATATCATGAAAACGAGTTCTATCAATTTGTCTATTCCACGGTTTGTCAAATAATACCTTTGTGAAACTTCCTTCACATAAATTGTGCAACCCATCATCCACAAGGATATCGCCTTTTATAAGAGATTTGTTGTTTGCCACTATAACATGCGACCAAGATATTTCAGGTAATTCTCTCTGTAGCCATTCTGCTTTCCATTTAATCGTATTTGGATATGATGAAGTTACGATATAAATATCGTGACCATAAGATAGAAGATTATGCACTCCTTCTCTTGCTCCGGGCATTATTTTTACTTCTTCCCAAAACGCTTGTAGGTGTAAGGGTTTATATATTTCATTTTCGGTTAAATTAGGAAACGCTTTTCGCATATCCCACTCTTTAAGATCATCAAATGTTACAGATGTGCCATGTGTATTATTTAAATAAGCAATCCAAGTGGATACCATAGTATTCAATACTTCATCAAAATCAAGCAAAATTGTCATTTATTCCACCTTTTATTTCTCATCTTTTGGTGATAGATAGTGAGGCATATCATCAAGTTCTAATTGCCCAAGCTCCTGATGATGCATAATGGCAAAGATGTTCCAAGCGGCAGCCGCTAAATGATCTTCATCTTCCATCCCCATTATATACTTATCCAAATGCCTTTTGGCAGAATCTGTGTATCTCGAAAACGGAATACCCTTTTCCCAATTTCTATCAGCATATTTTTTAGCGCCAAGCTCATACCACTCAGCCAATCTGCGTGTAGCAAAAGGAGATATTAAATCATATCTTCCCTTGCCCGTAGACGGCTCTCTGATAGCCATATTATCGCCATAAGATATTCTTTTTCCACCATCATCTATTTTTCCTTTAATGTTATTCATTTTTTATTTCCTCCGTCATATTTAATTAATCAGCAATTCATTAGCATAAGGAAGTGTTTCAATCCATTTGCAAAATTCTCGCCATTCCGGTAGTCTATGGTCTTTTCTCTGAATATAAATGTTTCTTAAACAACGATAATTTGTTGTAATTCTCGCTGTAAGCTCAAATCCTGAAGGATTAGAGTAAAGTATTTCAAGATACATTCTTTTTTTATTATTTTCGACGTATTCAATAACATTCTGGTCTTGAGGTACTAAACTACTGGACACTGCTTGGCAGTAATCATTATATTGATTAACCTTTTCTTTCATAATTTCAACGATTCTTGGGTCTACGTATTGATTATATGCCTTATCTAAATCAAATTTGGTAATTCGATGCATTGTTGACTGACTTGATACAAATTCTAAGAATCTGTATCTTTCTGCCTCTACCCAAGCTTTATTAGAAAAAGTTAAATCGAAATTTACTCTAATTCCAGTAAGAAATTGTGCATGTGCCCCGTTACCGGTTTTAGTTGCATTAACAAGTTTTGTCCCTCTGCTAACATCCTTTTTTTCCAGTTTTTTAAGTTCTGTATCTGTTCTCATAGGATATCCGGAAGCAATTAAACTCTCTTCTAAGTCATATATTCTTACATTTTCAACTTTCAATAATTTTTCTCCTTTATGCCATTAAAATCTTTAGCGCATTCTTCACTACAATATTCATAGCCGTTATTATCTACCCAGATTGGATATTCTGCATATAAGTCTATACCGCAATTTTCGCAAACTCCTATTTGGTGGTCTACATAATTAGGACACTGCGGATGATGGTCAGGGTAGTCTCTGCACATATCACACATTATTCAATTACCACCCATACATCCAAATTTTGAACATTGTAAGGCATTGGATCATTATGTGACGGTATGTAAATATCTAACCGATTTCCTTTTATTGCCCCACCTCTATCTTGTACTGTACGCCAGCCTATGCCTTTAATATAAATCTTAGTGCCAAATGGTAATATAGAAGTGTCAGCAGCCACCGTAACACCTTCTTGAACTTTAGCACCACTTACAGTAATACCATCATCTTTGCCGCAACATTGTTCACAAGCGCAGTAATATGTAATTTTAAATCTACCGGAATAATATACTTTATTATGTTTTAAGGTCTCTATGCCATCTCGTAGCACAGATAACTCATTTTGTAGTTCGGATAACTCATCGGATAATTCTTGATTGGATATATTAAGATTTGATATTTGTATTGCTTGAGAAATAATACTATTTTGTTTTATTTCTATATCTTTAGACATATCAAAACAACGTAACGAAAGCATTGTAAGTATAAACACCAAAAGTGTAATTATAATATTTTTAATAATTGAAATATTAATAAAATCATCCCTTCATTTTTTCAAATTCTTCTTCGTTAATTATCCTAATACCAAGCTCAACCGCTTTCTTGTATTTACTTGAACCGGATTGCTCGTTGGTTAAAAGATAATCAGTATTCTTACTTACAGAATTACCCATTTTTGCACCAAGTCTTTCAAGCTCTGTTTGTATTGTTGCACGTGTATAGTTATTAAGAGTACCGGTAATTACTATGTTTTTACCTGTAAATGGAGAATCAATTGTTATCATCTGTTCTTGAGAAATATTTAATATACTCATTAAATCTGTCATATTCATGCGATTCTTACAATCAGCCACATAAGCTTGCAGATTTTTGCAAATTGAAGGTGTAAATATTGTTTTATCTTTTGTATTAAATTCAATTCGTCCAAAAAAATATGATGCATGTTTTTCAGGATTTATTATTGACGTGTATTTTGCAATATTTTTTGCAGTATTCTTACCAATAGTAGGAATACCAAGAGCATATATAAATTTGGACATCGTTGTATTGCGGCTATTCATAATGTTTTGCCATAACTTATCCCAAGACTTTTCACCAAATCCATCCAATGAGACAATCTCATCCTTATGCCTATTTAAATGGTATATATCAACAAATCGTCTTATCCATCCATTTGTAATAAACTTTTCAAGGGTTGCTTCCGACAATCCTTCTATATCCATCCCGTCTTTTGAAACAAAGTGGATAAATTTATCGAGCTTTCTTGCGGGGCATTCTTCGTTGGGACAATGCAATGTTTCAGAACCATTTTCATTATGTACTTCTAATTCTGCTCCACAAGATTTACATAAAAGCGGTCTTTTGTACGAATTACTACGAGTTAAATTGTTAGCAACTTTAGGTATAACATCGTTGGCTTTATATACTTCAATTTCATCTCCAATGCCTAATTCTAATGATTTAATATAGGAAAGGTTATGCAAAGTGGCCTTTGAAATTGTGCTACCATTAATATCAACCTCATCAAAGATTGCGATAGGATTTACAAGACCGGAACGACTTGTATTCCATTCAATATCTCTTAAAATTGTAGTTTCTTTTTCATCATCGAACTTAAACGCATATTGACCTCTTATATGGTGACTTGTCGCACCGAGAGATTCAAGATAATCTACATCATCAAAAGATACTACAAGACCGTCAATAGGGTAACTATACTTATCTGCTATAATTTTAAGGAAGTTGATACTTCTTTCGTCAAATCTATCAAGGCGGGGCACGACAGTAAGGCCAAGCGTTTCTAACCAATTAAGCCTTTCGCTAAAGGAATTATTATCATATCCGCTAACAACCTTCCAAGCTACAAATTGAATATGTCGCTGTGCAGCAATTTCGCTGTCCAACTGGCGCACAGAGCCGCTTGCTAAATTACGGGGATTGGCGTAAGAATGCTTTTTTACATATTCTTTATATTCTTTACCGGTCAAACCCATTTCTGTTGCTTCTTGTTTTGATTTTTCAATTAATGGCTTATTAATTCTATTGAAATCATGATGGTTAATAATACACTCACCATCAATTATTAAGTCCCTTTTATAGTCAATGCTGTGTGGCAAATTAATAAAACTTAAAGCGTTATGAGTTACATCTTCTCCTTCTATACCATCCCCACGGGTTTCTGCTGATACCAGTTTACCCCCTGAATACTTAACGCTTATTGTTAAACCATCCATTTTAAGCATTGTGAGAATAGGTTTATTGTTAATAAACTTATTCATATCATCAATGCTTTTTGTTTTATCAAGTGACAGCATCGGATGGTTATGCTTTACTGTATTTAATTTACTTACAACAGTATACCCAACGGTTGTTGTCGGAGAGTTAACCAACTTAAAGTTGGTTTCACTCTCCAATTTTTTTAGCTCATCAAAAAGTTCGTCATATTTATAGTCACTCATTGGTGAGTTTGAGTTATTATAATATTCATTTCTCGCATTGTTAAGCAATGCGGTTAATTCTTTTATTCTGTTAATCTTTTCCGTAATTTATTCTCCTAACTGTGTCCATGTATTTCTTTTGTTGTGGCTTGTTTTAATACAAGCTAAAAATGCCTGTGGCTCTGCCAATAATAAACATCTCTTTTTTGCTCTGGTAAGTAATGTGTAAAGCATACAATTATCAAGCAATTTATAATGCGTGTTATCAATTATACCAATAACAGTTTTCTTTCCGGCTCCTTGTAATTTATGAACCGTCATCGCGTATGCAAGATCCAGTTGTTCTAACTCTTTAAGTTGATACACAATCTTTTTATTATCAGCAAATATAACTTCACAACATTTGGTTTTCCCATTTTCATAGATGTCGGATATATATCCTATTTCGCCATTAAAAACATTTTTTTCATAATCGTTCACGGTTTGCATAACCTTAGCGCCAACTCTAAATTCAATATCATTTAACTTAATGAATCTTGTTTCATCTGGTAGTAATTTATCTTGAATAACTTTATTAAGTTCTGAAGTGCTATTTAAGCAATCTTTTTTCCGAGGAACAGCTATTACCACATTATCCAAGCCATCTGTTTCAATTGACTTCATATATGTGTTAACGGCTATTTTAAATAACTGTTCCCTATTATTCCTGAACATATAGTACATATCTTGTGTTTTGCCATGAATGATTTTTGGTTGAGCATTTTCGGTTATAGGATTAATGTTTTCTCGTATCTGATTTGCATCCGCTAATATCCCAGATTCTAAAGCTTGTCTCATCGGTTTTGTTAAGTTGTTTACATATTTCTTTGGAAACACTTCTATTAAATCCGAAAAGGTGTTGCCATACCCAATTGGTGGCAATTGCTTATGATCTCCCGATACTATGAATCTTGTATTACGGCTTAAGGCTTTTATAAGTGTTAAAAACAAACTTGAATTAACCATTGATCCTTCATCAAGGAAAACAACGTCAGTCCATATAGGGTTATCTTCGTTAAACATAAATTTACCTTCGCCTTGGCAACCAAGCAATCTATGTATTGTACTGGCTGGGAACCCGGTTGCTTCTGTGATTCTCTGTGCTGCCATAGCACTTAAGGCACAAGCGGATATAGTATAATTGTTCATTTTATAGGCTTTAAGAATGGCCCTCATAATACTACTTTTACCTGTTCCAGCTTTTCCTGTTATGAAACTAACAGTATTTTGTAAGGTTTTGTATATGACGTTTTTTTGTTCAGGAACGTATTCAAAGCCTTGTTCATCTTCGGCAGCTTTAATTGCTTGCTCAATTTGGTCATTAGTAAACGAGATGTTACTGATTTGCTGACTTTTTTCAATTAACAACCTACGTATTTTATTTTCGACATTATAGTAATGCCTTAAACCAACCTTCCCATCCTTGCAATATAAAAATGAATCTGAAGAAAAAAGTCTTTCTAAATATTCCATACATTGAGGAATATTATTACTAATAGCACTTTTAAATATATTCTCAGAGACCCAAGTATGTCCTTCGTTGTCGCCAAGTTCACTAAAATAATATCGTGTAAAAGCAACCAATCTTTCAAAAGAGCAATACAATTCCGGCTTTAATTTCATTGCCAAATCATCAATCTTTTTGAAACCAAGCCCGTTGATTTTTGTCATTATATAAGGGTTATCCAGCAATTGCTGTTTAAGTAATGCAGCATTTGGTTCTTCACTTTGTAGCTTTTTGATCATAGCAAATGTAATACCAAGAGGCTTAAGCATAACGATGATATCTGACATTATATAATTATCAAATATTTTTTCTTTTATCCTATTCCAAGTAAAAGCTTGCACCCCTTTAACCTTGGTATAATCTATTTCGTCAACTCTACCACTTACCACGTCATCAACTATATTCGGATATTCCTTAAGGAGGTTGTTGGCAACATCTTCTGATATTAAAGACTTTAAGTAAATCATTTGGGACTCTTTGCTTTGTGGAATCAACGCCATTATTGATATTGGCTCATATTGCCAACCGAATCGATTGTCTTTTTTTAAGCGGCACTTTAAATCATATTGCCCGCCAATTTGTAATCGTTGCATTTTTCCGGAAAGAGTACCAATCTTATCTGTTTTCGTTTTATCTGCTTCATCAAAAGGATCTAACGCGGGAATAACACCAATTGGCATTTTTTCTGCATCACCCGAAAACTGATAGACTCCCCAACAAGTGTCTTCTCCATAATAACGTTCATCTACAATTGTAATTTTAAGTTCATAAATTACATCAGTATCAAAGCTTTCGATTATAAACACGCTCCTTTCCGATTTGTTTGTTGCAGCCATACTGAATAAGGCTTTAATTTTTCTAATACAACTCTATCTTCACTATCCTTTTTAACAAGTAAAGCAAGCTGCTGACCGGTTTTCACCATATCCTCATATTCTTTTAGTTTTGAATGCCATACAATACATTCAATCAGCCCAAACGAAGAATAAATATTCATAAAAGCAAACTGTTTTTGATTTTTATCCTTTTTCTTTTGCACCTTAGCTACGATCCCTACGATGGTACATTTATCGCCAACTTCAACTTCATTAAATGACTCTAAATATTCATAAGCTTTATCAAATGGATTGTGATTAAGGAATATTTGTAAACTTTCAAATTCCCAAAATTCCTCGTTAGCCAAATACTTTTCAGAACATTCAGATTGAAAATCTTTTAATTTTTCTTGTTCATTGATTTCAAAGTTTTGTAAACGTATCTTGTTATAGTCTGCAAGTAAACGTTCTTTATCTACCTTCTTGCCCTCTCTATAATTATCAACGTTTAACCCAAATGCCTCCAGCTTACTATAAGGAGAGGGCACTGAATTAACTGGTTTGAAATTACCTTTCGTGTATGTAGACATCAGATATTTCATTAATGCTCTTTTTTTATCTTTACAGGGTATTGCTCCAGATTTAATCAAAGATATTATTTGTGTTTTTTTGGGATCCACTCTATCAATAAAGTCTTGCATAGAAATAAAATCACTATTTCGATTGCTTAATATTTCTGTTGCAAAACTTTCGCCAATTCCTTTTATCGCTGAAAGTCCAAACAAAATGGATTCATCATTAATCGAAAAATTCATTTGAGACTTATTTATATTTGGTGGTAAGACTCTTACCCCAAATTGTTTTGCATCTAAAATATATTTATTCAACATACCCGCTTTATCTTTGTTGAGATTAAAAAGCGCCTTAAAGAAATATAAGGGATAATAAGTTTTTAAATATGCTGTTTGAAAGCATATCACGGCGTAACTAAAAGAATGTGATTTGTTAAACAGATAACCACCCTTCTGCGAAAGGTCATCACTAATAATTTTTGCGATTTCTTCACTATATCCATTATCAATAATCTCTTGATAAAGCTTTGCAGATTCTTCTTTAACCAACTCAACATTCTTTTTTCCAATTGCCTTTCTAAACAAGTCCGCTCCACCATAAGTTCTACCTCCAAATGTGCGAACAATATCTAACAATTGTTCCTGATAAATCATACAACCATATGTAGATTTTAAAATCGGCTCCATATCGGGATGAATATATTTAACCTTGCTTGGATCGTGCTTGCATTCTATATATTCTTCAAGTGCTCCCATAGAATCGGGGCGGTATAGAGCTAATACTGCCGATAAATCTTCAAGTGAATTTGCCTGAAGTCGAATTAATAGATCTTTCATTCCGGCACTTTCTACTTGGAAAACTCCGTTTGTTAATGCTTTATTTAATAGTTCATATGATTTAGTATCATTTTCAAAAACCGGATTATTAATGTTAATATCGTATTCATCCATATTAAGGTCTGTTTGGATTTCTTTAATCATGTTCAAAGTTTGAACGCCTAAAATATCGAACTTAATAATGCCTATTTCTTCGATAATTCTCTTATCGACTTGAATGACATGTTCACCATCTCCACCAAGCTTCATGGCCATATAATCATTAATGTCGGTATCAACAATACCTACGCCACCAGCATGACAAGAAACAGTTTTAATTCTTCCGCTTAGTTTACTTGCTATATCAAACAACTCTGCATACTGAGGATGTTCTGCAACAAACTTCTCGTTATTTTCAAGACATTCTGTGAATGTGTCGTAAGAAAATCTCTTGCTCAATTTGTCCATTTCGTTGTAACTAAACCCAAGAACTTTTCCTACATCTTTAATTGCAACGACTGGTGTGATATACGAAAAGTTAATAATTTGGCAAACACGATTTTCACCGTACTTGTTAATAAGATAATTTATAACAGTTTCTCTATCAGAGACATCTGTGTCGGTCTTTTCTACCTTATGTTTTCATAAGGAATAGACTATATCTTCACCTTCAGCATTATCTGGTCAGGTGTGTAGCACTTCGGGTTCGGACTTTCACCTTGCTTTAACCCTACTCCCCTCTGGGATAGTCGTTTCACTTTTTAAGCAATTATTTCAATGTCTTTTATTTTTTTATTACGCGCAAGAGAAGACTCACTGATGTTGTATAATTGTTTTGCCAATCTACAAGCTTCGATGATACTTTTGCATTCTTTTACAACATTTCCTGATTTTATTAACTTACATTCTTTGAAATTTCGCACTTGTGAATGTTTCTTAAATGAATGCAAATTGTTTTCTCTTCTCGTGCACCACTCTAAATTTTCTACTCTATTATCTGTTTTAATGTAATTAATATGATTCACTTCTAAATATCCATTAGGATTTGGTATAAAAGTTTGAGCAACCAATCTGTGAATCAATTCTTTTTTATAACCTTGTTCGCTGCATAAAGTTATCATTAAATAATTTTTCTTGCCATCAAACCAAGGTTTTAATTCTTTAAGCTCTCCACTCTTTTTGGAATATATTCGTCCCGTGTCTGCTATAAAGTAATCATTGAAATTGTTTAATTGTTTTAATATTATTGATATTTCTCCTTATTTTTATACGAAGAAATAATTGCTTAACTTAGCACAGGATTGCCATATTAAAAACTTAGGTTTCCCCTGTTAGCACAGTTGCAAACAGCCATTTCCTACTGCTCCATTTCTGTCAACCGTACACCCTGCATTTACAGGTTCACTACACTTAACACTTAATATTTCTATTAAGCTCGACTAAAATCAATCTGGCATACTTACTCTTTCTGGATTTAAGAAACGCTCAAAAATCAAACCGTATTTAATTGGATCAAGATCGGTAATATGCAAGCTATAACAAACCAAACTTCCCGCACAGCTACCTCTGCCCGGCGCGACCATAATATTTTTTGACCTTGCGAAGTTGATGAAGTCCCAAACAATTAAGAAATACCCATCGAACCCCATAGAGTGAATGATTTCTAATTCATAATCAATTCTTTCCTTATAGATCTTCTGTTTGTCTTTCGGAAGGTCATTAAATCCGCGTTTAACCCAGCCTTCGTTAACAAGATATTTTAGATATTCATAATTGTCATTAAAGCCATGAGGCAATGGGAAAGTAGGCAACTTTGGACTTTGGAATGGCATATTAACGTTTTCAATAAGATTAGCAACAAGATTTGTATTTTGTAAACCCAAATCAACGTTTTCTTTACCGATTTGTTTATCCATTATAGAATGGATTTCTTCTTCGCTTTGTAAATAGCATCCTTCATATGTTTCGCTCATTGTTTCTGTATCATGAGCTATTTGAACGTGTCTTGCCTGATAATATAAATCTTCTTTTGTGGCCGCGTGACTATCAGTGGTTATTATAAAAGGTGTGTTTGTAATCTCTGAAAGTTGCAGAATTTTGCGGTTATAATTTTCTTGATCAATGTGACTATGACTTTGCATTTCTAAATAAAAATCAGGAAACACCGATTTGTATTCATTAACATAAGCAATACATTGATTCAGATCACTTTCTCGTGCTATTTTTGACGCCAAACAAGCGGACGAAACAACAAGATTGTTTGCGTAAGGTTTGAAATCACTTAATTGAATACGAGGTTTGTAATAAAAGCCTTCCAAATTAGATTTGGTAACTAATTTATTAATTGCTTTGCGTCCCTCTTCATTCTTTGCAAGCACAAGTAAATGGAAATATTTACTCTCTTTATCTCTAACATTAATATCAAAGCATTCGTAAAATTCAACACCATATATCATTTTGATATCCGGGTAATCTTTTTTTATCTTGTCGAAATAGCACCAAGAATACTCTGACCCATGCTCAGTAATAGCAAATGCCTTAAGCCCTATTTTTTTTGCTTGTTCCATATATTCTTTTGGGGTAGCATAGCCGTCTAACAAACTGTAATGTGAGTGGTTATGTAAAGAACTATACAATTAATCACCATCCTGTCTCTTCATCATCTTCAACATCTTGATCAGCACCTTCTTTAATACCATTCAGATTAAAATCTTTAACATTTACTTGGATTGTCCTTATACCGTTAAAGTCATTAATTCTTGGTTCGCCAACCAAATCAAAAATAATAATTTCGTTCTCATCCCAACAATTTTCAAACCATTTTAATAGATCATTCTGCCCGAACAATATGAATTCGATACCATTAAAAGCGAATTGCAAAGTATCTTCATTTTTCCCTTTTATCGTGAAATCTTGTTTACGTAATTCGATATTTTCTATTGCTATCAAGGGCGGCTCCAAACCTTTGGCCACAATATTTTCCAATTGCGCCATATCGTTTATTAAAGTGAAATCTGTGTCATCCATATTTTTGATATAATCAACACGGTATGTAGCATCATAAACAATATCTTTTAGTCGTTCATTAAGTTCTTTAATACCGGTTGTCACGTTGTCCGCGTCAATACTTATTCCGGCCGCATTAGGATGCCCCATACAATAATTGAAACTTGGACAAGAGTTAATTACATCTTTGAAACTATCAATAGGGCTATTGTCAATGTTTCTCATACTGCCACCGAATATCTTTTTATCATCAGTTTTCATTTCTTTTAATAAGATGCAAGGCTTATTAAAATATTCGGCTACTTTAATGGCCACTACGCCGGTTAAACCATCATCTAAAATATCTGTAACATCTGCTACAATTACTTTATTATTGTCGTTATCATTCACTCTATCAAGAATTTTTGTTATACCACTTTTACGAATATTATCTTGCCGTGATTTTGCATTCTTGCTTAACCTTGCTGCACGATCATATATGTTTTCTTTTATTGCTTTTGATTCTCCGCGCTTTTTGTATTCAAATTCTTCATATTCGTCGATCATTGCTCTGAATACAAGTTCTTTTTCTTCATACGTTCCAATACGAATCATCCCATTAAGTATAGGAGTCAAATACCATTGAACATTATGTATGTTTATATTACCCTTTAAGCTAAATTCTTGAGCGTTAATAAGAGCTTTTAAAAAATTATTTTTAATGTTCTGCAACCCTTTATCAACAAGATATTTTGTTTCATACGAACGCATATCCATATCGTCAGATATGTTTGCCCAAGCACATAAATCCAAAAAGTCATCGGCATATTCTACCCAAAACTCATTATCTAAGGCAAGTAAAAACTTGTATACAATACCTGCGCCAGAGAAATCTTTATTATCATACAGATCGCTTATTTGATTATTGACTATAATAGCTGAAGGATTGTCGAATTCTTTTTCGTGGTGATCAAGAATAATAATATCTACACCTTGTTCTTTAAGTGTTTTACATTCCTCACTATCATTGGTTGAAGCATCAGGAATTATAAGTAGTTTTATATCATCGGGAACTTGTACATCTTCTCCTAAGCCGTGTGCTTTAGACTTTTGATGTAAAATATATTCTACGGGATAGCTATTATCGATTTTTTTAATATATGAATACATCATTGCGGCTGAACAATATCCATCAACATCAGAATCAACCAAGATTGCTATAGGTGCCTTATTATTAAAATGTTTCACAAAACAATTAACCGCTGCTTCCATATTGCAAAGCAAGTTATATGGTATAAGATCATTTTCCGATAAATTTAAATATCTTTGTACATCTTGTATTCCACGATTTTCTAACACTCGTATCTTTACATTATCACTATGTGATTCGTTATATAATTTATATTTCAATTAATCACCTATCTTATCTTGTAAATATTGTTTTTACTTAAATGCAACCATTTTTCATAGTTATCTGATGGAGATTCTTTAAGATCTAAAACATTATCCTCGTCAAACATGTAATATAATGGAATTGTATCAGGGAAACGATTCGCTAATTCTTCCATTTTTACTTTATCAATATCTTTGTCCATACAAAGAATAATATCAACACCCAATCTTACGAGCATCGCAATTTGAATATCTGATAGTTTAACTCCACCGGTTGCAATGCAATTCCTTACGTTATGCGACCAACTTTGCATCACACTTTTTTCTGCTTCAAAAACATAAACTTTGTTAGCATTTTTTATATACGGTAAAGTTTTATTTAACCCATATAACACTTTCCCTTTAGCGACCGGCTCAAGATATATGTATTTAATATCATTATTATCGAGATCTGTCTTAAAAAGCCTTCCCTTAACACCCACGAGATCTCCTATCTCAGAATATATTGGGATTGTTATTCGATTACTAAATTCATCATATCCTATATCAAAATCTTGCTGTGTTTCATACGATATACCGTCTTTATAAAACATATCATTAACAAATGGCTTGTAATAATTGAGTATCGATTTATCTATGGGCTTTAATGGTGTATTATCATCATTGTTTTCCACAACAGATGACATTTTGTTTAGCAGCTCAAGGATTTTAAAACTTTCCGGCACGTCTTCATAAAAATTATGATAATACGATATTCCAATCTGATTACATACGTATTTAATACCTTCGGGGAAATCTGTATTATTAAAGAAGCACACTAAATCTATTAAATCAGCGTTTCGATTTTTAGTTTGTAAATTCCTTGTATAGTCAATCGTATAAAGATATTCATTTTCATATACACATATTGCCGTGGTATTATCACCATCCGGGTTAGCACATTGATAAAAACCATTTTTGTGTTTAATATGATGACAATTTAATGACTCAAGTATTAACGGGATATAATTGTTATCCAAAATATATTTTTTCAAGCTGATTATATCCATTAAATACTCTCCTTTATTTTTCTTTTTCTCGTTTGATCAAATACCCAATGTTTATCCATGTGTTATAATCAAGATTGATTTCAAACAGCATTATTTTGTCTTTATTCCCGGCTCGATTTTTATCAATTTTGATTGCAAAATAATTCTTATCATATTCTAAATTTAATACAACCGGCTCGCCCCAAGAGTCACATTCTGCAACATATTGATATTTATGATAATCAGACTTATTAATACTTTTGCCAATTGTTAATATATCAGTTATATGCTTTATTTGTTTTGCGTTGGCAATATTATTACTACTTAAACTAAACACATCTGTAAAAACAGTGTCATCGGATAATTGGAACACTGCAAACCCACTCATTTTTAATTCATTCGTAAGTTCTTTTAAATCAGTTGCAAATTGTTTTATAGCAGACCAATCATCTGTCCTATATCCTTTTAAAGTGTCGTAAACATAATAAGTAATATTATCTACCGCTTTTGCCTTTCGTAACTCAAATTCAATTCGCTCATTGCTATAGTCGTTTGATACATCTTTAAAAAGAACTTCTCCATTCTTACAATTATCTATCCATTTTGAGACCTTTATAATGTCCCAATATTCTTTTGATGTATCTTTTATACGGCAAATATACTCTTCGTCGGTTTCTGTATAAATACCATCATCGTTAATTTTACGACGAATTATATTGCCATTATTGTCATGGTAAACACCAAGAACAATTTCTTTTTCCGGCTTATTGCGTTTAACACCGTGCAAAGCTTGAAACTCTTTATTATTTATTACGGTAGTTAACAAACAGTTTTGTAAATCTTCCTCGGACATTTCATTACTCATAAAAAGAATTTTTTGATGCTGAACTAACGCTTCATATGCAGATAATAACATCAGTTTTCTTGTCTTGCCTTCGTTACTAAGGAATCCTTCAAACATAACTTTGCCTAATCGCATTCCTAAAAAGAATTCGTTATACATTGCCCAAGGAAATGGCAACCCGAAAGCGGGCTTGGTTAAATGTTTATTTACTAACTGTTCGTTATTTTGCGTTAAGTCAACTGCTTCATCTCCGGAGTTGATTACTGTATGTATTTTATCGGCTTTAATTCTAATGATTCTATAAATATCATTCGCCGTTAACTTATCAAAATTTTTATGGTTAATTATCTTCTCAATTGGGAACCCGTTTCTACCGTATTCTCTAATAAGAGAATATTTTTTTACAGTATTAAAATAATTCTTGCAGTCGTTTTTATCTGCTAATTTCATATATTGCTGAACTGTTTTCCAGCCGTGATATTCTTTATATAATCTTAACCTCTCTTCATTCTGACTCATAAATACATTCATTTTTGTTTCATCAACCGTTTGAGAAAAGGTTAAATAAAAGGTCTCAAACGAGTCGTAAAAAAACTTTGTTGCTTCGTCAGCAAAATCATATTTAGAACGCATAAAATTTCCATATGTCACATACAAGTCAGGTTCGCAGAAAAGTGATCCTACAAAGCATATCTCCGCAGCAATATTGGTAGTTTTAAGTTCGTTTTCTGTCAAATACTTAATCACCGTCCTCAAAAATATCCGCTACTAAATCTTTAATATTTTTATCCTCATCTATGTTATCGTTTTGAGGTTTAATAGCAACAAATTGTGTTATATTAGGCATTTGTGTAATCACACTTGATTTATTTTCTAAAATTGATTGTTCTTCTTTCCATTTTAGAAAACTATTATATTTGCTTATTAAAATTGCAAGATCATAATAGATTCTATTTTCTGGTGAGAAAGTCTTATTTTCAGATAAATTTTTCTGATATACTTTTGTTAGAAACGTTTTCTTCTTTTTCCACATTTCCAAAAGATCGCAAGCCGGAATGGGGATCATACCTTGTTTAAACGTCCCTTTATAGACTTGGGCTAATCGCACATAAGGTATTACTTGAATGCCATAAAACTCTCTAATGAAAGTATTTACATCAGCTTCATCAAACCAATTTTTAATATAACGTGCCGCATCAACTTTATATTGCTTAATAGACTTATCATCGCATTGCTTGCTTTCTAAAATTTTATTTAGATTTATTAACGCTTCATATTGATATTCTTTTATATGAGCAAGCGCCCCATCCCATTTTTGAGTCTTATGCAATTGGCATTGATTCTCAAAACAATTTGTATGATAATACTTTTCATCATATAAAACACAATCGTTGATTTGATCCGGAATAATAATATCCTTAAAACAATATTTGCATTCTTTCTTTACAGTTTTAGATTCTAAAAAACATTTAACGTGATATAACTTACCATCAAACAGCAATATATCGTCCAAATCATCAGTTCGAGTTTTATTCAATGCAATTTTACAATAAGAACATTTTCGGTTCATTATTTTATCGTCCATTGCTTACTTCACCTCTACCCACCGCAGATTGAGTTTTCAACCTGCGGTGGGTTAATAATATTAATCAAAAGCCTTAAGAACTTTTTTAAGAACTTCTACATCGGTAACGTTCTTGTATGCAGTAGGCAAACCTTCCTTTTCAAGCTTCGCTTTCATAGCAGTTTTTTCATTTGCCGGAAGAGCGTTTCTCTTTTCAATTATTGCTTTTTTCAAGGTTTCCAATTCGGCAGCATTAGAAACATTAGAAGTATTAGAAATTTCTATGTTAGCCGGAGAACCTACACTACCCAATACTTCTTTAGTATATAAGTCCTGTTCTACTTCAACTGCTTTGGTAAGGTCATTTTTTAGCGTAAACGCCTTGTTTTTTGCAGTTTTGTCAACAACCACCTGCCAATCAAGTAATGATGGGTCTTCGACAATTTCATTGTCTTTATGGACATGCGTTCTATCCTTCTCAATATGGGCACAAACTTGACCTTCTTCGTCTCTAAACATGCGAATAACAGTTTTTGCGTTGTAACCCAGCCCCTTAAACCCTTCGGGAATTTTCTTACCGGTGGAAACCTGAGTTGTTTTACCATCATCTGTTTTCACTGTTATTTTTTCATCAGTTTCTCTTGCGGTGGCAATCCAATGCACTCCACAAGAAAGAAGATCAAGAATTAAATCATTACCCTTAAAATTAATCGTGTTATAATCTTTGAGTTCTAACCCGGCGCCCTCAATTTTAACCAACCTTTCATCACCGATAAGATTGTCTTTGTCAGCTTTAACTGTATTACGCTTTTTGCTGAACTCCGTTAATCCCTGCTTTGTGGTTAAGTTAAGAATGGTAGTGCCATCAACTACAAGCGCGTCTGCTCTAAATGGCTCACCATCAGCATCTAAAACAATGTTGTCCGTTTCATTTCCGTCATCGTCAAGCTCATAAAAATCTTCATTATTCTTGACTTTAGCTATGTATTGACGGACTTCGGCTAATGACTGTGTATACACGATATATATATTATCGAGATTAACACCGTTGTTCGCATACTCTTCCAGATAATCATCAATAGAACCAGATTCGGGGTCTAAATATAGAACTCTAAAGGGTTTGCCGTCAGGTCGCTTAAAATAAGCAAACTGAGAGGCCAAAGTTGACTTTCCTGTAAAGAAATCTCCGAATACTACCATACCAAGTTTAGTCTGAATTAATCCTGCTTTTCTTGCTTTTGCCATTAATTACATTCCTCCGTTATAGTTTTTAAAATTAGCCCCACGCCTCATCGTCATCATCAGAGAGGTCGCCCCAAGCATCGTCAGCCGAACTATTGAAATCTTCCTCTGCCTTATTAGCTTTTCTGATCTTTTCAAGTGCTTCTTCAATTTTAGCTTGTGCATAGAGTTCTTTTTCTATTGTTGAAGGCTTAGCTCCGGTAATAATAAATTCACGCTTTGCAGGAGCTTTTATCTTCTGCATGGCATCTTCTTCGCCCCAAGAATCTTCGTTCACTACTTCTTCAGTTTGCGTTTCACTAACAATATGGCCACTTACCTGAAGTGCATAATAGGGCTTCAAATTCTTTCTAAACAAACCCATAAGCTTGGTGTCAGTCATAATAAACTCTACGTTCTCAATTGTTTTGTATGTAACGATTAATGCCGACACAATAGCACGACCGGTTTCTTTATCATCAATCTTTTCCTTCTCGATACCCTTATAGATAATGACTTGATTGAAATCATTTTGTGTTTCAAACTTATCATCGTCAAAATCAACGGGGGAGCAAAGAGAAATCTGATCAGGAATAAGTTTTGTGTAATGCCTTGTATTACCCTGATCATCGGTAGCACTACTATAATCCAACTTACCGCGAATAAACACACTCTTTTCGTCAGTTAAGTTGTCCCCTACTTCTTTGCAAGCATCAAAATCGGTAAGAATCTTTTTGTCATTAACTTCGTTACCCTTTTCATCAATCTTTTTAGTTACGCCAATATTCTTGCCTATTAGCTTAAATCCCTCACGATTATAATTGAACCTATTCGCCCAAGGTACTGCAACAGTTTCCGGTTTCTCATCTTTCTTTTCAGACTTCTTAGAAAAATAAACATTATCTGTTTCAGTACCCTGCAAATTAACAAAAAGAGTTTTTCCCTCATCGTATTCGACACCAAAATTAACAATGTTCATATCCTTGTTTGTCTTTGTTTTAATGGATTTAAAAAAACCATCTTTCTTAGTCCCGGTTACAATACCTTTTAACTGGAACGCACCTTTTGTTTCGGGTAAATTAAAAATTCTTTCTTTTGCCATTAAATTAATCTCCTTTTAATATTAAATATTTTTGTTTCACACAAGGAACATTTCTGCTTAAAAATTTTTTCTCAAAAAAGTGTTCTAAGTAAACTGTCTATCAGAAAACCTGTATCCATTGACATTAAGACTGTATTTAAAATTATCTGAGTTAGAAAAACAAAACTCATCTTTTTGCTTATCCTCTACGAGTTTTATAAATTGATCATATGGAATTATCGTATCTTCTTCATCAAGAATGACATATTCTTCTTTTTCAACAGTATGCTTATAAAGCCAATCTTTAACTTGGTCAAAAGTATTCCAAACAACAGGTGTGTCACGCCATGTTTCATTTTGTGTTTGAAAACAGAACAACCACCCATAAGAGCTTTTCCCGATATGTATTGGTGACTCAATAGTCGGCCTATTTCTGACTGCATAATAGTTCATACCTATTTTAACCACCTCCTATCTGATTTTTATTTTCTGGAATTCTTTTCGGTGTGTCCATATGTACTCAATAAAATTATTCCAATTTAATTTAACTTGATCGTAAACGTCTACCTTTTCATCTGGCCAATCGGGACGCGGCGGCCAATCTGAAATAACAATTTCCCATTCACATTTACTCCAGTAATAGTACATTAAGGATCTACGGACTTCCTCTATGAATTGTTCTTTATCATCTTTAAATTTCTTCAGGGCTTTTTTGCAATCTTCGATTACACCCGGATGATTAAAGATATTATGTGACTCAACCCTTCTGGCATTAAAATTGTACGTATAAACATTCCATTCCATATTATAAATCTCCTACTTTGTGACTATCTTTGTTACAAAACTCTATTGTTTCTTTGGCTGCTACTAATGCCATCATTTCCCTTTCAGTTACTTTCGCAGCGAATTTATCTTTTAAAATACGTATCTGCAAGGAATCTAAACCTTTTATTATTTCTTCTAAAACCATATTGCGTTTCTTATAATTCCGTTTTAATATAGCGCCCGCAATGGCATTCACCAATTTCTTGGCTTTCAATAAAAACTTTACAAGGGCATTTAGTTTCAGACGTATTTTTTGCCCCGCAGGGACAATAGCCATCGTTATTTTTTACTGCTTGTGTAACTTTTTCATAGATTTCTGTATTTGGGTTTTTAATTATCTTCATTTGTACACCTTTTTTAAACACTTAAATACTTTTTAATATCCGATACTCCAACATACTTTTGAAAATGACCATTTTTAATGACCAATAATGTCGGTGCTTGCTTTACGCCATACTTCACGGCCTCGTCCGGATGTTCGGTGGCATAAATCTTTTCATAATCAAATCCCGCTTTGTCGAGCATGGCACAAGCAATTTTACAGTTAGGACATGTGGGTGTTGCGAATAAATAAACAGTGTCATTATCAGACGAGCTTGCTGTAATATTGGTTTCCAATTCCGTCTTGTTTTCACACATATTTGTACGATTAAATATAGAACGCCCAATATCATAAACCTTTCGATCCTTGTATTCTTGTGCCTTACCATCATTCCAGTTTTGTACTGGACGATAATAACCAGTTATACGGCTATTAACTTCCGTTTTTTGACCACACACAGGACATTCAAATTGTTCACCTGCTAAATAACCGTGATCTTTGCACACCGAATAGGTAGGCGATATCGTGTAATAAGGAAGTTTATAGTTCTCAGCGATCTTACGCACAAGATTTGCCGCGGCTTTCCAGTCAGGCAGCTTTTCGCCCAGAAACGCGTGGAACACGGTGCCGGACGTGTAGAGAGTCTGAAGCTCGTCCTGAATGTCGAGTGCGGAGAAAATATCCTCCGTATAGCCGACCGGCAGATGCGACGAGTTGGTGTAATACGGCGCTCCATCCATATTAGCAGTAATAATATCCGGGAAATCTTCTTTGTCGTGCTTTGCAAAGCGATACGTTGTTGATTCTGCCGGAGTTGCTTCAAGATTATACAAATCGCCATATTGCTCTTGATAATCAGATAAACGATTTCTCATATGATTAAGAACATCACGGGCAAAAATCTGAACACGTGGATCTGCCAAATTCGCTTTAAGCCAATTAGCATTAAGACCTGCTTCATTCATTCCAATAAGACCAATGGTTGAAAAATGGTTTTCAAATGTACCTAAATAACGCTTTGTATATGGATACAAGCCTTGATTAAGAAGTTTTGTTATTACAGTACGCTTTGTCTTTAGGCTTCGCGCTGCTAAATCCATAAGATGATCAAGTCGAGTATAAAAATCAGATTCATCCTTGGCCTGATAAGCTATCCTCGGTAAATTAATTGTTACCACACCAATGGAACCGGTGCTTTCGCCGCTTCCGAAGAAGCCGCCGGATTTCTTGCGGAGTTCACGCAGATCAAGCCTTAACCGACAGCACATCGAACGGACGTCACTCGGCTCCATATCGCTGTTGATATAGTTGGAGAAATACGGTGTGCCGTACTTTGCGGTCATTTCAAACAGAAGGCGGTTGTTTTCAGTCTCACTCCAATCGAAATCGCGTGTAATGGAATAAGTAGGGATAGGATACTGAAACCCTCTGCCATTGGCATCTCCCTCAAGCATTACTTGAATAAATGCTTTATTAACCATATCCATTTCCTTTTGGCAATCACCATAAGTAAAATCCATTTCCTTACCGCCAATTATTGCAGGAAGATCTTTTAAATCGTTTGGTGCAACCCAATCAAGCGTAATGTTCGTGAACGGTGCCTGAGTTCCCCAACGACTCGGCGTATTTATCCCATATACAAATGATTGTATGCACTGTTTAACTTCCTT
>Ga0247610_10000405_pt1 | contig 62393 bp, 46 predicted proteins | sample 174DNAGHGhighgp2_FD_193483 | JGI IMG/M metagenome (GOLD analysis project Ga0247610, IMG submission 193483) | Sheep rumen microbial communities from Palmerston North, Manawatu-Wanganui, New Zealand - 1742 DNA GHGhigh gp2 | ecosystem: Host-associated > Mammals > Digestive system > Stomach > Rumen...
ATAGCATAACCTTTACGTTTTATGCTATAAAGGTACAAAAAAATCTGCACATAGCCAAATTGTTTCATGACTATGTGCAGGCTTTAATTGTTAAAAAGAACCTACAGGGACTTTTTCAGTGCCCTCCCGTTAGGCTCGCCATTTTTTTTATATAAAATCTTGGGAGTGAATGATTATTGGTAGTTACTGAAGCACATTTGCTATTCTTTCCAATCCTTCCATCATCCTACTTCGAGGACATGCGATGTTGATGCGAATAAAACCTTCGCCAGCGGTTTTTCCATACATCGTTCCGCTGTTTACCATTACCTTACCTTCTTTCAATAAAAGATGAGTCACTTCGTCTGCGCTTTTTCCTGTAGCAGTGATGTCAACCCACACCAGATAAGTGCCTTCTAATTGGAACACTTTCAGATGGGGTAGGCGTTGCTTGAAAAATGTGCGTAAGGTCTTGTAATTCTCTTCTAAGTATTGATTGAGTTCCAAAAGCCAAGGTTCACCCTCATTGTAGGCAGCTTGTAACGCAACGACACCAAAGGGATTGACATCGCAAATCTCGTTGTCGTTGATGGCGCGGTCTATTTTCTTGCGTGTTTCTTCATCATTGGAGATGATGTTGGCTATTTGCAATCCTGCGATGTTAAACGATTTGGATGGTGAGTTGCATGTGATGGAATTATCCTGACATTCCTTGGAGATAGATGCAAATGGGGTGAACTTGTGATTGCCAATTGTCAATTCGCAATGTATCTCGTCGCTCAATACCTTGACACCATGCTTCATGCAAATGTCGTTCATACGCTCCAGTTCGTCACGCTTCCATACCCTTCCTGCCGGGTTGTGAGGATTGCAGAGGATGAATAACTTCACCGCAGGGTCTGACACCTTTCTTTCCAAGTCATCGTAATCTATCTGATAAGTAGGAGCGTCTTCGTGAGAGTAATCAACCACTAATGGCGACTCCACGATTTCGCATCCGTTATTGCGAATACTGGAGAAGAAACAATTGTAAACGGGAGTTTGGATGACCACCTTATCGCCAGGCTTCGTCATGGCTTTGACAATGGCAGAGATAGCAGGAACTACCCCCGTGGTATAAATGATCCATTGACGTTTGATGTTCCATTGGTGTCTTCTCTTAAACCAATTGATGATAGACACGTAGTAAGAATCAGGGACTAACGTGTAACCGAAAATGCCATGTTCAACTCGTAGCTGAAGAGCCTTTGTGATACATGGAGCTGCTTCAAAGTCCATGTCAGCCACCCATAAAGGAATCACTTGTGCGTCAGTAGCCTCATCCCATTTCACGGAATTGGTGTTGCGGCGCAGCGTGAGTTTGTCGAAATCGTATGTAGGCATGGTGAAATATCGTCTTTGTATGAATGAATCGTTAAAAAGTCATTGCTTTCTTGTCTCGATGATGCAATTGGCAGGCTGGCGAACGTTCTCGTCGATGGTAACAGAACCAATCTCATCGGCAATGATATGTCCGCTTGTGGGATTCTTGATGTTGGTAATCTTTCCGCGAATGTCTGCGTTTACGGTAGAATACTCAAAGGTACGGTCGCAAGCCTCATCGAAAGTGCAGTTTTCCAATACCAGATTGTCGGCATAACAGAGTAATTGCTCACCTGCAAGATGGCAGTTTACCAATTTTACGTTTTTGGAGTGCCAAGCTAAATATTCACCATCAAGTTCAGAATCATAGATGGTGATGTTCTCACATTCCCAGAAAGAGTCTTTTGTGACAATCTTGGCATTGTGCAATTCTACGTTCTTGCAATATTGGAAAACATACTTAGAATCCGAAACCAATCCGTTGATATAAATATTTTCACTGAACATGAAAGGATATGTACCATCGTGAAGAGTAAGGTTCTTGGCACGAATGCCGTTTACTTTCCAGAATGTTTCGTCAGCATCGTTGATGGTGACATTTTCCAATTCCAAGTCGTTCATCTCACGAAAGAATTTAGGACCGTCTATCACACAGTCTTTCATCTTCATGTGATTGGAATACCAAATGGCAGACCTACTGCCAGGGGCAAAATAGCAATTGGTGATAACGCTTCCATCTACGTGCCACCAAGGATATTTTCCATAAAACTTGCAATTGTCTGCCTCAATGTCAGAACATTCCTTGATGCCAGATTCGCCGTCGGTGATGGTTACGTTCTCTAATCTGAGATGATGGGATTCAAAAAGAGGGCGCTCGCCTCCGTATTCTTTGTCTTTTATGATTTGCATATTAATAAATGTATATAGATGATTTGAACAAAAAACATGCCAAATAACAAGATGAAAGTTATTTGTGTTTGATGTCTCGTGTTTTTTAGAATCATTTTGCTATTTTCCTTGGTAAACAATCACTTTTCCCTGATGCACATAGATGTTTCCTTTGATAGGATGGGTTATCAATCTTCCCTGTAGGTCGTGGTAACGATGGTCTTGCGACATGCTGATTGCATGAATGCCATCGACCAAACTTTGTTGTTGGTTTGCCAAAGCATGGACTTCGGCTGCTCCCCACAGCCAACAGCCATAGCCAAAGTCCTCGAAATTTGGAATGGAATTGTAGGTGATTATGCCTCCATCTTCAGGTTTGGAACCCGTGCCTTGCAAGTAACCAATAAAGCCAGTGTCTTGATGAACAGCATGATTCATGGATTTCCAACCCCTACAAATAGCTGGCATATACTTGGTGCTGTCGAGCAATCCCGTGCGCACCCCATAAGCCATACCTCCGACAAAGAGAGATGTACCAGTCATTTCTGGTCCTTCACTGCCCTCTGCTCCATAGTTGGTGGGAGCCGCTAAACTTACGTTCCATGACCCATCTGGGCGTTGGCAGTTTAACAAAGCCTCGCTCATGAGAATAAAGTCATTGATGTATTCTTGTCGGTGACGCTCATCATTGGGCGTAAATTGTAAGACACGCACCAAAGCCATGTAAACCCAACCATTGCCTCTGCTCCAATAGCAGTCTTTATCAGTCTCTTTCAGGTCGTGATAAGGCGGGTCAAACTGATAGTCACGATACCATAGCCCGGTGGCAGTATTGAATAAAGGCTTGCCTCCTCCTTTTCGTTCCCCTCCATGTTGGTTACGAGTAAACTGGTACATCTCATACATGCGCTCCCAATAAGCATCATCGTCCGTGATGGTGCCCAGCATGGCGAAGACAGGCATTGCCATCTGTATGGCATCTATCCAGTACCAATCGTCTATCTTGTCGGATTTCAGCATGTCGTCAATACGCATCTTGATATGTGACATGCGTTTAGATTGCGTCTTGTCCATCAAATACATTTGCAAGTATGCCTGTCCACAACATTGGAAATCCGCATGTCGCTTTTGGGAGTCAGAACAACTGTACCAATCATGAAAATCACCCCAGTCGATAGCGTATTTCAACCATTCCTCCTGTTGTTTTTCACGATAGATATTGAGCAATCCCTCATAAAAGACACCACGTGTCCATATTCTGCTATTTCGCTTTTTCCCACCTACATAGCTGTCGGCTCCCACGTCAGGGTAGTGAGTCATGAAGTAATTCACTACTTTTTCGGCAGTAGCCATAATACTGTCTGTGTGAAGAGTCTGTGAAGAACCGCCGAGTACCATCAGTGAGGCAATGAAGACAATCAATAATCTTTTCATAAATACTTATGACTTATTCATCTAAGGCATTCACCAATTCTTCTAACGTACAGCAAATTCCGTCGAATAACTTATACATCAGTTCGGGTTCTTGCTTCACGGGAATGTAAACCAATACCCGTTTCCCTTTTCCTGCAAACCAACCAGCTTCGGTATGGGCGCTTCTGCCACAGGGTAACACCAAGACACAAGTATCACATGAGAGCATAGCCTTGATGTCGTTGCTGAATTGTCGTTCTGCCTTGGGATCATGTAATCGCTCACGATATTCTTGTGGAGACCAATCCATGTAATCTTCTCCTACATGACTCCACTTGAATCCTTCATCGCCAGACGGTGGGTTTCTGAAATCGTAAACATCATGCCCAACCTTGCGTAGGCATTTCACAACTTCATCGTAGTATTCGTTTCGCCAACTACTTGCTACATAAATCCTTTTGTTCTCCATGAATAAATGATCTACTTTGCATAGAACAGAGTCTCGTCATGATGGAACTCTTTTCTATTATGTATCAATTTTGTGACAAATATAGGTAATATTCAACAAAAAACATTATTCATGTGACATAAATAAAGTTAAACTGACCAAATCGTAATATATTGGTAAAGGTTAGAGCTGATACAAACGAAAAACGACCGCAACGAAGGTTGCGGCCGTTCCCTGAATATCAATTTTTTACTTTTACTTTTTCATAAGACAGAACGTTAGCGTTCTTCAGTAGTTCTGTCAACTAATAAAATCACTGCAGTAGTGATCATCATCAATGTACAAATACCTGTTAGTGTCATTTTGTTATCCTTTCTTTACTTTAAATTAAACATTGTCCGAGCTTCACAGCTTGAGACGTTTTCTAAAAACAATCTTTTATTATTAACTAAAACCTAAATGGAAATTGAAGTCTGTTATTTGTTATCTCTCTATTCTCTCAAAGATCACCTTTTGTTCCTTTTGACGATGCAAAGGTACTACTGTTTGCGGACACAGACAAGCTTTTTGAATAGATTATACATAAATACTACCCCTTTTTTGATATAAATCAAATAATTGTGTTCGCACACAATGTGTTTTTCCACGCAAAAAATATGGAATATATCGTTGAAAGATATATTCCACATTATTATATATATAAGAGTGTTTATTCCTCGATCCAACCGTTTATTTGCTTGGATTGAAACGATGGGGGAGTTTCATTTGCCCGATAGAAAGCTTTCAGTGTAACTTCAAATATCAAGGTTGAATAACCTGGAATGAGGCTTTTCCCGTTGCTGTCAGTAGAGCCGTTTACTCCATATCCCAATTGATACGGTACATAAATCTCCCAACGGTCTCCTATTCGCATATTCATGATGGCCGTAGCAAAACCTGCCGTCAGCGATGAACATCTGAAGGTAGAGGGGACGGCGGTAGCTGAGTTGAACGTTCCTACGTATGATTTGTCGAATATATATCCCGTGGGGAAATTCGTGGAAGGGAGAAGTTTACCGGAATAATGAACTCTCACGGAGTCTGTGTACATAGGATAGCCACTGCCACTACCTTCTTCCAATACATGAACGATGATGTGATTGTAGGATTTCTTGGCAATGCTGTCTTGCAAAGACCAATTCGTGATGATTTTCCAATCCTTGTCGTTATTGGCAATCTTCTGTTGGGTTTGCGTGTAGAGATTCTCGAAATACTTCTCGTTCTTCTCTTTCCAATTGACAAACTCCTCCTCAGTGTTGTTGTGTTCGCTACAGGAAACCAAGAATGAAGAATGGAGAATGATGAATGCTGATAACAACATCCTAAACACTCCTTTCGTATAGGTGGCTATTTCCTTGTTTTTTCCATTGGTTGGCAACCAATGGCACATTACTTGGTTGATAAGCGTTCCTTTCTTCATTCGTTATTCTGTGATTAAAGTTTCTTGAGTAAACTTGAAATGCTCACTTGGTCTTCGATGATGGCACGCAACTCATTGATAGGCACTCGTTTCTGTTCCATCGTGTCACGATAGCGCAGCGTTACGCAATTATCGTTGAGCGAATCGTGGTCAACAGTCACGCAGAAAGGAGTTCCGATGGCATCATGGCGACGATAACGCTTGCCGATAGTGTCTTTTTCCTCGTAATGTGTATTGAAATGGAATTTCAATTCATCCACAATCTCGCGAGCCTTTTCTGGCAGACCGTCTTTCTTAACCAATGGGAACACGGCGCATTTCACGGGAGCCAACGCTGCTGGCAACTTCAATACCACGCGTGTCTCTCCATTTTCCAACTTCTCTTCCTGGTAAGAGTGGCACATGATGGAAAGGAACATACGGTCAACACCGATAGATGTCTCAATCACGTATGGCACATAGCTCTCGTTGGTTTGTGGGTCAAAGTACTTAATACTCTTGCCTGAGTACTTCTCATGTTGTGATAAGTCGAAGTTGGTACGGCTGTGAATACCTTCCACTTCCTTGAATCCGAATGGCATCTTAAACTCGATGTCGGTTGCGGCATTGGCATAGTGAGCCAGTTTCTCATGGTCGTGGAAACGATAGTTCTCTGCGCCAAATCCCAGAGCCTGGTGCCAAGCCATACGAGTTTGCTTCCATTTCGGGAACCAGTCGAGTTCAGTACCTGGTTTCACGAAGAATTGCATTTCCATCTGCTCAAACTCACGCATACGGAAGATAAATTGGCGAGCCACAATCTCGTTACGGAATGCCTTACCGATTTGGGCTATTCCGAAAGGAATCTTCATACGGCCAGTCTTCTGCACGTTCAGATAGTTCACGAAGATACCTTGTGCGGTCTCTGGGCGTAAGTAAACTTTCATGGAAGCATCGGCAGAGGCTCCCATCTCTGTAGAGAACATCAGGTTGAACTGGCGAACATCCGTCCAGTTCTTCGTTCCGCTGATGGGATCTACAATCTCTTCGTCAATGATGATTTGCTTCAGCATCTCAAGGTCTGGTCCTTGCATAGCCTCAGTGAAACGGGCGTGCAGGGCATCTCTCTTGGCTTTGGTCTCTGCCACACGTGGAGAGGTCTCCAAATACTTAGCTTCATCGAAAGCATCGCCGAAACGTTTGCGGGCTTTCTCTACCTCTTTCTGTATCTTTTCGTCGTACTTGGCGATTTGCTCCTCAATCAGCACGTCAGCACGATAGCGTTTCTTTGAGTCGCGGTTGTCAATCAGTGGGTCGTTGAATGCATCTACGTGTCCGGAAGCTTTCCAGATGGTAGGGTGCATGAAGATGGCAGAGTCAATGCCCACAATGTTCTCGTGGAGCAATACCATGCTCTTCCACCAATATTGTTTGATGTTGTTTTTCAGTTCCACGCCGTTCTGTCCGTAATCGTAAACGGCAGCCAGTCCATCATAAATTTCACTGCTGGGGAAAACAAAACCATATTCTTTGCAATGGCTTATTATTTTCTTAAAAACGTCTTCTTGTGCCATAAAATGATTATAATTTCGATAATTCGGATGCAAAGTTACTATATTTTTCCGAAAATATGTACCTTATTTATTTAATAATTGTCAATATCCAAGATTTGCCTTTTTATCTTCTGTTTGGCGTTTGTCTGCATGGGCTGTTCTTTGTGCTTGCGTAAACATGGTGTTTGTCGTTCTCATCCCTTATGTTTGTTGTCGGTAAACATGGTGTTTGCGTTCAGTAAATCTAATGGAGAAGAGATGCAAGTAGTAGCTCCATGAGCCATCAGAAAGTCTTTGTCCCTGAAGCCCCATAACACGCTGATACAGGGAATGCCACAGTTGTGAGCTGTTTCAATATCCACGTCGCTGTCTCCCACATATACGGCACCTTCCTTCTTCGCATTCAGTTGGCGTATGGCTTCCAGTACCGTATCGGGCGCAGGTTTTTTCCTGATGTCTTCCCGTTCTCCGATAGCCACATCTATTGTTTCGCTGAAGAAATGTTGGCATAATTCCTGCGTTGCCGCATAGAATTTGTTGCTTACCACAGCCAGTTGCTTTCCTTCTCTCTTGAGTTGCCTCAATACATTGATGATGTCGGGATAGGGGAGGGTGGTGTCTAAATTATGTAAAAGATAATGCTGGCGGAATGTCTGTAATGTTTCCTCAAACGCTGGATGGTCTGTTCCATGAGGAACAGCTCTTTCCATGAGTTTTCTCACACCGTTTCCTACAAACATCCTCACTTCTTCCAAGGTTCTCTCTGGCATTCCGTGGGTGCGTAGGGCATAGTTGCAACTGGTATAGAGGTCGTTGAGCGTATTGAGCAACGTGCCGTCTAAGTCGAATATGTATGTGTCGTAGGTGTTCATGATTCTATTTCGCTCAGTTCTAACCATCTCATGGTCTTCTCGTCTATTTCGTCCTTGATGGCAGACAGTCGTTTACTCTTCTCGGTAAGGTCATCTACGGAGAGCGTTCCGCTACAGAGTGCTTCCTCTATACGTTGCTGTTCTTCTTCGAGAGTGGCGATGTCTTTTTCCAATTGTGCAAACTCCAACCTCTCCTTATACGTCATTTTGCGTTGGGAGACGTCTCGTCTGGGCTTTTTCTGTACATTGTTGTTTTTGTTGCTTTCTTTCTTTTGCGCATTCTCTTCGTCAGAGTGAAGGCTTTTCCATTCCCTGTATTGGGAGTAGTTGCCTGGGAAATCCTGAATGTCTCCCTGACCGTGAAACACCAAAAGATGATCTACCACCTTGTCGGTGAAGTATCTGTCGTGGCTTACCACAATCACGCATCCGGCGAAGTCTTGCAGATATTCTTCCAATACTTGCAGGGTCTGAATGTCGAGGTCGTTGGTAGGCTCGTCGAGCACCAGGAAATTGGGATTTTTCATCAAGACGGTGCAGAGATACAACTTGCGTTTCTCTCCACCGCTGAGCTTATACACATAATTATATTGTTGCTCTGGGGTGAACAGGAAATATTGCAAGAATTGTGAAGCACTCATCTGCTTGCCATTGCCCAAGTTGATGTATTCGGCAATGCCCCGCACGATGTCTATCACCTTTTGGTCTTCGTTGAACTTCAGTCCTTCTTGCGAGAAATAGCCGAAGCGTACGGTCTCGCCAATGTCGAACTTTCCCGAATCTAAAGGCTCCAAACCCAATAGGAGTTTGATGAAAGTAGATTTGCCTGTGCCATTGCTGCCTACGATTCCCATCTTCTCGAAACGGGCGAAATTATAGTAAAAGTCCTTCAAGATGACGTTTTCGCCAAACGCTTTCGATACGTATTGGCATTCAAAAATCTTGGAACCGATGTAAACCTTACTGGCTTTCAGTCGGATTTGGCGTTCTTCTATTCTACGTTTAGCCACCTTTTCCAACTCATAGAAAGCCTCTTCACGATAGCGTGCTTTATGTCCTCGTGCTTGTGGCATTCGTCTCATCCACTCCAATTCGGTACGATAAAGATTGTTAGCACGTTCCACTTCAGCCCGCGCATTATCTATTCGTTGCTGACGTTTCTCTAAATAATAACTGTAATTGCCACGGTAAGTGTAGAGTTGTTGGTCGTCGAGTTCGATGATGATATTGCAAACGCGGTCAAGGAAAAATCTATCATGCGTAACCATCAATAGGGTTTTATTACCACGCGAAAGAAACCCTTCCAACCATTCAATCATCTCCAAATCCAAATGGTTGGTTGGCTCGTCGAGAATCAAGAATTCGGGTTCGGTGATAAGCACGTTAGCCAAAGCTACCCGTTTTTGTTGCCCTCCGCTTAATTGCCCCATCGGTTGATTGAGGTCCTTGATTTTCAACTGGGTAAGTATCTGCTTGGCACGAAGCACACGTTCTTCATTTCCATGATGGTTGAAACATGCGTCAAGCACCGATTCGTCTGGGTCGAATTGTGGTGATTGTTCCAAATACCCAATCTTCAAGTCGCGTTTGCAAATGATTTTGCCCGAGTCATATCCTTCCTTTCCTGTCAACACGGAGAGTAGCGTGGATTTTCCCGTTCCGTTTTTCGCCACGAATCCCACTCTCTGTCCTTCGGCGATAGAGAAAGATATGTTTTCGAACAACACCTGCGCCCCAAAAGATTTGGTCAGGTTTTGAATGTCAATATATGGTATTGGCATGATGCAACGCTAACCTTGTCTTACTTAACTTTGAAGTCAGACAATTCGTAACTACCATCTTCAGCCAATTGAATGCTTGCCGAAAGAGTAGGCATATCGTCGTAAGTGAGCACCAAACCCGTAACAAACTTCACTCCAGGCGTGAAGCAAACACGTGGATTGCCGTTGTTGAGGTCGTAGCTAATCTGTTCGCCAATCCAAATAGGTTGCTCATCGTCTAATCCGCCCATATCCTTGACGGTATTCGTGGCAGAGGTAATCTCTTTTTCGTCGATATAGAATGTAATCTTATCTCCCTCAACTGAGTATTTCAGATGCTCCAAGATTTTTTGTTGCATCTGATAAGGTTCAATCGTATCCGCGATATTAGCTATGTCGTTGGAGCCAAATTGAATTTTGTAAAGTTGTTCTACGTTAGTTCCTGTTCCTTCCATCACGCATGATGTCAACCAAAGCGTGTTAGCCGATGCGTCATAGAAAGCTTGCGGTTGTCTGGTATTTCTGATGTCTGAAAAAGTGGTAGAGATGTCGTTCTTAGTAACCATAATGCCATATCCCTCAGTAGATAATCCGCCGTCTAATTCACTTATACCAGACACGTTGACATTATTTGCGGAGTCATTCATAATATCAAATGGATGAATCTTCATTGTCTTCACATACCCTTGCTTCACTTGCTCGGACATCTGATTGACAATCGGTTCCTCTAACACACCTTCTACGTTCTTCAATACCTTATCGCTTGTGCAAGAAGATGTTAGCGCACTTATGCCGCAAGTTAAAAGGATGGCGGCAAGCATCCAAAACTTCATTCTGTTCATACCAATCCAGTTTGATTTTAAAACAAGATACAAAAGTACAAAAATTATTGGAGAAAAAGATAAATATTGAATAATTTGTTTATCTTTGCACTATCATAACGATTAAAACGGTAATATCGTTTTTGAAACACATTCATATTTAATTGTAAAATGATTGCCTATGGTAGAATAAAATCATGATGACATATAGAAATTGAAGCGTTAGCTTTGTATTCTTGTTTACTGATAATTGGGGAATTAAAAGTAAAAGCTATAAGGGTAAAAGTTAATGCTCACGTCGTAAGGCGTGGGCTTTTACTTGTTTAAGATAGTAAGGTTATCCCCAATACCTCCAATAGCATAGACGAAGTTATTAGTCCACGTTTCTTTTTCTGTCTTTTTTCAGAGGGTTGGACTTATTTAAAACTATTAACTAATGAAACAAAAAACCATGAAAACAAAATTATTTATCATGTTAATTGCCTTGTTAGTGTTTTCGGTCAATAATAGTGTGAATGCACAGGTGAGGAAGACGCAAAAGAGAACGGCAGTAAGAAAACCCATTAATAGACAGCAAACACATCAAGCAATAGATCTTGGACTTCCAAGTGGAACGAAATGGGCAAGTTGCAATGTAGGTGCAAATAAGCCAGAAGAGTATGGAGATTACTATGCATGGGTAGATCCTACTCAGTATGATGTAGCACGTGCGAAATGGGGTGGCAAATGGAGGATGCCCACAATAGATGAAGTGAAGGAATTGGTTCAAAATTGTAAATATAAGTGGACCACATTGAATGGAGTGAAAGGGGGAAAGTTTACAGGACCTAATGGAAAAAGTATATTCCTCCCCGCTGCGGGCCGCCGCTGGTATGGCGAGCTCAGCGGCGTTGGTAGGGACGGCTTCTGTTGGTCGTGTACACCTAGCGATGTGCTCGACGCCTACTTCCTCTACTTCGTTTCGGACGGTGCGGGCTGGTTCGGTAACGGCGACGTCCTCAACGATCTAAGCGTTCGCCCCGTAATAAGTAATGATAATAAGAATAAACAAATTAAAGGTCGCAACACTTCCTCGCAATCAAAGACCACACCATCACAAACACAGCCAAAGACAACAACTTCTCGTGCTTATACCAGTTGTCCAGACAACAATCATCCTCATATCATAGACCTTGGACTTCCCAGCGGTACGAAATGGGCATGTTGTAATGTTGATGCCAATAAGCCGGAAGATTACGGTGGATATTATGCGTGGGGCGAAACATCTACGAAAACAGAGTATTCTCCGTCAAACTATCGTTATGAAAAAGTAAATTTAGGTAACGATATTAGTGGAACTCAATATGATGTGGCTCATGTAAAATGGGGAGGAAAATGGCAAATGCCCACCAAAGAGCAAATCAATGAATTGGATGATAATTGTAAGTACGAATGGACAACATTGAATGGTGTGAAAGGCGGAAAGTTTACGGGACCTAATGGCAATAGTATTTTCCTTCCCGCTGCGGGCTACCGCTGGAATGGCGGCCTCGACGATGCCGGCTCGTTCGGCGGCTTCTGGTCGTCTACGCAGGACTCGTCGCACTCGGACTTCGCTTACGGCCTGTACTTCGGCTCGGGCTACGCCTACTGGGGCATCCTCGAACGCCGCAGCCACGGTCTTAGCGTTCGCCCTGTTGTCAGAAATTAGTGCATCCTTACCCATGTGAGAACGCAAATCAATGCCATATTAGTTGCAGGGGTTGTGGTGGGGTGCAGGCTCCCAAGCCTGCGAGAACTCCCACGGCAACCCCTGCGACAATATGGCTCAAACGAAATTTCATGGGAGACAATTCACAACTAAAAGGTCTAAGGAATTAAGGATGAAAGGATATTCGTAGTTTACATAAAATATAAAATCCTAAAATCCCTAAATCCTTAGACTTTGAAGATTTGTCACGATGAGGGGGGAATGCCGTAGGCATTTGATGTTAGTAGCCAGCCATACAGGTCTGCCGATAGGTAGACCGAAATGGCTGGTAAAAATGACGGGGATGAGAAAAAGCCTGCCATAGGTAGGCGATATCCCTTTTGGTGTCCCCTACCTATGGCAGGGTATTCCGTTTGTTGCATTCTCTACCCCAGCCATTTCGCCATACCTATCGGCACGGCTGTATGGCTGGCTACTGACATCTAATGCCTACGGCATTTCCTTCCATCGTGACATTTCGATAGAGACAATTGTTCAATTATGAATTATAAAATGTCAATCTTCAATTTACTTCCCCTATGAATATCTATTGAGTCCATTTAGTTGGGCTCATGGTGAAAGAGTTGCTACCAGCTTGTGCCAAAAGGGGGTTGAATTCGACCCCTTTAAAGTTTGGGTTATTCAATTTTTCCCAAAGCCCCAAATACTCCAGTGTATTCTTTTGGCGCATCCAATTCTTAACAACATCTTTCGGCTCTGTAGCATTTGAGGTTATTGTTTTGAGTCTATATTAATTTCCTTGCAAAGTTAAGCATTATTATTGAAATCATATCATTTTGTATCAGAATTTGATGAATTGTTGGCGTTATATTTTGAATTGTCAGTATATTTGTGTATTTTTGTGAAGAATTATAAGTATCATGAGGTAACCATGTAAGGAACCGTTGGTAACCATATAAGAAACCATCGGTTACCATGCAAGAAACCGATGGTTACCATGTAAGGAAACAAATCGAAAGAAAATGATAGCATTTGTACCATTTCTCGTTTTAATCGTCTTGCTTATTTGCTGCATCACGGTATTTGGCAATTCCACGCTTGATGGAGCCAGTCAGGTGGTCTTACTGATTGCCTCTGCATCCTGCGTCCTTGTGGGGTGGATGCGGAAACGGTTGGAATGGGAGACGTTAGAGCGAGAGATGACGGATAAGGTGGCGAGTTGTACGCCCTCCATTATCATTCTCTTGCTCATTGGAGCCATTAGCGGAACGTGGATGGTGTCGGGAATCGTTCCCACCATGATTTATTACGGCATGCAAATCCTTCATCCCCAGTGGTTTCTCGTCAGTAGTTGCTTGCTGTGTGCCATCATCAGTCTGTTGATCGGTTCTTCCTGGACAACGATAGCCACCATTGGTGTAGCTTTGATGGGTATTGGCAAGGCTCATGGGTTTGATGACGGGTGGATAGCGGGCTCTATTATCAGTGGAGCATATTTCGGCGATAAGCTCTCGCCTTTGTCTGATACCACCGTATTGGCATCAAGTGTGGGAGGAACGCCACTCTTTACCCATATCAAATATATGATGTACACCACGGTACCAACCTTTTGCATTGCGTTGACCATCTTTCTGATTACAGGATTGTCGATGAATGTGACCACGGTGGGTAATGTTGGCGAGTTTTCGGAAGGATTGAGCCATACCTTTCTCATATCCCCTTGGCTATTGCTGGTTCCCATCATTGTTGGAGTAATGATTGCTCGCAGGTGGCCATCGTTGGTGGTGCTGTTCATTGCAACCTTAATAGCTGCTTTCGTGGCATTGTTTTTCCAGCAAGACCTGCTTTGTGAGATTGCCAACAATGGCAACGAGCCCGAATTTATGATACTCTATGAGGGCGTGATACGTGCCTGCTATGACTCTACCAACATCGATACAGGTAATGAGATGCTGAACCAATTGGTGAGAACGCGGGGAATGGCAGGAATGATGCCTACGGTATGGTTGATTATTTGTGCACAGGTGTTTGCCGGGGCACTTACCGCTACGGGATTGTTGAAGGAAATGATGGAATATATACTCAGAATGGTGCGAGGCACGTTCTCGTTGGTGGCTTCTACCGTGATGAGCGGAATATTCCTCAACATCACCACAGCCGACCAATTCCTGTCTATCATATTGACCAGTTCCATGTTCAAGGAAACCTATAAAAAACATGGATTGGAAAGCAGACTGCTCAGTAGAAGTTGTGAGGACGGAGGTACCGTAACGTCTGTTCTCGTACCTTGGAACACGTGCGGTCTAACCCAAAGCACAGTGTTGGGTGTTGCCACGTTGACTTACCTGCCTTATTGTTTCTTCAACATTCTCTCACCTATAGTGAGCATGATAGTGGCTGCTTTAGGGTGGAAGATTTATAAGAAGTAATATGGAATTAGCGCAGCATGGTGATGGATACAAAAAATGAGAGACCTTGAGCCTCTCATTAGATGAAGTGAATCAACATGTTAATTCTTTATTTCAAAAAGGTTTAGGAATCCCGTAATCTTGAAAACCTCCTTGATGTCTTCGTTGACGTTGATAACCGTTAAGTGACCTCCTTTCGTAGAGGTCTCCTTACGGAGCATCAAGAACAAACGGAGCCCCGAACTGCTGATGTATTTGAGTTCAGTGCAGTCGATGGTAATTTTTTTGTCGGCATTTTCAATGAGTTCTCCAAAATCCTTTTGGGCTTCCACAGCGGCAGGAGTGTCGAGCCTGCCAACGAGATTTACTTGATAACCATTATCTGTCTTTTTGATATCTATTTCCATTCTATCTTTTGAAATTAAAGATTAAAGATACCGTCAAATCCAGTCATCTTGAAAACTTTCAGGATTTCATCGTTAAGGTTTACGATGTTCACCTTGCTGCCTACGGCAATGGCATTTTTCTTGATGGCTAACAAAATACGAAGACCAGAGCTACTGATGTATTCCAGTTTCTCACAGTCGATGATGATGTCGTGTCCCGTACAGTCTTTCAGTACTGACAATTCCTTTTCAGTCTTTTCTGCGGAGGCAGTGTCGAGCCTTCCTTCCAATGTGGCAACATAGTTGCCGTCTTTTTCACAAAATGTAGTTTTCATATTATTTATGTTATTATGTTATATCGGATAAATGATGTTTACGATGAATAGACACGCAGTGAGCAATATCACGTGCATGAGTAAGCCAATCTTCATGAAGTCGGTAAACTTATAGCCGCCAGGACCATAAATCAGCATGAGCGTGCTGGAACCAATGGGGGTGGCAAAGCTAATGGTTATTGAAATCATCAAGGAGATGACAAATGGCAGAGGGTTACATCCCAATACGGTAGCTTCTTGAAAGACGATAGGGAAGAATACGCCGCTTGCTCCAACGTCGCTGATAAACTCGCTAACGAGAGAGGCGAGCAGACACATCACAATCATGATAATATATGGGTTCTGTCCACAGATGTTTAACACCCCCATAGCAATGACATCGGCAATGCCCAACTTGGTGATGGCGGTACTGATTACCATCGTGCAGCCCAAGATGAGCAGCAGTTCCCATTCTATATATTTGGTCACTTTCTGAATCTTGCAGCATTTGAATAACAACATGGCTCCGGCTGCCATCATGGTCGTTGCCATCAATGGCATGATATGAAATGAGGAGAGAATGAACATCCCCAAAAGGATGATGGCAGAGATAACGGTCTTCTTGCCTAACTGCGGAACAAAATGAGAATCAAAGAAATTCAAGCTACCTCTTGTCAGCATCTCCATCTTTTGTTCGTTTTTTTGTGGACATTCAAAAAGCAAGGAGTCGCCTGCCCTTAATTCCACTTCGCGAGGTTGCATGTCGATACGGTTTCCTTGACGGGCAACGGCAACAAGCACCATGTCCATGCGATGCTCAAACTCGTTTTCACTCATCTTCGTCCCTATCAAGTCACTGTTGAAACCAATGTAGGCAGTGCGCAGTTTACGGTTGGTGTAGATTTCGCTCATGCTAAACACGTGATGGTCGGCAGCTACCAATCCATGTGTGTGCTTCAATTCCAGAATCTCATTGATTTGACCTGAGTAAATCAAGCGGTCGCCTCCAAAGATGAACTCGTCTTGGGGAACGGGCGAGATAATCTCTTTGTCAAACCTGACAATCTCTATCAGCGAACCACCCCTGACATTCATCAATCCTGTTTCAGCAACGGTCTTGCTCACTGCATCGTTGTCTGAGGGAACCAACAGCTCTACGGTGTAGTCGCTTGTGGATTCAAAAGAAGACTCTGGCGACCGACGGCTTGGAATCATGTTTCGGAACAAGACAACCGAGATGATTCCCACGACGGTACAGAATAGTCCTGGAATAAACGGTACAAATAGGTGCATTGAAGACCCTGTTTGGTCAGCGTAAAGACCAGATATAATCAGGTTAGATGAGTTCCCTATCAACGTACACGAGCCACCCAATGTTGCAGCATAACTCAAAGGAATCAGCAGACGTGAAGGTTCTGTTCCCAATCGTCGAGCCCAAATCTTTACCACGTCGATAAACAAAACCACCACATTCACGGAGTTAAGCACTGCTCCCAATGCTGCCATCGGAACCATGAGCTTCACGATGGCCATCTTGAAGTTCTTAGGTACGCCTAATATGTTCTTTGTCAACCAATACAAGAATCCCGATTGCATCAAGCCCGCCATCACCACGAAGAAAGCAGCATGTACCACCACCGGCTCACTTCCGAATCCAGCCATTCCCTCTTGTTCGGTTACAATCCCACACATCAAGAGGATCGTAATGGCACCCAGAAACGCCACTTCCGCAGGAATATGGGTACGTGCCATTACCACAAAGATGCTGAAAATCGTGACAATGGTAATCCAGGCGTAAAGGTTCAGACCTAAGTAAACGATGCTCTCCATAGTTTATGATTCATTGTTGGGGGTGTTGAGAAACTTCCGCAACGTGAGAACGTTCTTACCGTCTATGCGCTCATAGTTGACGGAATCCATGATTTGACGAACCAGATAAATGCCCAATCCTCCTATTGGGCGTTCTTCTACAGAGAGAGTCACATCCGCATCTTCCTTTTGGGTGGGATCAAAAGGAGTACCGTTGTCAGTGATGATGAATTTGAGCCTTTTAACGTTGGCTTTTGCTTGAATATAAACAGACCCCACCATTCCTTGTGGATAAGCATAGCTCATCACGTTGACAACAGCCTCTTCCATTGCCAAGTTCATTGACATGGTAGTAGCCATGTCGAATCCCATCTTTTCGCAAACCTCATCTACGAAGACATTCAGTTGTGGAATGGTGGAAATATCGTTGGGCAAATCTAATGTCTTGCTAAAGGTGTCAGGATAATCCACCTTACAATAGCGCAAAGCCAACATGGATAAGTCGTCACTTTGCTCGGCATCCTTCACGAAATTGTTGATTTCTTCACTCATTTTCTTGATCAATGACATGGGTGATACTTCATTGCCTTGGCAAAAGGCTTGTCCAACTTGAATCATACGTTCCTCACCAAAGAGTTTCTGATTGGGGTCTTCTGCTTCAGTGAGTCCGTCAGTATAGAGGAATATGGTCGTGTTATACGGAATCTTGGTTTCTTCCAATTGGTATTTGTATGCTTGTATGATTCCCACGGGAATGTTGGCTTTCACCTTCAACAAGGTTGCTTCTTTCCCTAATATCATGGGTGCGCAATGACCTGCATTGCAATAACGGAAACGACCAGAAGGTATGTCGAGTACACCGATAAAAAGAGTGACAAACATGGAGGTCTCATTGTTTTCCGCCATGAAATCATTGATTTGCGATACGATGCGTTGGGGCTGACTCTCATGAGTGGCAATGGTATGGAAAAGACTGCTGGTTACTGCCATGACCAATGAGGCTGGCACACCTTTTCCACTGACATCTCCTATGCAGAAAAACAACTTCTCGTCGCGAATGAAGAAGTCAAACAGGTCTCCTCCCACTTCCCTTGCAGGTGTTAACTGCCCAAAGATATCTACGTCGTCTCTCTCAGGATAGGGAGGGTAAACCTTGGGAATCATGGCCCTTTGGATATTGGTGGCAACATTCAGTTCTCCCTTGATGCGACCTTTCTCCTCGTTGACGGTTTGTAGCTTTTGGATATAATCGCTCAACGACTGTTGCATGAACTTGAAAGAGTTGTGCAACTTAAACATCTCGTCTCTTGACTTGATTTGAGGCAATGGGGCATTGAGATTACCTTTAGCGATTTCTTCCGTAGATTCGGTAAACCGTTCCAGAGGGTACAAAAGACTTTTTACTTGTATGGAACAAAGGAACATGATGAGCAGTAATCCAATGAGCAATAAGATAATGATGATGATGCTGCTTGCCAGAGCTATTGCCATGAAGCTATGTTCTGGACACACAATGCCTATCGACCACTTCATCCGTTCTACGGGTGAGAAAAACACGTAGCATTCTTCATGGTTGTAATACAGCTTTTGTGTTCCACTCTTCCCTGATATCATGTCGTTGACTACCGAATTAAATTTGGCGTCTTTGCTTTTATTGGCAAAGTCGAAAATCTTCTTCGTGAATAATCTGGTAGTATCGGGGTGTACGATGTATGTTCCGTCATGGGTAATGGCGAAACTATAGGCATCATCGTAATACTTGATGTTATCTATCAACATACTTAGCTTGTCGAGGGATAAGTCGGCAGTCACCACGGCTATCAAATTGCTGTCGTTGTCTAAGATGGGATGAGAGTAAGTGGTCATGACCATGTTTCCGCCACCCTCGTCATAGTAAGGTTCACTCCAACTCTCTTGCTTCTTTTCTTGAATCTTCTTAAACCAGTTTTGGTTGAGGTAGTTGTAGTCTTTGGAACCTAATTGCTTGGTATGTATGCCCATACTATCCTGAAAAGCGTATGGTGAGAACAATGAACCCTCATCAGAGAAATAATCGGGTATAAAGGCTATGGCAGAACCGGAAATCATGGGATTTACCCTTACGATACGGCGTACCACCTCATACATCTTGCCAGGATCATCCAAGTTGTTCTCTATAATAGGTATGTTGTTTTCTATTGCCACTTCCACAGAGTTAAGTATGTTCTCTATGCTCTGGTTGGTCATGTGCAAAGCTCCTACGGCTCCTCTCTCTGCCTCTATTAACAATGCTTTTTTGATGAAAATATTGATGACATATCCAACACAACCAAAGATGATTGTAACTATCAGGATAACTCGAAGGGTGAGCCTATGCCTGAAAGATGTTGACGTTGGAAAATATCGTTCAATTATGTTCATTTTTCTTTCACAATCAAGAGAAACACTTAAATTGTGCTAAATTATAAATAAAAACTGGATTAAACAAAAAATAAAGATTGTTTAACAAAGAAAAATGTCTCTCACTCTCATCGTCTTGAGTGGATTGATAATCATGAACGACCTTTAAAACCTTCGTGACTTCCTTAATAAACTATTTCACGATGTCTGATAGCCAAAATGCTTGCCTGCAATCAAGACAAGCCCAATGCGGTGTGATGACAGGACTGTGTCGTTGCTGAGTATGGCCAAACACCTGATAAATATGAGAGAATGGCTTACAGGTTTCCATCTCGTTGATGTCAGCCCAGACCATACTGCCATATTGGTATCTGCCGCCACGTTCATAGCCAATCTGTGCCAAGGCATTGATACCTTCCGCAGAAAGAAGTAATTGATTGAGGTGACTGGCATTTAGTTCGCCAATGGTCTTTTCGTTGTACTTAAACCATCCTTCATTGACACCTGCATGGGTGAAGAGCACTTGCCTGCCGTTGACTTGACATTCCCAACTCAGGCAAAAGAGAGATAGGTGATTGGTGAAGACACGGTGGAAATCGCTTTCCATGTAATGGCAAAACCTACTGGACATAGCTTTTTCCTGATAAGATTGAAAGATGTAATGCAAATCATGATTGCCCAAGAGCATGGTTACCCTTGGAGCATGTTCCTTGGCAAATACGATGATGTCAAGAAGGTTTATCCACGCTTCCTCGGGAGATATTCCCTCATGTGGATAAGGGTCTGCATAATCGCCGAGAAAGATGGCGTAATCATCTGGAGAAAGATTCTTAACGGCTTCTCTCCAAAAGCTACGTCCATGAATGTCGGGTAATATGAGAACGTCTTTCATGTTTTTGCCAAGAAAAAATTGGAAGTGATTTATTTCCCCAGAAACTTACTGTCTAAGTATTCGTTGAAAGCAGATCGGTAGAGGTCCCCAATAGGCAGGAAGGTGTCTGCGTCAAGGATAACCCTGTTCTTGTTGACTTCTTGAATGTATTTCAGATTGACAATATACGACCTGTGAATGCGCATGAAATAGTTGGGAAGGCGTTCTTCCATCTTTTTCATACTCAACAGTACCACTAATGGCTTTCTGTCGTTGAGGTAAATCTTCAGATATTCACTCATTCCCTCCACGTATCTGATGTCGCTTATGTTTACACGTACTACTTTATAGTCGGTTTTGAGAAAGAGGGCATCATCTTCGTCTGGCGTGGAGACGATGGTGGGTTGAGCATTCTGTAATTCATATTGTTTCTTTACTTTCAATGCAGCACGTTGGAAATCGTCTAAACCAAATGGTTTAAGCAAATAGTCAACCGCATCCACCTTATATCCTTCCACTGCATATTCAGAATAAGCGGTGGTAAATACCACGATGGGCGGAACAGACAACGAGCGTACAAAATCCATTCCATTCAAGTCGGGCATGTTGATGTCTATAAAGATGGCATCAATAATGTCTTTTTCCATGATGGCTTTTGCGTCAAGTGCACTTTGACATTCTCCCACCAGTTCTAAATAGGGTATCTTCTTGATGTAAGCAGCCAGTTGTTGCAAGGCTAATGGTTCATCGTCTATGGCTAAACATTTGATCATCATGATTCTATTGCTCTTATATCCAGTTTTACGTCATATTCTTTCTCGTTGTCATTGATGTCGAGCGTGTAATTGTCTCCATATATCAATTCCAAGCGTTTTTTCACATTTGCCAATCCCACACCTCCTTGCTCCTTATGACCTTCTTCATGTTTGCTGTTGGCACAGGCGAAATGCACATGGTCATCGTCAAACTTCATTTCTACATGAATGTAGGATGGTTCCTTATAACTAATGCCGTGTTTGAAAGCATTTTCCACGAAGGTGATGAACAACATGGGGGGGATTGATTTCTCTGGAATTACCGTCGGAATGTTGACATTGATTTTCACTTTCTCGGAAAAACGCAGTTTCATCAACGTGATATAATTGTTGAGGAAATCCACTTCTCTGCTCAGTAATACGGAAGATTTGGCTCCCTCATACAACACGTATCTCATCAACTTAGACAGTTCCAGGATTGTAGATTTTGCCTTGTCTGCATCTATATCTACGAGGGCATGGATGTTGTTGAGGGTGTTCATGAAGAAATGTGGATTGATTTGGTATTTCAAGTATTCCAGTTGATTTTCCAAGTTTTCCCTTTCCAACAATTGCATTTCCATGGCATCACGTTCAGACTTAAAATAAAGTTTGATGCCTAAGTTCATGCCTAACAACAAAACCACCATAATGGAATGGATGATGTCAGCTGGTCCCATGGGGAAAGGAGACCTTTCCTCAAACCTTTTGTGACGAGGATGATTGAATGCGGGTTTCTCTTTTGGGGGATGCATGGGTGGAAATATCTCGTCATGCTTGTCATTGAATAATTCTCGCTCTCCTCTCTCTGGCATGTCTTTTGGCATTTCCCTCATTTCTTTTTGTTGGTGCATCCTCCCGTGTCTCTCAGGGCCATGAGGTCTTTGGGTGCATTGGTAAACGACAAACACAGCCAATAATGCAATGGTCGTAACCAGATACATTAATTTCTTGTGCTTATAGATCAGTAAGGGTGCAAGTATAAAATTATGAATGAGGAAGATAATCAAGTAGATGCCCCAAGTCTTCCATACATGGAATACATGAGTCCATTCAAAGGTGAAGTCTGCATTGGAAGATGCACGAATCGCCATGCTCACGAATGGCGTGAGAAAAAGTAGTAGCCAAAGGGCAAGGTATGTGAGATTTTCCTTAAAGTCGCGTATATGTGATGTCATAGGCTATTTCTTATATTATTAACGTGAAAAGATGGAGATTATTTTATAAAATGGGTGTCGAACGACGTATGTCCCAGCTGTACTCGCTCGACACCCTGGCCATTTAATGCCATCCAGGCATTCCACCGCCCATGTTTCCCATGCCTCCTGTAGAATTTCCGCAAGTGGAGTATGGGGTGCTTAATGAGCTGATGGTGGCTGTTGAAGTGCCAGTAGAACTTAGTGTGGCAGAAGTGACAAGTCCGTACCAATCTGTACCAGTGGCAGAAGCACCATTATATATCGTGTATGAGCTGCCTTTTTTCAAGTTAGGTGAAGTGATGAGGAAACATGATGAACCGTTGAAAGATCTTCCCATCTTAAAAGATAGTATGTTGCAGTCTCCGTTGTTGAGGGCAAGGGTCGAACCGCTTGCTATGTTTCCACCAAAGACGATACTGGGTTGTGTGCTGGATGAAGATGGGTAAGAGGTTCCACCGCCTATGCCTATCAATGTACCGCCTGTGACAATCACTTCATATCGTTGTTCTTCGTTGGCATCAATGCCACATTCTGGTTGACCACATCCGTATGCTACGGTAGTACCTCCCTTGACATAAACGTTTTTATTGGCATCAAGTCCGTCATTGTTGATGGCAAATGCATACGTATAACCACCATTGAGGGTGAGATCATAGGCTGAATTGATGGCATCATCGTATGAATATACTTCAACGCTTCCTCCATTGATGGTGATGGCTTTCTTGCTCTCGATACCTTCTGAACCATTATCGCCTGTGGCTCTGACCATCACGCTTCCTCCGTCGATGGTGATATTTCCATCGGCTTTAATGCCTTTTGCTTTCGCGCTGTAACTACTGTATGAATACGTAGTGCCGGTAGTGATAACTTTCAAGTTTCCGTCTTTCATGTTAAATTCCTGGTCAGTGGAGATTCCCTTTCCACCTTTTCCCGTACTTTTGCAGAACAATTCACCACCATTGATAGTGATGGCATAGTCGGCTTTTATTCCTGCTGCTCCACTCACATCGTTCTCACCGCTGTCGTATTCTCCTTGTCCTGTGGTAATGGCAGTTACGCGCCCACCGTCCATCACGAACACGCTGTCTGTGGTGATTCCTTTGCTTGCCTGTGCTGTTGTTTCACAGTTGATGATGCCACCTTTCACGAAAATGCCATCGTTCGACTTGATGCAATTGCTGGAAGTGGATTTCACGTAGATATCGTTGCCTGGGCGAAACATGATGTAATCATCTGAGCATATTCCGTTTTTGGTGTTCGAGTAGATTCGTAGCTTGCCACTTCCGTTGAAGAGCAATTCACCCTCGCTGAACAGTGTTGCTTTCTGGTCTTCACTGCTGGTGGCATACGAAGTACCATCGGTAAGTGAGTTGAAGGTACCATTTGCCAATGTCACGTAGCAACGTTTTCCCACCTGAATGTTAATGGCTGGACCATCGTTATTCTTGATGCTCACACCATTCAGTGTAAGTTGAAACTTCTTGTTGTCGTCTCCACTTGCCATCTTGAACATTCCGTCATTGGTGGAACCGCTCAATACGTAGTTTACGCCTTTTACGGTGGAGGTCACTATGACATCGGCACCATCAATGTTGACGTTCACACCTTCTACCAGACCGCTGCAACTTGCCGTAGTACCATCGTAGTTGATGTAAACGTTGGTGTTGAAAGTGTTGTTTTCCAAATAATCCTCATTTTCAGATGGTATGTTTTCTGTTTCGCTCAATGCCGTAGAATCAACGGCAATTTCAAATGTTGTCAGGTCGCCAGCTGTTTCTGGGGTTGAGCCAGCAGAACTGGAACCATTGGTAGTGTTGCTCCATGTATTTTCGTTAATTGTCAAGTCTCTGTAATAATCATCAGAGGTTGAACATGATGCAGCAATCATTGTTGCAATGGCAATTACTGTAAGATTCAAATTTTTCTCCATAATTCACATCTTTTTCGTTTAACTCATTGCAAAGATAAAGATAAGACGCTGAATAGGGAAAAACATTCAACCAATCACCAATTTTGTTCAGTAAAATTATGTGATAAAAAACATGAGGTCACACATTATGCGACCTCATGCTTATAATAATTATATAAGGTGTATGGTTACTTGATGTTTGGTTCTTCCAATCCAAGTCCTTTTTTCTTGTCAACCACTTTCAGTACCAATCCTAAAATCAGTGCAGCTACGCCAAGACAGGCTAACATGACAAGTGGGGCAGTGTAATCAAACTTCGTGGGGTCGGTCACACCCTCGTTGGTGCTGTCGAGCACTTTACCAATGAGCAGTGGGAAGAGCCACAAACCAATGTTTTGTATCCAAAATATCAGAGCGTATGCTGAACCAATCACCTTGGCATCAACGAGCTTGGGTACACTTGGCCATAAGGAAGCGGGTACCAAAGAGAATGAGGAGCCCAATACTAATATCGTGACGTATGCAATGATGATTCCACCAACGACGTTGCCCTTGAAAAGTGGCAATACAAAGGCAAAGGTGAGGTGACAGGCGATAAGCAACAATGAACCAAGTACCAACATGGATGCAGCCTTTCCCTTGTGGTCAACATAACTGCCGAGGATTGGGGTGATAAGTACTGCCAACAAGGGGAAAACGGCGAAGATGGATTCTGCCGACTGACGCATATAACCCATATAACAGTAAATAACGAGCGATGCAATGGAGAGGGTAAGCAATCCGTACTTGCTGGCAGCTTTCTTTTGGAAGTTGCTGGCAAAACCTGCAGCCGCTACCACGAGCATGATGATATATTGGACGATGGTAACGGAAGAACTTGCCCAGAATGAATCTGCTGACGGTGGGGTTAACGTCAGGTTGCATTGCAACATGTTTACCGCATATTTCTGGAATGGGAATATGGCAGAGTAATAAAGTACGCAAAGCAACGCAACAATCCAGAAACCACTGTCGGTAAGTATCTTTCCGATGTCGCTAATCTTGAATGGGTCGTCTTTTTCTTCAGCTTCTCCTGTCTGCGCATCAAGTTTCTTGTCCATGAAGAAATAGACAACAAACATGATAAGGGCAATACACATCAATACCACTCCAAAGGCTACAGAGCGTGATACGCTAATCTCACCACCCAACTTGGCAAAGAAGGGGGAGAAAATCATACAAGTGGCAACGCCCAGTCGAGCCAATGCCATCTCTGAACCCATTGCCAAAGCCATCTCACGACCTTTGAACCATTTTACGATACCACGGCTCACGGTGATGCCTGCCATCTCGCAGCCACAACCGAAAATCATAAAGCCACATGCGGCAAACTTAGCTGAGGCGGGCATTCCTTCATAGAAGGGTGCAACACCTAATTCTTGGAAAAGTGGGATGTAATTGAGGTTGTTGGTAAACCATGTTTCAAGTCCACTACCCATGAACGACTCACTTACGGCGTACCACTTGATACATGCTCCAATGAGCATCACGGCTCCAGAGAGTACTGCGGTGAAACGTACGCCCATCTTATCAAGGATGATACCTGCGAAGATGAGGAAGAATACAAAGACATTGAGGAACACTTCGGAGCCTTGCATGGTACCAAAGGCGGTGGAATCCCAACCACGAGTTTCCTGCATGAGGTCTTTGATGGGTGAGAGAATGTCCATGAAAATGTAGCTACAGAACATGGCGAGTGCCAAGAGCAATAGGGCTGTCCACCTCATGCCTGCAGAGTCGCGAAGGGTTTTTACAGTGTTTGTCATTATGATATTATTTTTGTTGTTAATTTTTGTGATTCTCGGAGATCTCGGAGTTCTCGGAGTTCTCGGAGTCCTCGGAGATCTCAGAGTTCTCTGATCTTTCCTATTTCTTCAGCCAACGATCAAGCCAATTAAAGAACGTGCGCTGCCAGAGTATTCCGTTTTGTGGTTTCAGCACCCAGTGATTCTCATCAGGGAAGAGCAACAGTTCGGCTGGAATACCCTTGAGCTTGGCTGCATTAAACGCACCGAATCCTTGGTTGGCATTGATGCGATAGTCCAGTTCTCCGTGAATGCAGAGGATAGGGGTGTCCCATTTGTCTACAAACTTATGTGGGGAATTGTCGTATGTACGTTTTGCATTTGCCGATAAGTTCTTGTTCCAATACGCATCTTCATATTCCCAGTTAGAGAACCATACTTCTTCGGTGTCAGTGTACATAGATTCAAGGTTGAATGCTCCGTCATGGGCAATGAAACACTTGAATCGCTTGTCGTGATGACCAGCAAGATAATATACGGAGAAACCACCGAATGAGGCTCCTACACATCCCAAACGGTCTTTGTCCACGTAAGGCAGGTTGTTGGCAGCATCGTCAATGGCTGTGAGATAGTCGTCCATACACTGTCCAGTCCAGTCGCCTGAGATTTCCTCACACCATTCTGAGCCAAAGCCAGGCAAGCCGTGGCGATTGGGAGCCACTACGATGTATCCTTGAGAAGCCATGATCATGAAATTCCATCGATAGCTCCAAAATTGGGATACAGGACTCTGCGGACCTCCTTCACAGAAGAGTAGGGTAGGGTATTTCTTCGTTTCATCGAAGTGCGGTGGCAAGATGACCCAGTACATCATTTCCTTTCCATCGGTAGTCTTTACCCAACGTTGCTGTATCTTGCCTTTTGCCAGTTGGTCAAAGATATGCTTGTTCTCCTGCGTGATTTGTTTCACGTCAGTCTTTTCTGGCTTCTTGAAATTGGGAGTAATCACATAGAGATCGGCAGCATTCATGTAATCATGTCGCTCTGCAATGATTTGCTTTTTGTTGTTAAGCATTTGCAGGCTACCAAAGTCAGCCCAATCGTTGGTGAGTTGTTTCAGTTCTCCTTTCCAATTGATGGCATAAAGATTTTCCGTTCCGTGCCAAACGCCAATGAAATAGATGATGGCGTCTTTGTTGTCACTCCAACAGAAATCGTCAACGTTTGAATCAAATGACTCCGTCAGATATTTCTTCTCTCCCGTTTGCAGGTCATAGCAACAAAGACGTTGCCTGTCGCTCTCGTAACCGTCTCGCTCCATAGAGAGCCAAGCTACGTAACGACCATCGGGAGAGAATTTCGGATTCTGGTCGTATCCCACGTTGAGGTCTCCCTCTAAGTGATTGATACGTTGGTTTTTCATCGTCTTCGATGGGTCTATGCGCCAGTTGGCATCTTTGGCGTGGATAGTGGGTAAGTTTACTCCCTCTTTACAGAGATTCTTATTGCGGTTTGTGGAGCCTTCTTCTGCTTCTAAGTCATAGAGGAAGATGTCGCTGTCGGTAGAGATGGCATATTCCACGCCTTCCTTCATTCTACATGTATAGGCGATTTTCTTCGAGTCGTTGCTCCACGCCAATTGCTCGATGCCACCAAATGGAGCCATCGGACACTCGTATGGCTTTCCCTCTAAGATATCTTTTGCCTCGCCAATCGTACCATCGCCATTGACGTTGGCAACGAATGGATGGGCGATGCTCTCCACATAGTGGTCCCAATGACGATAGTTCATGTCGGTAATCAGTCGTCCCGTAGCCTTTGGCAAGTCTTCGGGATTCTTTTGAATACTGCCATGATAAGGTATCGACTTGATAAGTATGACTTTCGTCTTGTCGGGAGAGAACAAGTAACCTTCTACCTCACCTTTGGTATTGCTCAGTTGTTTGCGGTCAGTACCGTCAATGTTCATGCTCCATATCTCTCCGCCAGTGATAAAGGCAATGCGATCGTTGCTGAGCCAAGCCACATCACTCTCGTTAGCAGCAGAGGTGGTGAGTTGCTTTTGGTTCTTTCCGTCAGCATCCATCATATATAATATATGGTGGCTCTTGTTTTCGGCTACGCTATAATATCCCATTTGATAGGCAATGTGTTTGCCATCGGGAGAAGCTGCATATCCCGAAATCCTTCCCATAGCCCACAAAGCTTCGGGAGTCATGAGGTCACTACTCAGTTGGATGTTGTTCTTTTGAATCATCTTTTGTGCAAATGTGCTACCCAATGTCAGTGAGATTGCGGTAAGCAGAATAATTATCCTTTTCATACTCAACGTCTTTGTTGGTTGCAAATAATTATTTTCCTAAGTTTCTTTTCTTGCGCTCCAACTCTTCACGTTGCTTCTGCAATTGCATTTGCTGTTCTTGCATCGCTTGCAGACGAGCTGCCAAACCACCCACTTTCTTGTTCGGGTTGTTCTTGTTTTCTTGGTAACGAGCTTCTAAGATAGCCAAGAGTTTAGCGTCGTTGGTTGTCTTGCGAAGTGTCCACATGATGGCTGCACTGAAGAATAAGCTGACAAAATAGTAGAAGTTAAGACCGGATGAATAGTCATTGAACATGAAGAAGAACATCAATGGCATCAGATACATCATCCATTGCATCATCTTCATTTGTTCTGCTTGCTGACCCACCATTTGGTCTTTCTGTTGGCGCATGGTCATCCAAGAATAAAGAACGTTAGCCACGCAGAAAAGGATACAGGTGAGAGAGAGGTGGTCACCAATCATCCAGATGTTCGTTCCCCATTCAATAATCGGGTCGTATGTACTCAAGTCGTCTATCCATAGGAAACTCTCGCGACGTAATTGAATGGCATTTGGCACAAAGTTGAACATGGCAATCCAGATAGGCATCTGTATCAGCATGGGCAAGCAGCCAGAGAGAGGGCTTACGCCATATTTAGCATATTCAGCCATCATTGCCTGTTGCTTCTGCATTTGATCTTCAGGCTTGTTGTATTGTGCGGTGGCAGCGTCGAGTTTTGGTTTCAACACACGCATCTTGGCAGAACTCATGTAACTCTTCTTCACCAATGGGAAGGTAATGAGTTTCAGCAAGAGCGTAATAAGTATCAAGACGATACCCATGTTGATATTCAAACCCGTGAGCCAGTCGAAAACATACAAGGTAAACCATCTGTTGATGATGCGGAACAATGGCCATCCTAAATAGACCAAGCGTTCCAACTCCAAGTCTTTGTCAAACTCACATTGTTTCTCCACGCGCTTCAGCAAACGGAAGTCGTTGGGACCATAGTAGAAGTCAAATTCACTGGGAGTAACACCCTTTGGGTCGAAGAATGTCTTCAGTTTTGCCTCATATTGTTTGAGGAATCCGGAACCCTTCTCTTGTGGCAATGAAGTCATCAGAGCATTGCTTTGGAAGTCGTTCTTGGCAATGATGACAGCCGAGAAGAATTGGTTCTTGAATGCCACCCAGTCTATTTTTTCCTGCACAGGCTCATCGGTAAATTCCTTCATCTCGTTCAGATAGTCGGTTCCCCCTTCTGTCTCGTGCCAGGTAAGCGTAGCATAGCGATTCTCAAACATGAATCCTTTCTCTTGTTGGCGACACTTATCCTGCCAGTTGATGTCCATCGTGTTGGTGTTTGGTGCAAACAGTCCTTCCATTCCCGATACCAGCATCTTCATGTGCAGCATATAGTCTGGTCCCAGACGATAGCTCAGTGTGATATCCTTGCCTTCGCCAGCGACAGCCTTGAAGGTTACGGTACTGTCAGACACCTCAGAAGGTTGGAAGAACAAGTCTTGCGTAGAGATGTTCGACTCTTTTGCGACCAATGTATAGTTCAACTTCTGGGTTTTTTCATCAAACAGGGTTAAATTGGGATGGTCTTCTCTGTCCTCGAAATTCTTGATAATGGCCTTCTCCACGGTAGCCCCTTTGGTGTTGAACGTGAGTTCAATCTTCTCGTTCTTCAACACAATCTTGCTCTCTGTGCCATTCAGGGCTTGATGGAAAAGAGCTGCTGTATCGTTTTTTGCTTTCAGTTTTGCTTCAGCTTCCTTGGCGGCAGCATCGGCTTGGCGTTGCTTCTCAGCATTCATCCTTGCCACTTGTGCGATAGAGTCTTGTACGAAAGCGGCACGTTGCTCTTCCTCTGAAGGACGTGTGTACCAACTGAATCCGATCAGTACAATGGCGATTAATACAAATCCAATTAAATTGTTTTTATCCATTTTTCTTTACTTAAAACCTAATTATTTGGAGCATAAAAAGCTCAGTTATCCTTTAATATTGTCGATGGCAGTCTTGATGAAATCTACGAACAATGGGTGAGGATGTAAGACCGTTGACTGGTATTCGGGGTGGAACTGTGTGCCAATATACCATTTCAGACCAGGTATCTCCACGATTTCCACTAAGTCGCTCTCAGGGTTGCGTCCCACACATTGCATTCCTTCACGTTCATACTCTTGTTGGTAAGAACTGTTAAACTCATAACGATGGCGATGACGCTCATGGACGATTGTCTTTTGGTAAATGTTGGCAGCACGAGAACTTTGTTTCAATACGCATTCGTATGCGCCCAATCGCATGGTGCCTCCCATGTTGGTGATGTTCTTTTGCTCCTCCATGATGTCAATCACGTTGTGTTCGGTCTTTTCGTCCATCTCCCGTGAGTTGGCATCTTTATAGCCCAGTACGTTGCGTGCAAACTCAATGACCATCATCTGCATTCCCAAGCAAATGCCAAAGGTGGGAATGTCGTGGGTGCGAGTGTAGTGAGCGGCAATAATCTTGCCCTCAATGCCTCGTTGGCCAAATCCAGGACAAATCACGATACCGTCTTGACCTGCCAGTTTCTCTTCCACATTGCTTTCGTTGATGTTTTCAGAGTTGATGAATGTCAGCACCGTTTTATAATCGTTGTACGTACCAGCTTGCGACAGACTCTCGCGGATGCTCTTGTAAGCATCTTGTAAGTCGTATTTGCCCACCAAGCCGATATGTACTTCCTTCGTAGCCTTATTGCGACGGTCCAAGAAGCTTCTCCATGGTCCCAGAGCTGGTTTCTCGCCGATTGGCTCACCCAGTTTCTTCAAGATAGCCACGTCAAGACCTTGGTTTTGCATGTTGACGGGAACCTCGTAGATGCTTGGCAGGTCTTCGCTCTGGATGACGCAGTCTGCATCCACGTTACAGAAGCTTGCCACTTTCTTCAAGATGGCTTCGTTCAGATGCTTCTCTGTGCGAAGCACCAGCACGTCGGGTTGTATTCCCACGCTCTGTAATTCCTTCACGCTGTGTTGGGTAGGTTTCGTCTTCAGTTCACCAGCAGCCTTGAGATAAGGAACGTATGTAAGATGTACGTTGATGGCGTTCTTGCCCATTTCCCATCTCAGTTGTCGAATGGCTTCCATGAATGGCGCACTCTCGATGTCGCCAATCGTACCGCCAATCTCGGTGATGACAAAGTCGTAATGGTATTTCTTGCCCAACAGTTTTACGTTGCGCTTGATTTCATCTGTGATATGTGGCACCACTTGGATGGTTTTTCCCAAATAATCGCCACGGCGTTCCTTGTCTATCACGGCTTTGTAGATTCTACCCGTGGTGAGAGAGTTTGCCTTGGTTGTCTGAATGCCAGTGAATCGTTCGTAGTGTCCCAAGTCAAGGTCGGTCTCCATACCGTCAACGGTGACGTAGCACTCGCCATGTTCGTATGGGTTGAGTGTACCTGGGTCTATGTTGATGTAAGGGTCAAACTTCTGGATGGTAATGTTGTAACCTCTTGCCTGCAAGAGCTTACCGATAGATGACGATATGATTCCTTTTCCCAAGGATGAAACCACACCGCCAGTAACGAAGATGTACTTTGTTTCTGCCACTTTTTCCTATTGATTATATGGTATAAATAAAATAATGTGCAAAGATACAACATATTTTCTGACTTTTCTCCACTTTCTTCCAAAAAGATGTGAAAATCACGAATTATATTGTCTAATGCCGTTTGTTTGTAGATAAAAGTAACATTTTTATCAACATCTGATTTTTTTCAAATAATTATATTATCTTTGCAAACAGAATAAATCAAAGATAAGCTTATGAGACATTTAAGACCAATTATCCTGACCTTTGCCTTGATGGTGTCTATGGGAATGTGGGCTGCCAACTATGGGGCGAACGCTGACACGTCTATCGTGAAAAAGTACCAAGACTCCTTGGCTTTGTACAAGGCACGTTTTGACAGTATCAAGAACGTACATACCCAAAACGGGTATGCTTCTGTTAATCCCAAGTTTTACCAGTTGTTCTCTCCCTTGCACTTCTACAATGGGGTAACACATGACTTGTTCGGAATGGAAACGAAGAAGAACGAATCTCATGACGTAAACATGGCATTGGCAAAGGTTTATTTAGATAGACCTGATCTCGTGAAAGGAACGCTGACACAATTGGAACAGGCAAGTCTGCCAGCATCTGCGGTGAATGCAACTCCTGCTGTTGCGGCTACCATTGAGGAGCTGAGCAACGAGGCTCCCATAGAGGCAGACCCCGAACCTGTGGAAGTGGTGGTGGAGAAACCTAAGTTCTGGACTTTCAAGGGCGATGGTTTCTTGCAGTTCTTGCAGAACTTCGTGTCGGGCAACTGGTATAAAGGTGGTGAAAGCAACTATTCTTTGTTGTCAAGCCTTACCCTTGAAGCCAATTATGACAACAAGAGCAAATGGAAATGGGACAATAAGTTGGAAATGAAACTCGGATTCCTGACCTCTCGCTCTGATACGGTTAACAAGTTTAAGTCTAACGAAGACCTCATCCGTCTCACCAGTAAGGTAGGACTACAAGCTACCAAGCATTGGTACTATACCTTGCAGATGATTGCACAAACTCAGTTTACGCGTGGCTTGAAGGTAAACGATTCCCGCACCTATTCCGACTTCATGTCTCCATTGGATGTTAAGTTGGGTCTTGGTATGGATTACAAGGTGGAGTGGCTTAACAAGAAACTCACGGGAACAGTCAACCTTTCACCGCTTGCTATTAACTATCGCTATGTGGACCGTACCATTTTCGACAATGGAAACGGCAAGTTCTCATGGTTCCCCTCACGTCATGGAGTTGACGAAGGCAGACATCACTATACCGATTTCGGTTCTCAGTTTACGATAGACGTTACTTGGGTGTTGGCTGAAAACGTGAAATGGAAGAGCCGTATGTATGGTTTCACCAGTTACAAACGTGTGGAATATGAATGGGAAAACACGTTTACGTTCCAGTTCAATAAGTACATTTCCGCCAATGTATTTGTCTATCCGAGATTCGACGACAACCGTGCTCGTGACGATGAATACGGGTATTGGATGTTCAAGGAGTATTGCTCCATCGGATTCAATTACAACTTCTAATCGTCTCACGTGAACAGTCGTTTGCAACTATATCCATTGCCAAGAATCGGTATTATACTGATTCTTGGCATTGTGTTTGGAGATTGTTTGCGTCCTTTCATACCTTCCTTTGTCTGGCTCTTATGTGTGTTGGTTGGCTTGGTGGCTTATTTCCTGTCGCAAAGGCAATCTCTCTTGCAAAGTTCCATACTCCTTATATGTGTTTTCTTTCTCGGTTCGTGGTTGGTTCAAGTGCATGAAGACAATCGGAATTTTATTGACACAAACACGGAGATTACCTATCAAGCCGTGGTTGCAAGTAAACCTGTTGCTCATGAGCGTGTGGCAACGTTTGATTTGTTAGTAATAACCGACAAGGAACCGCTGAAGGTGAAGGCTTCTCTACTACATACTTCCCATGAAACAGGTAGTTTGCTACTCTTGGGAAGTGGTCTGACCGTACGCTCCCGTATCAAGCCCATCACACCTTTCGTCTCTTCATCGCGATTTGATTATGTCAGGTGGGCACAGGTGCATGGATACAGAGGACAAACATTTATATATGATGAAAAATGGCAACAAACAAAAGTGAGTTTAGCTTCGTTGTCTTGGTTGCAACGAACACGTTTGAAGACGCTGGAATGGCGAGAACGTTTGCTCCAGTCACTCGTTGTGAAAGGGAAGGATTCTTCTGCCGCATCAGTCATGGCAGCAATGGCGTTGGGAGACAAGAGTGGGTTAGACAAAACCACGCAATCTGTATTCTCGCTGACGGGAGCCTCTCATGTATTGGCGTTGTCTGGCTTGCATTTAGGCATTCTGTATGCGGTGCTGATGATGTTGTTTCCTCGTAGGAGAATGCGGGCATGGAGCCAAACGATGGTGATTTTGGTTGTCTGGACATACGTATTGCTCACGGGTTTACCCACTTCGCTTGTCCGTTCTGCCACTATGTTTACCATCATGGGATTGGTTTCGTTAACCCATCGCTCGTCAGTTTCTCTCAACACATTAGCCCTATCCGCAATCATCATGTTGGTGGCAAATCCGTTGTCTTTATGGGACATAGGTTTTCAATTGTCTTTTGCTTCCGTATTCAGTATCTTATTGATATTCCAATGGCTCGATAGTTGGGGATTGATGTTTCGTTCCACCGTTCAGAAAGGCATTGCCACGTTTGTGGTTCTTCCCATTGCAGCCCAAATCGGTACGTTCCCGTTGGTGTTGTACCATTTCGGACAGTTTTCTTGTTATTTTCTAATGTCCAATTTGGTGGCTGTTCCCGCTACGATGTTCATCCTTGTCGGAACAATGATGTCGTTTGTGACTTTGCCTTTGCCGTGGTTGCATTCCTATGTGTTCCAGTTGCTGGCAGGAGTGGTGGATATGCTCCAACGCTATTTATCTTGGGTTGCATCATTGCCCTACGCTACATTTACGGAAATCAAACTATCCTCGTTGCAAGTGATGCTGATATACTTGTTGATAGCCAGCTTGTTCGGCATAGTACACCACGTTTTCAAGGCGTTGGAAAATGGAAAGACTTTGAAAACATTAGGTTTGGAAAGGGCAAAAACCATGTATGGATGAGTCAAACATGGTATTTATACCCGTCATATTTAATGTTTACCGACAATGTTTTCCGTTTTTTTTCGTACCTTTGCAAATCATTCATAAACAGAAAGAAAAATATCAAGCACGAATATGGCAGATAACATCATTACAAGCGTACAAAATCCGAAAGTGAAAAAGGTACTCGCCTTACAACAGAAGTCGTCTGAACGCCGAAAGGAAGAATTGTTTGTGGTGGAAGGACAACGTGAATTGGGACATTGCATGGAGGCGGGGTATGATATAGATTCCGTCTTTGTTTGCCCTAACTTGTTGGCTAATTTCTCTTGGGATGATATACGGGTGAAGTGTCCTTGCTTTGAAGTGACTCCCAACGTCTATGAGAAAATGGCTTATCGGGGAAGTACGGAGGGGATGTTGGCTGTAGTGAAAGCAAGAAAACTACGACTGGATGACCTGAAACTGCCTGCCCATCCGCTCATCGTGGTGTTGGAGAGTGTGGAAAAACCTGGTAATCTTGGGGCAATCCTACGTAGTGCAGATGCGGCAAGTGCGGATGCGGTGGTGGTTTGTGACCCACTGACCGACTTGTTTAATCCCAATCTCATCCGTTCAAGCATCGGAGCCATCTTCAGCGTGCCTTGCGTGGTTTGTAGTTCTGCTGAATGTATCTCCTTTCTCAAGGCTCACGGCATCAAGATACTGACTGCCCAATTGCAAGATTCCCATTTGTATTACGATACCGACATGAAAGAGGCAACAGCCATTGTCATGGGAACGGAATCGACAGGCCTTACCGATCAGTGGAGAGAAGCTGCCGATGCGCATATCAGGATTCCCATGCTTGGAAAGTTAGATTCCCTGAACGTTTCGGTGAGTGCTGCCATCTTGCTTTTTGAAGCTGTAAGACAACGAAAAAGTGGGATTTAGAACGAAAAAATAATATTTAATGTGTCAAATAACATTAAATTAGGTGTTATCTTCTTGTCTTTATTCGTTTTTTCGTACCTTTGCACCGCTTTTAGAAAACGCGAATAATAAAATATTTATGAGTAAACAAACAGAAAAAATCAAGGAACTGATCGAGAAACGCCAAAAGGCGCGTCTCGGAGGTGGCGAGAAAGCCATCGACAAACAGCATCAACGTGGTAAATATACCGCACGTGAACGCATTGAGATGCTGGTGGATGAAGGTTCGTTCGAAGAGTATGACATGTTTAAACTCCATCGTTGCCACAACTTCGGTATGGAAAAGAAGCAATACATGGGCGACGGCGTAGTAGTGGGAAGTGCCACTATCGACGGTCGTTTGGTGTATGTGTCTGCTCAAGACTTTACCGTTAACGGAGGTTCCTTGTCGGAAACCATGAGTCAGAAGATTTGCAAGGTGATGGACATGGCTATGCAAAATGGCGCGCCAATGATTTGCATGAACGACTCTGGTGGAGCTCGTATTCAGGAAGGTATCTGCTCTTTGGCAGGATATGGTGAGATTTTTGAACGTAATATCCTTGCCTCGGGTGTAATACCACAAATCTCTGCCATCATGGGTCCGTGTGCCGGTGGTGCTGTGTATAGCCCTGCACTGACCGACTTTATCTTGATGATGGAGAATACCAGTTATATGTTCTTGACTGGTCCTGCCGTGGTGAAGACGGTGACTGGCGAGAATGTTGACGCAGAGCATCTTGGTGGTGCTTCTGTTCATGCTACCAAGAGTGGTGTTACCCACTTCACGGCTAAGACCGAGGAAGAGGCAATGCAGATGATCAAGACTCTGCTGAGCTATATCCCATCTAACAACATGGAAGAGGCTCCACGTATCGAGTGTACTGATCCCATTGACAGAAAGGAAGACTTGTTGAACGAAATCATTCCTGATGATCCCAACAAGGCTTACGATATGTATAAGGTAATTACGGCATTGACCGACAATGGAGAGTTTTTCGAGGTGCAACCTAAGTTTGCCAAGAACATTATCACTGGCTTTGCACGTTTCAATGGTCAGAGCGTAGGTATCGTAGCCAACCAACCAGCTGCATACGCTGGCGTACTCGACACCAATGCCTCTCGTAAGGGGGCTCGCTTCGTGCGTTTCTGCGATGCTTTCAACATTCCAATCGTTTCTTTGGTTGACGTACCAGGTTTCTTGCCAGGTACAGGACAGGAGTACAATGCCGTAATCTTGCATGGTGCACAATTGCTGTATGCTTATGGAGAGGCTACTGTACCCAAGATTACGATTACATTGCGTAAGAGCTATGGTGGAAGCCACATCGTAATGGGCTGCAAGCAATTGCGTGCCGACCTGAACTTTGCTTGGCCATCAAGCGAGATTGCCGTGATGGGCGCAAGTGGAGCCGTTGCCGTGCTCTATGCAAGAGACGTAAAAGCCAAGAAAGAGGCTGGCGAAGACGTGCAGGCATTTATCGCAGAGAAAGAGGATGAGTATAGCGAACTCTTTGCCAATCCTTATCAAGCTGCCCAATATGGTTACATCGACGATGTGATAGAGCCACGCAACACGCGTTTCCGCATCTGTCGCGGCTTGGCACAGTTGGCTTGCAAGAAACAGGGATTGCCCGCCAAGAAGCATGGATGTATGCCCATGTAATGGAATGTCTGACTATTTAAAAAGGTAAGAGATGGACAAGAATATCTATGCCGCCATTGCACTGGCTTTACATGAATACAGAGGCAACAACGTTCACGAGAAGGAGCCTGGTATCATAACGATTAAACCACGTCATACTCTGTGGAATGCAAAGTTCTTGAGCATGACTCCAAAACCATAATAGATGCAATAAAAAACAGATGATTATGAAAGAATATAAATATACGATAGACGGAAAGGAATATCAAGTGGCTGTAGGCGAAATCGTTGATAACGTGGCTACGGTTACAGTGAATGGCGAGGACTATAAGGTGGAGATGGAACCAGAGGCTGAGCCAGAGAAGAAGAAAGTGGTGTTGGGACAACCTGCCGCTGAACAGGCATCTTCTGATGAGGCTACTCCCGCTGCCAATGTCAACACCGCCAATGCAGTAAAGGCTCCTCTGCCAGGAGTGATTACCGAAATCAAGGTGGCTGTTGGCGATGACGTGAAAGCTGGTGACGTGGTCGTGGTGTTGGAAGCCATGAAAATGGCAAACAATTTGGAAGCTGAGAAAGACGGAAAGGTGACTGCCATTTGTGTGAAAACAGGCGAAAGTGTACTCGAAGATTCACCCCTTGTTGTGATAGAGTGAGTTAATTCTTCATAATAAAACTATCATTTTGTTCTCTTTGAGCAAGATTTTCGTCATTATTCAAATATTTTTTGTATCTTTGCATGGAATTGTTTGGTGGACATTGTCTATCTGCAATTCCATGTAATTGTTAAAACGAAAGAAAATGGCAAAGAAAGTATTGTTCGTCAACCAAGAGATTATGCCCTATGTACCTGAGTCGGAAATGTCGATGATGGGTCGTGAAACACCACAAAGGATACAAGAAAGCGGATATGAGATACGCACCTTTATGCCTAAGTGGGGCAATATTAATGAACGTAGAGGGCAGTTGCACGAGGTGATTCGCCTTTCAGGAATGAACCTGATTATAGATGACACTGACCACCCCTTGATTATTAAGGTTGCATCAATACCTTCCACCCGCATTCAGGTGTATTTCATCGACAATGACGATTACTTCATGAAACGACAGATGTCTGTCGATGAGACAGGTGCTGAATATCCTGACAATGGAGAAAGGGCTATTTTCTTCGCTCGTGGAGTGTTGGAAACGGTGAAGAAGCTAAGATGGACTCCTGATATCATTCATTGCCAAGGGTGGATGAGTGCCGTTATCCCTCTTTACGTGAAAACTGCTTACCACGACGAACCTTCGTTTGCCAATACTAAAGTTATCACTTCTCTCTTCCAAAGCCAATTGAAAAATGATTTAGGACAGAAGTTCAAGCATTGCGTGGAGTTCAGAGAGGCTAAATTGGAATTGCTCAAGCAATACAAGGATGAATTCGACTTCATCGAACTGGGCAAGATGGCTATCGACTATAGCGATGGCGTGATAGAGGCAGGCAAAAAGGTGAATTCTACATTAATTAAATATGCCAACACCAAGAATGTTCCCGTATTGAATTATCCTGGTGAAGACTTTGCAGGTGCTTATAAGGACTTTTATGAGCGCATCTGTCCTAACAATGAATAGGTAAATTGATTCGTTACAATGAAATTTAGATTCCTCGCGGGACTTTCTTTTCTCGCTTCTTTCATGTTTACTGCTTGTGATGATACTACCGACCAAATAGGAATATCATTGGTAAACAATATGGATAACCTCAATGTGTTGACAGATACATTCACGTTATCTACACGTTCCATCGTTGCCGACTCGGTGCTTTCCCGTAATTCGATTGGATATTTGGGTAACATCAAGGATCCTGAAACGGGAAGCTATATCACTGGTGATTTCATGACGCAGTTCCATACGTTCGAGAACTATGGCTTTCCAAGCTCTGATAAAATACTGAGCAAGAGAGATGGGGAAGTTATTGCCGACTCTTGCGACTTGAAATTGTACTATACGAGTTTCTATGGGGATTCGCTCACTTCGATGAAGTTGCGATTAACAGAGATGGCAAAACCAATGTTGGAGAATCAGTTGTATTACTCTAACTATGACCCGAAGAAGAATGGCTATCTGAGAGAAGGGGGCATCGTGAAGGAACAGGTTTACACATTGGCAGACTTAAACGTACCCAAGTCAACTCGTAATAGATCTTCCTATTGGCGTAACGTGTACCTGAAACTGAATGACGAATATACTGATAAGAATGGAACTGTTTATAATAACTTTGGTACTTATATCATGCGTACCTATTATAAACATCCCGAATATTTCAAAAACTCTTTGACGTTCATGAAAAACGTGTTGCCAGGCTTTTATGTGGAGCACGTGAATGGATTGGGAGCGATGGCATACGTTTCCATGACCCAACTGAACGTGTATTTCCAGTACAAGGATCGTGTGAATGGGAATGATACCATCCTTACGGGTGTTACTTCTTATTCGGGTACGGAAGAGGTGCTTCAACAAACGAGGATTGTCAATGACAAGGCTACCATCCAAAAATTAGCTTCTGACAATTCTTGCACATACCTGAAGACTCCTGCCGGGATATTCACGGAAATGACAATACCTGTTGATGACATATTGAATGGTCATGAGAAGGATTCTATCAATACGGCGAAAATCGTGCTTTCCCGTATCAATGACAATAATTATAGCAAGTATGCACTTCCCGTTCCTACAGAGCTGCTGATGATTCCCGCAGACAGTCTCTATTCTTTCTTTGAGCAGAGTAGGGTGACCAACAACAGAACTTCTTACTTGGCTACATATTCAAAAGACCAGAACACTTATACCTTCAGTAATATCAGCGGTTTGCTGTCTTACATGAAAGCGCGTAGGGGAAAGCCAAATTGGAATAAGGTGATACTTGTTCCCGTAACCAAAACCACCAATACTTCTTCCGGAGAGGTTACTAAGATAGCTCATGACATGGCTCTCACAAGCACTCGCTTAGTGGGTGGAACAGAGAATCCGCGTGAACCGGTGAAGATAAGTGTCATCTACAGTAAGTTCAAGTAGCATTGTTTCTTTATGGCTGATAATTTCTTGGAACGACATCAAGAGGAATACGAAAGGCGCAAGGAGATGTGGTTGCGTAAAAAGAAACATCTGCCAAGGCTCAAGAAGAAATTGGATAAGCCTGACGATGAGGCATTATAGCTTGATTCGTGTCGTATCAAGCTATTGCCAAGACAGCCCATCCTGCCGCACCAACATTCGATAACATTCAATGATTTAGATACAAACAAAAAAGCCTCGAATATTCGAGACTTTTTCTTTTTTCAAGTGGTACCTCCAGGAATCGAACCGGGGACACACGGATTTTCAGTCCGATGCTCTACCAACTGAGCTAAGGCACCATTTGTTCATTTGTGGTTGCAAAGGTAATGCTTTTTTTGTAATCCTGCAAATTTTTAGGCAAAAAAATTATTTTTTTCCATAATTTTGTATTACCTTTGCATTCGCAAATCGGGATGTAGCGCAGTTGGTAGCGCACTACGTTCGGGACGTAGGGGTCGGGCGTTCGAGTCGCCTCATCCCGACTTCAAGCAAAAAGGAAGAATCAGTCACGCTGTTTCTTCCTTTTTTTCTTGGCTTTCGCATGATGGGTTCAACCGAAATGTCATTATGCCGATGCCTCCTTATAGCTAAACAGTTCGTCATCTTGCAGGTCTTGTTGCTTGGTAACGTTTCTTACGTACTCGCCTACCAAGTGCCGCCATTCGTTAGGTTTCATGTTGAAATACTTAGTTCCAAACTGATGAATACATTCTAAATAGATGGTGTGGATGGTTGTGCCACCTTCCATTTCCATCTTGTCATGAATCAACTTGCGTACCTCTTTGTCATCAGGTACATGGGTGAGGATAGAGCCTTGCGCAATCAAGTGTATCTCTTCGGCTTTTTTCTTCGAGTCCCTGTTGTTGACACGATGGATACGGTTCCTATGTCTTTTTACAGGTTGGTTCTCTCCCTCAAAACTTTCTCCGTTTGCCACCCTCACGATGTCGTGCAATTCGTTCACGTAGTTTCTCACCGCCACGAAGTTCTGCCCAAACGTATCTATCCATTCATAGGTGCTGAAGGGTTCTTCTTCTATCAGCGTGCTTGGCGTAATGTCACCGTTGTTGCAGACGTATGTAATAATCGATTTGATATATTCTTCCTGTAAGGAGTTCAGCGAGGCATTTGACAGGAATGCCGAGAAACGTTCCATCGCAATATGGCGATCCACGCCTATCTGCGAGCGGATAAATACGCCCACGCTGTCGCCGCATATCATGTTGCTGTTGGCAACAAATTTCTCGTAGTCTTCCTTGGTGCCTAATTCCTTCCAGCATATCGTTTCCAGTTCTCTGATGTCGTGAGATGTCAGTTTCTCCATCCTCACTATCTTCTGAATCACGGGCAACTCCTTGTTTTCTCCCAGAAAGTCCATCACGCGTTGCTTGTATGAGATTTGCATGGGACTGTCTTCTGGCGTGTCCTTTACTTCCACGGTGTCTTTGATGTTGATGTTGAATGTCTGGTTCGCCCCTCCTAAGATAAATTGCACCAAATTTCTGATCTCCTTGCGTACGTATTCCAGTCGGTCGAGCGTTGCCGTCTCCCAAAAGTCGTGCTTCGAGAGTTGTCTGATGAGGTCCATCTTGTCATTCACCTGTTTGATGCTGGCTTTCTCTTGTAGTTTGTTGGCAATCCTCTCCACCACTTTTTTCGATTTCTCTCCACTCACTGATTCGTCAATCGTCGATAACTCGATATTCAGCATCAGGATGTCAAACTTGATGGCTCCCACGTTGGCTTTCGCATTGACAAGCAAGGGAGAAATCTTCCCTTTCAGTTCCAAGCCATCCGTATTCGATATACACACCCACGATTCATCCTTCCGATACTTATCCACCACGTCCCAGTGTTCCCTCACTGAAATATGTTTGTCGTTCAGTTTTCTCACTTCATTGATAAGGTTTTCCTTGGTCTCATCGTGCAAGGTCTTTGCCGCTTCGTCATTCTGGAATTTCTCATGCTGTAAGGCGATAGCCAAGTCCACGCGCAGGTCAAACAGTCGCTCCGTGAGCGTGAGCGTTTTCTGCGGTTCCATTCCTTTCGAATATTGTCCGAAAAACTCGAAGTTGCCGCACCAGTCGAAGATGTAGAAGAACTTCTTGCTCCGTTCCTCTGCCGTCTCACCTTCGTCAAATATCTCTTCCGACAATCGTGTGCCACGTCCTATCATCTGCATGAACTTAATCTTCGAGCGTACTTGCTTGAAGAATACCAGGTTCAGGATGTCTGGCACGTCAATGCCGGTGTCCAACATATCTACCGACACGGCTATCTGTGGCATCTTGCCTCTTATCCCAAAGGTGTCGATGATGCTCTGCGCATAGCTCACCGTGTTGTCTATCAGTTGGCAGAAGTCATCGCCCAATGATGGGTATAGTTGTTTGAATCTGTCAACAATCATCACGGCATGTTGGTGGTTGTAGGCAAAGATGATGGTCTTTCCGATGGTGTCACCGCCATTCACTTTCAATCCGTTGTCCATGAGGTCCACCAACACTTTGTCAATGGTGTCTTGATTGAAGATATAGTTGAATAATTCTTGGCGCTCGATGTCTCGCTGATAGTCTTCCTCGATAGGAATGTCCTTCTTTGCCTTTTCGTAGTTCCAGATGCTCTCCATCTGTTTCTTCTCTTCCTCAGACAACTTGTCGTATCTGATGCCGTGCTTCAGAATGTCGGTTGTTCGTGATAGCACCACCTTGTTTACCAAGTAACCGTCTTTCACTGCCTCTTCCAACAGATACTCAAAGTTGGGCTCTCCACTTTCGCGCTCAAAGAGGTCATACGTGCTTCGGTCGTCATCTTCTCTCGGCGTGGCGGTCAGTCCTACCATCAACGCATCAAAGTAACTCAAGATAGACGTGTACTTGCCGAAGATGCTGCGGTGTACCTCATCTATCACTATCAGGTCGAACCTTCCGATGCCAAACTCCTTGTCTTCGGTGTCTATGTAGTTGATCATCGTTTGGTAGGTGCTGAATAGTATTCGTGCATTCATCACGCTCTCTCTTTCCGTCTGTCTGAAGTCGTCGAGCCTTGCGGTGGTGGCATTGGGCAACAGTTTGGTGAAGTTCTTGTGCGCTTGCTTCACCAATGCCGTGCGGTCTGCGAGGAAGAGTATGTTCTTCGCCCATCCGTTGCGCATCAGCACATCGCAGAGTGAGATGGCTACGCGTGTCTTCCCTGTGCCTGTAGCCATCACTATCAGTCCTCTTCTGTGCCACTTGTTGAAGTGTTCGCACATCGCTCTGATGGCTTGTTTCTGATAGGCTCGGTTGGTGATGTCGTCGCTTATCTGTAGGTCGGTAATGCTGTTGCGTCCACGTCTCTGTATCAGTACCTGCAAGTCTTCTTCCGTATGAAATCCACTTACTCGCCGTTTGGGATAGCCCAGTCCGTCAATGATGTAGGTACTGAAGCCATTGGTGTAGTAGATGACAGGTCTCACGCCATATTGCTTTTCCAAACAGTCGGCATAGAGGATGGCTTGCTTGCGTCCCACTTCCGGGTCTTTCGTCGTGCGTTTGGCTTCCACCACCGCCAGTGGCTTGCCGTTGGCACCAAACAGTACGTAGTCGGCATAGCCCACCCCGTGGTTGTTGGGCATTCCTTCCACCTCAATCTCTATACAAGCCTTGCTTGGCACAATGGCTCCTTTCTTTTCTATCACCTGCCATCCCGCCTCTTCCAGTAGGATGTCGATAAACAACCGTCTGGTCTCTGCCTCGCTGTAGTCTATCTTATTGGTAATGTCTTGTGGCTCTTTCACCGTTTCCGTTGGAATGTTGTGTACAAACAGTTCGGTAGGCAGAGGAACGGTGGGTTGGGGTAGTACGGTCAGGGTGGGAGAGCGTGGTATCAGCTTCTTGTTGAATGGTGCCAGTTTGTCGATTACTCTTAGCTTCAGCAGTATGCCTCCCACCACATTATATATATTAAGTAGGGAGAAGTAAGCCTCGCCGCCTCTCACGCCACCGTCGTGTGCAGCCTTGTTGCCTATCTTGCGCACGTAGTGTGCAGCCATCAAGAGCCTTTCGTCATTGCCAATAAAATCGGTGAAAGGCTCGCCGTTCATCAGTTCAAGGAGCGTGGTGCGTTTCTCTATCTCTATGCCCTTGAGGGTATAGATAGCCTTGACGATCCACTCCAATGCCCTGCGCCCATTCAGCGCACAGATATCGCGATTGGTTTCCAGCGTGTCTTCCGCTGCGTTGCAAAAGACGTATAGGTCTTTCAGCGGCTCGATGTCTTTCAGATAGTCAAAGTTTTTCATCTTTTATTGCAGGTTTTTGATTATTGTCTTAATTATTATAGGTTTCTAAGATTTCTTAGGATATCTAGGCTTCCTAGGATTCCCTAGGCTTCCCTAGAATTTCTAGGATTTCCTAGGATTTTCTAAAATCTCTTCTATCTGCTTCTTCAGCTTCTCATTCTCCTCTTTCAGTCGCAGGTTCTCCGCTTCCAAGGCTTTCATATAGGCATCTTGCTCTTTGCGGTAGCCTGTGCGGGCTGCGTACATACGCTCTTTGATGCCACCTTCTTTCACAAAGCGTTCTTCCAGCTTGGTGATGTACGCGCACATCATCTTATCAGTCTGATGGCAGAGTGTCAGGGCGAGGTTTGCCATCTCCTCGTCGTTTATCTTTCCTAAGAGCGGCTCGTAGTCGCTGTAGTCATTATGTTTGCTGCAGAAATCTCGCAGGCGTTGTTGGCGGGGATTGTCTTTCTCCCATGTCTTTAGGTGATGGGTGTTCAGGTAGTCTTGGTAGTCGGAGCGAAGCTCTTGCAGACTGCCACGGGCTACGTTCAGCAGTTTGATTTCCATCTCTGAGCTGGTCTGTCCGTCTTCGCTGCCCTCCACGATGTTTTGTTTTCCTGAGCGGGCTGCCTGCACCATCTGATCTACCGTACGGTCTCCGTGGACGGGCAGGAAACGGTGGCAGAAATCTACCGTCAACTGATATAGCACGTCGCTCTTGCGGTAGAAGTAGAGGTCTTTCCAAATCACTGCTTTTTCAGCACCTTTCCTTTGGTGTCGTAGTTTTCCATAGTTGTTTCCTTTCTTAATTGAAATAATAATCCATTCGACTGTTGAAAAGGGTCTCTACCTCCGTGATGGATTGCTTGATAAGGTCCTTTTGATGCTCGATGGATTGTACCTTTTGGACATATTCATATTGCAGAACAATGGGAGGTGTAATAATTGGCAATGAAGACAATATTTTTTGATTAATATTTGAGATATTACAACCTCTTCCTTCTTGTCTTAATACTATCATCGTACTTTTGTTAGATAGTATTCTATTCAAGATAATCGGTAAAATGTTTGTAGTAAAAATCCTACATCTTATACAGAAACCGCTATAAGTTATTTTCTCATTATTTGGATATATTATCATATTCCTACCTACAAGTTCTCGACTACCATTTGAACGTACAATAATTATATCACCATCTTGTAAGTAATAGCTTTCATCAACAACCTCATTAATAGAAAACACCTTTATTTGATCAAATTCTCGCAATTCTTTTTTATCTTGGAAATCTCCAACACCAATACATTTTATGATCTGCCCATTATCTGTTGGATGATAATTTAATCCATTTTTAAACGAGGCAATTTCCTTAAAGGGTTTGATTTTCCACCCCTTTTCATTAGTAATCGGGTCTCCGAACATTTCATAGAAGATGGATTGTGCGAGATTATCCAGCTCTTTCAGTTGAGCCTTTTTCTTCTCAATGATGCTGCTTAGCAAATCCAATTCCTCGACTATATGCTGCTGCTCGGAGAGAGGAGGAACGGGGATAAGTGTATTCTTTATAAGATTCTGAGAAATATTTGGTTGAGCACCGCCAACTGCATCTTTTATAAAAGATGATTTTTTTGCCTTAAGAGTATATAAAAGAAACATTGGGATAAACTTATTATTTGGATATATTCCACAAATTGCTTGGTTCGTAGACATTTCTTTCTTAAGAAGCCCCACTTGACCTACAGTTGCACCGTACATTGCCAGTACAACCGTATCAATAGGAAACAATTTGGCTGAAGAGTTTTTTAATCCTATCTCTGTAATGAACATTTCAGAATTATAGATAAGTCCTTGTGCTACTTCTCCGCTACGCAACCAAGGAATTTTACCATCCTCATAATTTTCAACTTTTGTCCTTGATGGTGTACCGCCTGATGAAGTATGACACACCTCTCCCAACTTCTTATATTCCCAACTTTCTTTCATAGCCTTAATATTCTTCTGTTGCAATAAAATTATCCAAGCGAGCTTTGGTTACTTCGAGAGATTTCTGTATTTGGCGTTTCAGTACATCGCGAGAAGGCAGTTCTGTCATATATTGTGCAACCTTGATGCCTGATTTGTCAAGTTGCAGCAGTTCAATCTGTTCTTCATTGCCTTCTGTGCAGAGTAATAATCCAAGGGGTGATTCTTCGCCAGGCTCCATTTCATTCTTCTCCAACCAGCGCAAATATAGTTCCATCTGTCCTTTGTATTGAGCTTTGAAACGACCTAATTTAAGTTCAATGGCAATCAGCCTGCGCAAACGACGATGAAAGAACAGCAAGTCCAGATAGAAATCTTCGCCATCGATGATCATCCGCTTTTGCCTTGTAACAAAACAAAAACCATTTCCCAGCTCAATGATAAACTGTTCCAGATGTGCCACAAGACTATCTTCTAGGTCTTTCTCGCTATACATTCCCTTCAAACCAGTAAATTCCAAGAAGTAAGGACTCTTAAATACGATGTCTGGATTCAGAATCTTTTCATTGCGTAATTGTGTCAGTTCCTTCTTGATTAAGTCGTCTGGCTTGCTTGCAATGGCTGTACGTTCATAGAGCATACCGTCAATTTCTTTGCGAAGTTGCCTTACACTCCATTTCTCTGATGTTGCGAGCGTAAGATAGAACTCACGTTGAAGTCCATCCTTTAGTGGAAGTACTTGAAGAATATGCGTCCAACTTAATTGTCGCATCACTGATGCGACAATTTGCTCATCTGGAAATTCCTGTGCAAATTGCATCATCCTATGGATATTCTTTTCGTCAAATCCTTTTGAACCATATTCCTCTCTTAATTGTCGCGCCACTGATGCGACAATTTGTTTTCCATATTCTGCACGCTGATTTTCAAGCACATCCATATTGATGCGCTTGCCTATATGCCAATACATCATACTCAGGGCAAAGTTTGCGGTAGCTGCTACTTGACCACGTGCTTGCTCTATAATCTGACGTAGGTCTTTTATCAGAGACGGTAACAATTCTGCCGAAGCTATTTCATTCTTCCGTTCTTCCATATTATTGCATATAATTCTTTCTGAACACAGTCAAAGCCTCTGTGATTTCTGATTGTAGTTGTTCAATACGCCCCAAAATCACCTCTGGCGCATCGTAAACAACCTTTTCACGCTCCACCTCTTTATATTTATTGATGGAAAGCACGTAGTCGTTGTTGCGGATTTCATCGATGGGAACGAGGAATGATTGGTCCTTGCGGCTGCGACTCTCCTCTGCTTCGAGGTTGCGGAAACGGGCTATAACGTCGGGAATGTCGCTCTCGGCTATCTCCGTGCGCTTCTGGTCTAAAGAGAAACCATCGGCTTTCATGTCATAGAACCATACCTTGTCGGTTCCGCCGGCGTTGGTCTTGGTGAAGATGAGGATGGCGGTGCTCACGCCGCTGTAAGGCTGAAACACACCGCTGGGCATGGAGATGACTGCCCTCAGCGTGTGGTTCTCCACCAATTCCTTGCGCAGGGCAACGTGGGCATTCGAGTTGCCAAACAGCACACCGTCGGGCACGATGCTGGCACACCGTCCACCCGTCTGCAACATACGGATGAACAGCGACACAAACAGCAATTCGGTCTTCTTGGTGTTGGTAATCGCCAATAGCGACTTGTTGGTGTCTTCGCTGTCTATACTACCTGCAAAAGGAGGATTGGCAAGACATAGGGTGTAACGCTCCGTGTCGTTGTTGCTCGACGAGAGACTGTCACGGTAAGCTACGTCTGGTTCCTCCACACCGTGTAGCATGAGGTTCATCGCACCGATGCGCAACATGGTGCTGTCGGTGTCGAAGCCATGAAACATACTGCCCTTGAATTGCTGGGCATTGTCTTTCTTCAGGAGTTCCTGCTTGTAGTGGTCGGCAATATACTTCGCACTCTCCACGATGAAGCCTGCACTGCCCATGGCAGGGTCGCAGATGTCGTCTTTCAGCGTGGGCTGCATCAGTTCCACCATCATGCGGATGATGTGGCGGGGAGTACGAAACTGTCCGTTGTTGCCACTTGCTGCCATCTTACCCAAGATATACTCATATACATCGCCCATGGTGTCGCGGTTGTTCATGTCTAATGCATTGACACCATCTACAATCTTGGTCAGCGTCCTTGGACTTTGAATGAGAAACACCGCATCTTTCATGAATTTCCCGTAAGCAGAGGCTCTGCCGTTGCTCAGGTTTTTGATGAACGAGAAAGCATCGTTGCGGATGGTGTTGAACATCTGTGTGGCTTCCATGTTCTTGAACACATGCCAGCGCAGGTTGTCGTAAGGCACATCCCTGTCGGTTTCGGGATTGTGCCACATTCCCTCCTTGAAGGTGGGGTTGGCTATGCTTACGCCTAAGAAGTTTGCTTCTGCCTCTTTCTTCTGTTGTGCATCATCGAGCATCTTCATGAAGAAGAGGTAGGTCATTTGCTCCAATACCGACATGGGATTGGTCACTCCTCCTACCCAGTAGGTGTCCCAGATGGCATCTATTTGGTTTTTAATCTCTCCTGTAATCATAATAGTGCGGGTAACTCATATAGCTTGATGCTGTTGCTGCCTTTGATCAAGATGTAATACCCCTTGATAGCCTCGCTCTTGATGGCTGCTTTCACCTCTTCTGCGGTTGCGAACTTCCGATAGTTGCAATGGGTCTTGCCAAACTCTTCGCCCACCAACCATACTTGCTCAAATCCGTATTCGCGCAAGAGGTCAACCGTGCGCTGGTGTTCTTCGTCGCTCACTGCGCCCAGCTCTCTCATGTCTCCCAATATTGCCATCTTGGGCGATACTTCCATCAGATGGAAATTGTCTATTGCCGCCTTCATGCTCGACGGGTTGGCATTGTAGGCATCCACGATGAGGTGATTGTCGTGAGTCACCTCCATCTGCGAGCGGTTGTTGCTGGGAACGTAGTTGCTGAGAGCATGGTGTATCTGTTCGGGAGACACACCGAAATGCAATCCTATCGTGATGGCAGCCAACATATTGTCGATGTTGTATGAACCAATAAGGTGTGTCTGTATTTCTTGGCTTACGGAAATCCCCGATGATTGTTGGGCTTGCCATTGGAATTTCAAGAACGGAGCGCAACTGATGATTTGCCCGTTCACTTGGCAGTCTTCCTGTGTGCCGTATGCAATGGCTCGTGATATTTCTCTGCTTTGCGCCATTTCCAAAAGATGCTCATTGTCGGCATTGATGAATACCAGTGCGTCGTGAGCCTTGAGATAGTCGTACAGTTCTCCTTTGGTTTTCTTCACGCCCTCAAACGAACCGAAGCCCTGCAAGTGCGCTTTTCCCACGTTGGTGATGAGTCCGCAGGTGGGTTCGGTTGTCTCTACCAATGTTTGGATGTCGCCCGGATGACTGGCTCCCATTTCCACTACCGCTATCTCATGTTGCTCGTTGAGTCGGAAGAGGGTCTTGGGTACACCCACGTCGTTATTGAAGTTGCCCTGCGTGTAGAGCGTGTTGTATTTCTCCGACAGCACCGTGGCTATCAGTTCTTTCGTGGTGGTCTTCCCGTTGGTTCCTGTAATGCCAATCACAGGGATATCGAACTGCCGACGATGTTCGCGAGCCAGGTCCTTGAAGGTTTGCAATACGTTATCTACCAAGATGAAACGCTCGTCTTGCCGATAGTCGGCATTGTCTATCACGGCGTATGCGCATCCCTTCTCGATGGCTGCTGCGGCAAACTTATTGCCGTCAAACGATTCGCCTTTCAGTGCGAAGAAGATACTCCCTTCGGGGCAGTCGCGTGAGTCGGTGGTAATCACGGGATGCTGTTTGTAAATGTTGTATAGTTCTTGAATACTCATGGTTGTAGTTATTTCATAAAGACAAAATACACGGCGGCTATCAGGCAGAGAAAGGCAGCCACGTGGTTCCAGTGAATAGACTCATGCTGAAACATCAGGTTGGCTATCAAGCCGAACACTACCAATGATATGCACTCTTGTATCACTTTCAGTTGTACCAAAGAAAAAGGTCCTCCGTTGCCAGAGAAGCCCATCCTGTTGGCTGGCACTTGGCAACAATACTCAAAAAAGGCGATCGCCCACGAAAAGGCAATCACTCCTATCAATGGCCAATTGGCACTTGTACCCGTTTGCTGCAAGCGCAGGTGGCCGTACCACGCCAAGGTCATGAACACGTTGCTCAGCAAGAGCAACAAGATAGTATATATTCCGTTTGTCATATTGATATGATTTCAAATGTTCTCTTTTTTTGCTTACCACTCTGTTTGCAGAAATGCCCGAACCTTGGCAATATATTCCTTGGGATATTTGTAGTAAGACATGTTGTGGTCGGCTCCCTTCGTTATCCACAGTTGTTTGTTGTTGGGTTTCGCCTTATACAATACGTGTACCATCCACGAAGGCACGAAATGGTCAGAGTCGCCATGAATGAACAGCATGGGATAGTGGCTCTTCTTCAGTTGGTCTGTTGGCGAAGCCTCGCCGAAACTCCATCCGTAGCGCATCAGACACAGAAGGCTGGAGGTGTAGAGTAGGGGGATGTCGGGCAGGGAGAAGTCGTCCCAGATACGCATGTCAAACTCGTCCCACACGCTCGTATAGCCACAGTCCTCCACAAACTTCAAGTCTTTGATGCTGGCGGGCATTTCTTCGCCCGATACGTTCATTGCCGTAGCTGCTCCCATCGACACCCCATGAACCACAATCGAGTCAGTATGAAAGGCTTGCGTTGCTACGTTCATCCATCGCATCACGTCAAACCGTTCTTTCCATCCCATGCCGATGGTCTCACCGTCGCTTTGCCCGTGAGCATGTAGGTCGGGCAGCAACACGTTATATCCAAACTGCTGATAGTAGAAACTGGCAATGTGCAGGAAGTCGATGGCAGAGTTGCGCCATCCGTGTATCACCAGTGCGGTGTGGTTGCTGCCGTTGGGTTGGAGGGCATAGAGGGCGTGGTGTCGCTCTCCGGAGGGCATGGTGATAAACGTGTCTCTGAGGGCTTTTGCCTTTTTCAGACTGTCTATCCACGGTTTCACTTCGGGATGGCGGGCATAGAGCAACTGGTAATGTGCTTTCACGTGCTGCTTGCCTGGGTTGGGAGCCAAGGCGAAGTTGAGCATGAAAAAGCTCGCCCCAATGGTTATCAGCACGAGCAGGATGACCACCGTGAGACAACCAATTTTCATTATTCTTTTCATGATGTCTTTCTGTTTTCTTGAAGATGCAAAGATAGGGAATTTATTTGAGAAACGGGAAAATGGGGAGAGATATTTGCTTTTTCGTTGTTGTCTGTCAGAATTATCTTGGTTTTCAGAGGATGACAATTGTCTTGAAAAATGACATTTTAGGGCTCATTTCCAGGCGATATTTTGCATCAACCTTTCCGTAGCTCGTAAATACGCGATTCTGGGACGGTTTTCTTAATGGGTTGATAATCATGGTGTTAAAGATTAGCTGTTTGTTTTGATGAATATTTCTTGGGTGTTTATGCGTAAAAATAGGCTGTTTTTGCCTCAAAAACATAATATGTGAGCGGTCGTAACATATATGATTACGCTCGTAACATATAATGTTATGCTCGTAATGTATATAGTTACGACAGAAAACATGTGTTTTTACGATGAAAAACCATTGTCTTGGGCTTATTAACATCTCATTGAAGAATTTTCGTGAATAATTTTTGTCGTGGTTTTTGAGGGGGTGTTTAGGGGTGAGAGGTGAGAGAAATGTTTTAGAGGTGAGAAAGTAAGAAGCAAGAAGTAAGAGATAATATTCATATATTTTTTGATTATCGATTTTTTTTGTATCTTTGCAACGTATAAATATTAATGATTCGGTATGGAAACAAAACAAACGATGCATAAGTGGACACAGGAAGATTTTCTTGCTTTACTAAAACGTGGTCGTGAAATTAAAGCAAGGAGACAAAAAGAGGCTGATGAATGGTATGCCGAACGTCTGAAAAAACAACAAGAAGCAGCAAAATCAGGCTATTATAATATAGAATGGGGGTAAAAGATGAAAGCTTTGGACACAGACCATATCAATTTACTCTCTCCTTACACTGTGGTTGAGATTTCAGGACGTTTACATTTTAGGACTGATCATGGAATTGAATATATAGTAACTTTCGACCAAGAGGATAACCCGTTTTTTAATGTCTATTGGTTTAACCTGACCAATCCCAATCATGTAAAATCGCCTAATGACCCGAAAATTCCGCAGACGGTCATTTGCATTATAGAGGAGTTTTTCTGTCAGAATCCAGACATTCTGCTCTATTTGTGTAGCACAGAAGGTGGAAAACAGGCTCAACGGGCACGACTATTTCTACGTTGGTTCAATGGTACAGAGCAACAAAAACATTATGTCTGTCGTACTGTTGAGGTTAAGGGTGAGGGACACGTTGAATATGTGTCTATCATAGCTCAACGCTCAAATCCTAATATCGCAGAATTTCTCCAACTTTTTGATAGTGATACGGAAATGTTCAATGAAATGAAGCCTTGAAATTCTTTCTTTTTTATGTATAAATGTTGGAATACATCATTAATGGTTTCAATTTTTTTTATAGTCCGTAAAATGCATAAAAAAGACAATATTTATGATGTTTATGCAAAATCAACGAGCCGTGATGGCTCATCTCAGTATGTTTGGAGCCTGTGCCGGATGGGGATTGATGGCTCCCGTAGGCAAGGAGGCTATGATACATGGCGTTAGCGGTTTGTCAATGGTCACGTTTCGCGTAGTGGGAGCGTGCCTGCTCTTTTGGGTGGCTTCGCTGTTTGCCAAGAAAGAACAGGTGCCAAGACAAGACAAACTGATGTTTGCCGGTGCTGCCATCTTCGGACTGTTGCTCAATCAGTGTTGTTACACGATGGGCTTGAGCTTCACCTCACCCATCAATGCGAGTATTGTCACCACTTCCATGCCCATCTTTGCCATGTTGCTTTCGGCATTGATATTGAAAGAACCGATTACGGGCAAGAAAGCCATTGGAGTATTGATGGGATGCTCTGGTGCGTTGATGCTGATATTAACCTCGGCGGCGCACGTGAGCAATAAGGTGGGCGACATCCGTGGCGACCTGCTCTGCCTTTTCGCACAATTCTCTTTCGCTCTCTATCTCTCGCTGTTCAATCCCCTCATCAAGCGATACAACGTGTTCACCATCAACAGGTATATGTTTACGTGGGCAACGCTGATGTTGTTGCCTTTCACGTTTGGTGGGACGGCAGCCACCGTGCGCAGTTCTCTCACCATGAAGACGTGGTTGGAAGTGGGATACGTGGTTTGCGTGGGTACCTTCTTCTGTTATATCCTCACGATGGTGGGGCAGCGCACGTTGCGCCCCACGGTGGTGTCGGTGTACAATTACGTGCAGCCCATCGTGTCGGTGCTCGCCTCATTGCTGATGGGCATAGGCGTGTTTAAATCTACCCATGCCCTTGCTGTCATCTTGGTGTTTACAGGTGTGTGGCTCGTCACGAAATCAAGAGCGAGGGAAAAAACGACATGATGGGTTTAGGAGTTCAGGAGTTCAGGAGTTCAGGAGTAAAGGAGTTCTGGAGTAAAGGAGTTCTGGAGTTCAGACAAATGTATTTAACTATGAGATTCAACCAAAAAGACTATTGTCTTTACTCCTTGACTCCTTGAAACTCCTGAACTACAAAGAAGTTGAGCAATGTAATAAGGCAAACAGTGAAGGTAACAATTTTGACTACTGGACGGTTAAATTGGCTAATGACATGGACATGTCAGCACACCAATGGGAGCCTATCATTACCTTTTCGGGATTCTTGAACGGTGAGGGACACACCATCAGCCATCTCAATGTGAGCAAGTATAGTCAACAGTGGGAAGAGGTATATGTGGGTTTGATAGGAAAACTTTCGTCACCCGATTATAAATTTGAAGCCAAGGTGGCCAATCTTACTATTAAGAGCAGCACCATTAAAGGTGGCACCAATACGGGAGCCATCGTTGGCAGATGCAGTGGGATAGTGGAATATTGCTTGGTAGCTAATGATGTCACCGTGGAAGGCGACTTGCGGACAGGGAATTTTGCTTTCTGTGAACTCTCGGCAGGAGGTATTGCGGGGACAATTACTTATTTGAATCGTATCAATGGTTGCGTCAGCGGAGCCACTGTGAAGGCTGGATCTTGCGCTGGTGGCATAGTCGGCTATATTGACGGTAAACAGATAACTATTGAGGATTGTCTTTATTTTGGCAATAACATTTCCAAAGTATCGTTAGAGGGATCTGATATTCAGTATAGCAGATGGGGATGGATCGTTGGTGAGTATGGGAAAGGCAATGTCGTGCACTCCTATTTCACCGACTAGAGCCTCACCCCCAAGCAGCCCACTGACGTAAAGAGCCTCTCATATACGAAAGAAGAAGCCATCAACCCAGGCAACTGTTGCTCACGTTACGATTCTGGTTGTCGCCCATGCTCCCCTCTATCCTCACGGTGATATTCCTGCCACGAGGGTTGAGCCGCCTGTAGAGTTGGATGCTACCGTTACCGCTCTTGCTCCGTCCGTAGTTCATGCCCGTCTGCTGCTCGTGGTTTACTGCCAATCCCAGGCGGTTCATTTGGTTGATGTCTTCTATGTTGAGCGGGGAGAGTACATGCTGGTAAGGGTCGTCAGAAAACGTAGCGTTGCTCGACATGCTTGTGCTTGTGTCTGTAAGAGTGTGACTCTCAAGAAGAGAATCAACAAGAAATTGCGCATATATGATTGGAGTTGTTATTTGTTCAAGTATTTATGTCCTTTATAGATGACGAACCCTTTCTGAGACTTCTCTACACGTTGTCCCAACATGTTGTAAACGGGAGCATCCACATCGTACATCGTTGCGGGAGTAGCCTCACGATGCCCATTCATGCTGATGGCGTCGATACCGTCAATACTCAAGATATATTTCAAGCCAGCCAAAGCATCAATCAATCCGTAGCCACCCTGAGCGATGTCTTTTGAAGGACACTGTGCGGCGGAGAAAGGTAAGCAGGTGTTCATCAACACCTCCTTGATCTCGTTGACAGACAGCGTAGGTTTCGCCTGCATCCACAAGGCAGCGATACCGGCAGCGTGAGGAGTTGACATGGATGTGCCACCCAACGTACCATACCACTGTTTTCTGCCAAACATGTAAACCAGCTCTGACTCAGGTAGCAAATCCATCTTCGTTGCTTTTTGATTGACAGTGCCCATTCCTTCATTGAAATACGAATTGTCGTACCAATTGAAGGCAGAGTGGATGTTTTGGCCAGGAGCAATCAACGTGGGGCGTGGCTTCCCATTGTCATCAGCGATACAATAAGACGAGAAATCGCTGACATCACCCAACATTGGGCGTTCACCCGTGATGGCAGAAACACCTAAGAGAGCCACATAGCCATCCTCTGCATCAAGGTAATTCCATTTATTCCTACTGACAGCACTTCCCACGCTGATGACAGCATCGTCGCAGACAGTGCTATTGCACGACAGAGCGTTGTTTCCGGCAGAATACCCCTGATCTGCGAGGTTGTCAGGAATGAAGAAGTTATGTTCTCCACCATTAGATTCACTATTGAGCATGGTGATGGTTTGTCCGGTGGTACCCTTCACAAAAACAGCCAGGCGATAATTTCTGTCATTCAACTGAACATTCGTATTAGTGTGAATCCTGTAGATCACCGAAGTGCCACCCTTGCCATTAGCCCAGTCGTTGAATTTCGTTAACGCAATTTGGATAGGTTTAGGATTAAGTCCATCCACGTCATACAACTGCCCGTCGAGATTAGAGATGACCTCTCCAGTCTGGATGTTGACGATTTTCAATTCTGCGGTGAAATCCTTGCCGTCGGCAGCATAGGCAATGAGTTTTATACCCTTGTATATCGGGAGAGCAGAGGCAGACTCAGATAAGTTGATGTCATTGCCCAGAATGCCTTTCAACTGCCACCCGTCGTTTCTCGGTTCGCCCAGTTTCTGGATGACGGTACCAAAATACTTAGCTAAGTTGCCCGAAGAAATAAATACGGCTATTCCAGGCTTAGTGCCATTTTGCGTCAGTTCTTTTACCGTTTTGCAAACCAAAGAACTACCGTCGTGGAGGTCGTTAGCCAATCCCATGCTCATCGAGATGACACAAGGCTTGCCCACTTCTGCAGCATATTGAGCCACGCGTCTGATGCCATCAGCCATGTTCGATTCAGAAAGCGTTTGTCCCATACCCACAGCCATGATGTCCACCTCAGGAGCCACACCCTGATAACCGTTGCCCAGCTCCGTGCCAGCGGCGGTAGCGAGGGTGTGCGAACCGTGTGACAGAGAGTTTAAGTCGGTGGTAAGCGTCTGAATCTCCTCAGGAGTGTTATAAACCAAGGGAGATATAGAACCGTCGCTTGATTGGAATATCACAGCCCGTTTGATGCGAGTGTTGCCCTGCTTATCACGGAAGGCAGCATGATTGAAGTCTATTCCACCGTCGATGATGCCAAATACAATGCCTTTGCCCGTATATGCTTGAGGCAATCCTTCTGATGTGGCAGCATTCTCATCCGTTATTGGGTAAGAGTTAGACATGGAGCGAGCCGCATCATTGTCCATTTCCTGCAACTCGTCGGCCTTGGCAAACAAGATCTCATCGATATTCTCTAACTCAGCCACTTTGTCGAGAGGTACAGACAGCACGGCAACATTGTCAACCACATAGCGAACCGTGATTCCCTTTTGCTCCAGCAGTTTTGTGGGACACTCAGCGTTTGCCTTCAAATATGCTTGTACGCAGACAGACCCGATTTTACCATCCTGTGTGTAGCCGACGCTGAGACGGTCGGTTAAAGCCTTTAAACTGATTTGCTTTCCTTGTACGCGATGTGCAGATGTCTGCGAAGCCAAACGAGTTAACCGCTGGTCAATCTTTTGTGCCATTGCCGTTTGTCCCAGCATCAGCAGAGCGGCAAGCATGAATGTAAAACTCCTTTTCATAAAATATACTTTTTAAGTTTCGTGTTCGCTCAACTTCTTGAGAGGTAAGGAGAGTTTAAAGGAGATTTTTTGGAGTTAAGGAGTCAAGGAGTTAAGGAGTTAAGACAATGGTCTTTCTTGTTGAATCTCATAGTTAAATACATTTGTCTGAACTTCTGAACTTCTTTTTTTCTTTTCTCTACTCTTTCTCTACTCCTTCCATTTGCGGAAGTTGAGTAAACTTCAATAACACAATCTTTTACGAATTGCAAATTTACATTATATTTTCCTATTTGTAGTCGAATTTGAAAAAAAAAAATAAGTATCTGTACAATTTATACAATAAGCAGATAATATGATGATAATTTTTTTATATCTTTGCAAAATATAAACCTATTATCAATGAAACAAATATTCCTTACCATTATGTTGACAATTGCCATTTCAACATCTGCCCAAGACGGATTGCATCGCCTTGAGCAACAAGCAAACGACATCATTTCAAAAATGACGTTGGAAGAGAAGTTCTCACAGTTGATGAACGAAACACCAGGTATCTCACGCTTGGGGATAGAACCGTACGACTGGTGGAACGAAGCTTTACATGGCGTGGGGCGCGACGGGCGAGCAACAGTGTTTCCACAACCCATCGGATTGGGAGCAACCTTTGACCCTGTGCTGGTGAAGAAAATCGGAGATGCCATTGCCACGGAAGGACGTGCAAAATATGAAGTGGCACGAAAGAACAAGAATTATTCACGATATACAGGACTGACGTTCTGGAGTCCGAATGTCAATATCTTCAGAGACCCACGATGGGGCAGGGGAATGGAAACATACGGTGAAGATCCATATCTCACGGGAACGATGGGAACAGCCTTCGTACAAGGAATGCAAGGTGATGATCCAGTCTATTTGAAGGTGGCAGCATGTGGTAAGCATTATGCCGTTCACTCGGGACCAGAAGCAACACGCCATACCGTGAATGTAGAACCATCGAAGCGCGATTTGTGGGAAACCTATTTGCCGGCGTTTAAGATGTTGGTGCAAAAAGGAAACGTGGAAATTATCATGGGTGCTTACAATCGAGTGTACGGTGAGAGCGCTTCAGGCAGTAAGTTCCTGCTTACCGACATCTTACGCAAGCAATGGGGTTTTCAAGGACATATCGTGAGTGATTGCGGAGCCGTAACAGATATTTATGAAGGTCATAAGATTGCCAAGTCGGAGGCAGAGGCATGTGCCATTGCCATCAAGGCAGGTCTGAACGTGGAATGTGGCAGTACGTTTAAGGCAATGAAAGATGCGTTGGACCAACAACTTATCACAGAGGCAGAGATAGACAAAGCCTTGAAACCACTGATGATGACCCGTTTGAAATTAGGCATTCTGCAACCCGATGAGAAATGTCCGTATCGTCATGTGGGCGAGGAAGTGATAGGATGTGACAAACATATCTCGCTTGCCAAACAAGCAGCTGTAGAGAGTATGGTATTGTTGAAAAACGACGGTGTGTTACCATTGAAGAAAGACATTCATACGTTGTTTGTGACAGGTGCCGGAGCTGCGGACGCATTCTGGTTGATGGGAAATTACTTTGGCATTTCCGACCGATATTGCACCTATCTGCAAGGAATCGTGTCTAAGGTCAGCAATGGAACGGCAGTGAACTACCGTCCTGGAGTGTTGGAGAGTACACCGACACGGAATAAAATCAATTGGGCAGTGGATGAAGCTGCTGGAGCAGAATACACCGTAATCGTGATGGGAAACAATGGTAATCTGGAAGGAGAAGAAGGCGAGGCGATAGACTCAGAGCGTGGCGATCGTGACGGAATAGGATTACCTGAGAGCCAGATGCAGTTCTTACGCGACATCAGAGCTCGCAAGAAGAGCGGCGTTATCGTGGTGTTGACAGGAGGCAGTCCTGTTGACATGCGTGAGATTTCGGAATTGTCGGATGCCGTCATCATGGCTTGGTATCCTGGACAAGAAGGCGGTTATGCTTTGGGAGACTTGCTCTTTGGAGATGCTAATTTCTCAGGTAAGTTGCCCGTGACATTCCCCGAAGATGATGAACGGTTGCCATCGTTTGAGGATTACTCGATGAAGGGAAGAACCTACAAATACATGACAGATAACATCTTTTATCCTTTTGGCTATGGGTTGAGTTATGGAAAGGTGGATTATAGCAATCTGCGGGTAACAGTCAATAAGAAGATAGGTGCAACCGTATGTGTGACATTAACCAATCATTCTTCTTGGAACATTACGGAAACTCCGCAAGTATATGTCTCTGCCCCTGGAGCGGGCGTTTCGGCACCTATCCAGCAATTGGTGAATTTCAAACGCATACATCTTGCCCCTGGAGAGAGTGAAGAAGTACAGTTTGATGTTCCCATAGAACAAATGATGACCATTCAGGAAGATGGAAGTGCGAAGTTGGTTCGTGGCGAATACGTCTTTACGGTGGCTAATGCCGCTCCTTCAATAAGAAACGAGGCTCTTGGCGTTTGTGCCTTGAGTGTGAAGGAAAGGGTGAAGTGAGAGCTGAACGAAATTTACCTATAAAATAAAGAGGATGCATTATCTTGATTGAAGTGCATCCTCTTTCTATTGTCGTTGATGATGTTCCCAAAATTATTTGGGAAACATATCATATTATTCTGCAACTGGAGCTTCGGCAGCCTTGAAACTATCGAGATCTTCCACTTGGAAGTTCTTGATGTAAGCAGCCTTGCCAATTACGTTTTCTTCAGCCATTCTCACGTACACGTTAGCCGATTTCTCGAAGAGCTCAGGAGCTTCAGCAGCATCGCGGATAATCAAGAGAGACATCACGAGTTCGCAAGTCATGTCGTACAGACGACGAGCAAGGAAGTCGAATGCGTCTTGATTGTTGAGACTCTTAGCATAGTTAAGAGCATCTTCGTAGATGGGGATAAGTTTTTCTACACGCTCTTTAAGAACGGTTAAGTTTGTTGTGGCTGTACCACAACATAAAGAACTTGCCATTTCCTTGATGTTGTTGAGCATCGTACCGTTGCTGATGTAACGGATGGCAGCTACTACCTGAAGCTGAGTGGTTCCTTCGTAGATAGAGAAGATACGAGCGTCACGATAGAGGCGTTGGCTCTTGTATTCCATGATGAAACCAGAACCACCGTGAATGCTGATAGCATCGTAAGCGTTTTGGTTGGCATACTCAGAGTTCATACCTTTTGCTAATGGAGTAAAGGCATCTGCGAGACGTTGGTATTTCTTCATCTCCTGCTTTTCCTCTGGCGTAAGCTTGCGGTCGCGCTCGATGTCTTCCAGGCATTTATAGATGTCAACGTAACAAGCTGTCTGGTAAAGCAAGGAACGACCTGCATCGAGTTTAGCCTTCATGCGACTCAACATGTCGTAAACGGCAGGGAAGTTGATAATCTTATCTCCAAACTGCTGGCGCTCCTTAGCGTAAGCCAATGCTTCATTATAAGCCTCTTGCTCCACGCCAACAGATTGTGCGGCAATGCCGAGTCGAGCCCCGTTCATCAATGCCATCACATATTTAATTAATCCCAAGCGAGTGCTTCCGCAAAGTTCAGCCTTGGCATTCTTGTAAGTCAACTCACATGTTGGCGAGCCGTGAATACCCAGTTTATGCTCGATATGTCGTACGTTTACGCCACCGTTGCGCTTGTCGTAGATGAACATGGAAAGACCACGTCCGTCCTTTGTGCCTTCCTCTGAACGGGCAAGCACGAGGTGAATGTCTGAGTCGCCATTGGTGATGAAACGCTTCACACCGTTCAGACGCCAGCAGTTCTCCTTCTCATCGAAGGTAGCCTTCAACATCACGCGCTGCAGGTCGGAACCAGCATCAGGCTCAGTCAGGTCCATAGACATGCCTTCACCGGCACATACGCGGGGGATGTACTTCTGACGCTGCTCCTCAGAGCCGAACTCATAGAGTGTGTCGATACAGCTCTGCAAGCTCCAGATGTTCTGGAAACCAGCATCAGCAGCAGAGATAACCTCAGAGAGCATGGAGAACACTGCATTAGGCAGATTCAGACCGCCGTAGCGACGGGGCATGGAGACACCCCAAAGGCCAGCCTTGCGAGTGGCATCAAGGTTCTCAAATGTCTTGCTTGCGTAAATCATACGTCCGTTCTCGAGGTGCGGACCTTCGAGGTCGACGTCCTCCGAGTTAGGAGCAATGATATTGGCAGCCACGTCGCCAGTGATGTCGAGAATCTGCTTGTAGTTCTCGATGGCGTCGCCCAGGTCAACGGGGGCATAGTCATATTCTTTCGCATCAGCGAAACCCTTTTCTTTCAGCTCAACGATACGAGCCATCAGGGGGTGGTTCAAGTAGAACCCGATCTCAGGATGATCGCTATAAT
>Ga0247610_10000406_pt1 | contig 62344 bp, 124 predicted proteins | sample 174DNAGHGhighgp2_FD_193483 | JGI IMG/M metagenome (GOLD analysis project Ga0247610, IMG submission 193483) | Sheep rumen microbial communities from Palmerston North, Manawatu-Wanganui, New Zealand - 1742 DNA GHGhigh gp2 | ecosystem: Host-associated > Mammals > Digestive system > Stomach >...
TGATATTCTACAAGCAGTATTGATGGTTTAGGTGCTGGATGGTTTGGACAGAGCCAATATGGATTACTATTCTGGCAAATGACATTAAAGTATAGGTCAGGATTTTATGTGCCGTGATAACATTTAAAATTAAAATAGATGATAAGGATATTTTCAAAGCGTTAAAAAAGCAAAAAGCAACGCTTGAAGTTGGTTTTTGGGATGATAAATATCCAAACGGTAAGAGTGTAGCAAGTGTTGCTGCATTTAATGAATATGGTGGAGGACATACGCCACCAAGACCTTTTATGCGTAATTGCGTGAAAAGGAATAAAAGAAAATGGAAAAGGATTGTTCAGGATTTATTACCTGTTAATCTTGATATAAAGAAAACATTTCAAACATTGGGCGAAGATATGATAGAAGATTTAAAGTATGAAATATATGCAACAAACACTCCGCCTAATGCACCAAGCACAGTAAAAAGAAAAGGATTTAACAAGCCTTTGATTGATACTAGCAAAATGGTTAATAGTGTTAGGATGAGGATAAAATGAATTTACACGAAATAGCAAGTAATGCAATAAGTTCAATAAATCCTTTTCAAAGTATAACTATAATTCCTCGTGGTAGTTATACTGTTAATGATTATGGGGAAACAATAGTTTCGGATGGGGAATCGTATAGCATACTTGCGGATGTTCAGCCTGTAAATAGTGAGGATATTAAATTTGTAAATAATTACAACGAAAGCACAATCTATAAAGCATTTTGGGTTAGTGCGAATACGTTTGGTTTGAATAGACCTATTGCTAGGGCTGGGGATAAGGTTATTTGTAATGGGAAAACATATTATGTGACGAGTATGCCAGAGGATTGGTATGAAACAGTTGGATGGTCGCATTTTATAGGTGCTTTACAGTTAAATCCAAAGGTGGAGGTTGTAAATGGCAACTCTTAAACAAAATATACAAAAAGCCGTTAGGGAAATGTTAAAAAGATATACCGATTGTCCTGACGAGCATATTATTGCTGGATATAATAATCACGTTCAATTACCAGAAGATAATGATTATATTATTTTTACGGTATTAAATCCTGTTAGGTATGGAACGCCTAGGGTTGTGACAGATATAAATGGGAATACGAGTTATCAACATTTTAGATTAGAGGTTCAGATAGATTTTTATGGTAATTTTGCTTTTGATAGAGCAAGTGATATAATAAATATATCTAGAACGGAATTTTTGTGCGAATTTTTTAAGCCGTATGGAATACAACCGATAGCTTGTGATGATGCACAAAATTTAACTGGTGTGTCTGGCGAACAAGAATATGTTGAACGTTGGATGGCTAGATTAGAGTTTGATTATCAGGACGCCGTTAGTGATAGTCAAGATTGGTTTAATACGGCAGAATTAAATATTTTTGAGACGGAGTTATAAAAAATGACAATACCTGCTTCACAATTAGTAGATATTACGCCACGAGTTATTAGTGGTGGTTTATCTGGGCTTGCATTTGTTGGAACATTTTTATCCAAAAGTGAAAGCCTGCCGACTTCAACTGCTGTGCCTTTTTATAGTCAATCTGCTGTTGGGGATTATTTTGGTACTGCTTCTGATGAATACAAACTTGCTGGAAATTATTTTATTGCAGATAGTAATTCTAGCAGAAAGCCTGATGTTCTTTGGTTTTATCGTAAGGTTGATACTGCTTGTGCCGCTTTTTTAAGGGGTGTTTCGCCTGTATCGTTAGATAATTTACAAACAATTACGGCTGGTTCTTTATCCATTGTTATTGATGGAACGACAGTTGAAATTACTGGTTTAGATTTCAGTTCAGAAACGAGTTATAGTGGAATTGCTAGTGTATTACAAACGGCATTGGCAACAGAACTTGCTTCAACAACTTGTGTTTATGATAGTTCTTTTAAGGCTTTTGTAATTACATCCCCGTCAACTGGTTCAACGAGTTCTATTACCGTTGCTTCTGGTGATAGTGCAGATGCTTTGGGATTATCTTCTGGAACAGTATCACAGGGTGCAAATGAAACATCTTTAACAAATACAATGGAAGGTGCTTTAAACAGCAATTCTAATTTCTTTTCGTTTATGCCGGTTTTTCAAGAAACCGATAGCGAAGCATTGGAATTGGCTGCTTGGTGTAATAATCAAGGGGTTAGGTTTATGTATGCTTTGGTTGATTCTTCTAATGCTGGGTTGGTGGCAAATAATGTTGCTTGTTTGGCACATCAAGTTTCTGATTATTATGGGATTGCTTGTGAATATAATACAAAAGAACTTGGTGCTATGACAATGGGTGTGGTTGCTGCAATTAATCCAGCCCAGTTAAATGGTCGTAAAACATTGGCGTATAAACAACAGAATGGATTGGCATATACTGTTGATAATGAAACAGATGCGCCTGTTTTATTGGCAAATGGTTATAATTTCTATGGAAATTATGCAACTGCTTCTAATATGTTTAAGTTATTCCAAAATGGGCAGATTTCTGGAAGTGCCAAATGGATTGATACATACTATGGTCAAGTATTTATCCGTGATGGATTGCAGAACGCTTGGATTAATGCCTTAATGATGAATAATACAATCCCGTATAATCAATCTGGATATGGTATTCTTCGTGCTGCTGCTATGGATACGATTAATACGGCTGTCAATGCTGGATTTATTCGTCAGGGTGTTTCTTTGAGTGAAAGCCAAAAAGCCACGGTTCAATCTGAAGCTGGTTTGGATATTAGTGGTGCTTTGGAAACACAGGGGTGGTATTTACAAATTCTTGACCCGACAACACAAGTTCGTCAAGAACGTGGAACACCTGTGGTTAATTTCTGGTATATGGATGGTGGTTCTGTCCAACGTATTCAGGGAACATCAACTGTTTTATTGTAAGGAGTGAAAAATGAGTAAAGATATTACATCAGCAAATTCAAGTGCATATTTTTATGCTTCTTTATTTCCTGCTGGATTAAAGTTTGAAAACTTTTCAACTGATGGTGCTTGGAGTCAAGATAATTATACGACCGTTGAACACCGTATGGGTGTTGATGGTAAAATGGCTGCTGGTTATACACCCGTTGAAAAAGAAATTACTTTTATGTTTGAAGCAAATAGTCCTTCGTTAGATGGATTGGATTTGTTATGGCAAACAACTGAAGTTTCGCAAACCCCGATTTTTGGGCAAATTGTAATTACTTGTCCGAGTATTGGGAAAACCTTTACTTTGGTAAACTGCATTTTAACTGGTTATAAGTTAATTCCTAATGCAGAAAAAGTATTGGGAACTCGTGAAGCTTTGTTTGCTTGTGAAAGTATTACTTCTGTTTCTTTATAATGTTTTGATTGGAGGAATAAAAAATGAGAAAAGAAATTGAAATAACTATTGAACAAGGTCGTGATGCAGGAAAGACCTTTAAAATAACAGAGATGGGTTCAGTTCAGATGGACAGATGGGCAACAAAGGCCCTCTGTCTATTTGGGCGTTCTAATCAAGATTTAAGAGCTATTGCGAAAATGGGCGTGTTGGAAATTATAAAGGCATTTTCATCCGTACCTTATGAAGAAGCTCAACCATTACTTGATGAATTGCTTGCTTGTGCTTCATTTAAAAAAGATGGGGTTTATGTCGCAATGAAGGGCAGTATGATAGATGGTGTGGTAGAAGATTTTACAACATTGTTTAGATTACGAGTTGAAGCATTGAAAATCCATTTTGGTTTTTTAGGACAAGGCGGGGAATCAGGGTCAAAATAGAAACCGATGATTCTTTAACTGGTTATGTTAATGTCCCGCCAATGATAGGTGCAGTTGTTAACAGTAAATTGGCAACGCTTCACGAATTGGAAACAGTATATGGATTAGAGGATTTGTATAACCTTTATGAAATAGTTATAATAGAAGTGGCAAATAAACAAAAGATGGTTAAAAAAGCACAAGAAAGGCGAAAAAAGAGATGAGTGGTATTCTTGCGGAATATATAAAACTTGCTGTTGGTTTTGATAATGCTAATCTTTTAAAGGGTATTGCCGAAAGTAATAAAGCGATTATGGGCTTTAGAAAAACAATAAATAATTTTCTAAAGTTTACAGGAATAAGTTTTTTAACAAAGATGGCTGCTGATGCTGCCAATCTTGGAAGAAATTTAAGTATCGTTTCACAACAATTAGGAATTGCCACTTCTCGCCTTTCTAAAATGCAATCTGCTTTTGCTTCTATTGGAATAAAATCAGAAAGCATAAATGCTGTTTTAACAGGAATAAGTGAAGGATTAGCAGGGCTTGCTTTTGGTGAGGGTGAATATGCTTCAAAATTATCTGCTATGGGAATTTCTGCTTGGGATAATCGTGGCAGAGAAAAAGAAGCAGATACTATTCTTGGAGATATTGCTCAATGGACAAAAACACAATTAGATGCTGGTCGTAGCTTTCAGCAGGTTGCATTATACTTAAAGAAAAATTTTAATATACAAACAGACCTTGCGTTAAGATTAGCAAAAGGTCAAGAAGCGTTTGAAAATTTTATAAAAGAGCAATCAGAAAAAACTGGTTCTTTATATGATTTTCAGGTTGAAGGATTAAGTGAATTAAGTGAAGATTTTAACACATTATGGGAAACCATAAAAGTATTCAAAAATCAGTTAGCGGCTGATTTAGGACCAGTAATAAAAGGTGTTGTAGAGGTATTTCAGGTAGTTGTAAAAGAAGTAGCCGACATCTGGAATAATCTTATGCTAGCCATTGAAGAAATTATTGGTGAAACAAATATTTTAAGTAATTCCTTTAAGTTTTTAAAAGATGTTGTAAAGGTTCTTGGTGCTGTTATTAAACAGGCAATAAATATTATTGAATTTATTCTAATGGCTGTGAAAGAAGCTGGGCAGGCTGTGGGTGAATTTATAACAAATATGCTTTTAAAATTACAGGAAGGAATAGCTTGGTTATTTAAAAAACTTGGTTTTGATACAAGGACAGATGAAGAAAAATATCGGGATGAATTAAAAGAAAAGGTTGCAAGTGGGGAATTAACTGCGCCAGAAGCGGTAAGATTATTGAATGATTATAGAAAAGCACAAGAAAGAAAAAAATTAGAGAAAAAAGAAAATTTATTTGAAGAGCCAGAAAGACCAACTACTAAAGATTTAATAACAGGGGAAAAAGTATATTTAGATGGAACACCAGTTAAGGAAGTTCCTATTGTTGAAAATATTATAGAACCTGATGAATATGATTTTGAACAACCTATTTACCCAACTGGCAGGGAAGTAATAAGTGCTGATACATCTGGTTCTGCACCTATTGTAAATTTAGATATTAGTTCAAATGCGACATATAATGAAGCAGATGGGACTATACAACAAGATATAAGTGTAAACGGTGTTTCAAAAGGAAATTCAAGCGGAGAGAATATAGAATATATGTATCAAAGCGTGACAGGAGATTAAAATGTTATCAGATGTATTTTCTACAATAACAAGTGCATTACCAACCATTAAGATTAGCAAGTGGGATGTTCAAGTATTAAAAGAACAGAAATTAAAACAGAAATCGGATGGTATAATTTCTTCTATAAGAAATACTGTTAAAAATGCAATAAAATGGGCTCAAGACACAGTAGCAGGATTATTTCAGAATATAGATAATTCTTATACTTCATTGTGTGATTTTGATAGTTTTATTTCTTTTAATGGTTCTCACGACACACAGATTGTTCAAAATGCGGTTGAACAGGGCTCTTTTAGGTCTGTGAATAAAATAAGAAAACCAAATACTTGTGTTATTGAATTAGCAAAGGGTGGTTATAGAAGCGATATTGAAAGCGTATTAAATGATTTAAAGGCATATCAAGGAAGTATAAGGATGTTTAGAATTATAACGCCTTTTGGTAATATGGATAATCTAAATCTTATAAGATTAGAATATCAATATACAAGAGATAATGGTTCTAATTTACTTATAGCAAAATTAACATTTCAAGAAGTTATTTATGGAAGTGTGACTGGTAAGTATGAAATGGCAAGAGTGAATAATCCAGATAAAACAGATACTAAAAATACTGGTAATAAATCTTTGGCAAATTGGAGAGGAAGGGAGTATAGACCGTGAAATATATTATTCCGTTAGATAATGAGCCAAATCAAATATTTAATATTGTTCTAAACGGGCAACAATGCACTTTTGAGTTTATAAGCAGGGGTGCTTATATGTTTATGAATTTAACCTTAAACGATAAAAAGGTTATTGATGGGATGATATGTTTAAATGGTGTAGATTTAATACAATATGACGATTCTAGATTTGTCGGTAGATTATATTTTGAAGATACACAGGGTAGTTTAGACCCGCTTTATTATGGGTTAAATGATAGATGGTTGCTTATATACGAGGATAGTTGATGTTTAGTAAAAAAACATTAAGGGTTGAAATACAGAATCTAGAGGGCGATTTTTTTTCTGGAATAAATAATCTTGTATTTAAAGATTTGCCCATAGAAGCGGAAGTAACTGCCGTAAAACTTCCTGCTGGTATATCTGCAAAGATAAAAATATACGGCGTATCTAAAAAAAATATGGATGCTATTACAACATTGAAATGGCGTGATGGTTTTATTGTCCAAAAGGCAATAAGATTATATGCAAATAACGGAGAGGGGGAATTTTTATTGTATGAGGGAAATATAATGGAAGCAAGCCCAGATTACAGTAAAGCACCAGATGTTTGTATTAGTATTCAATCCTGTGCAGGGGCATTCTTTAATTTAAAGAGTGATATTCCTCCGTCCTCTTTACCAGAGGGTGTCCCTGTGCCTAACATATTTCAGAAAATATGTAAGGATTTTGGCGTTGGATTTAAAAATAATGGTGTTACAGGAAATTCAAGCGGGTCAATTTATTTTGACCAAAGTGGATTATTTAATAGAATAAATGCTGCTGCGAAAGCATATAATGTTTATCCAGTAATTGAAAATAATCTTGTTAAAATTTATCCTAACGATGGATATTCTGAAACCAAATGGAATTTTACAAAAAATGATTATGTAGGTTATCCAACATTATCGGCAAACAGTTATAGAATAAAATTAGACCATTTATACAATGTTTCATTAAGGGATATTTTTACTATTTCGGGAAGTGAAGTGACGCCAGCAAATGCTACATTTCACGTTATAAAGGTTTCTTATAATATATCTACAAAAATAGGTGGTAATTGGTTAATGACTATTGATGGGGGTAGGATAGTATGAATGAATTAAAAATGGGTGCAGACCCGTCTGATTTTCTGGATAATTTAAATGCATTACATTATATTATCAATGGGATTGTAAATAAAGTAAATACAACAGAATTAGTAAAAGTGGTTGCTGTTTATCCAGAAAAAAATAAGATAGATGTTATTCCTATTGTAAAAAATGCAAATGCTGAAAATAATCCCATTGAGGAAAGTGTTGTTTATGGTGTAAGATATATTGAATGGCAATATGGTCTAAACGGGATAATGGCTGTGCCAGAAATTGGTGATATTGGACTAATTGTGGTTTGCAAAAAGGATATTTCGGAAGTAGAAAAAGGATTGGTAGCAAGTTTTAGAAAATATTGTTTGGCTGATGGGATTTATCTTGGTGGGATAAAAGGATTAAATCAAACGCCGACACAATTTATAAAATTTGATAATAATGGAATAACTATAACAAGCCCTAGTAGTATAACAATAAATTCAGAAAATACTTCTGTAAATACAACAAATGTTAATATAGTTGCTAGTGGAATAGCAACAATTACTTCTCCTGTAATAAATCTTGGTGGAGAGGGAGGCGCTGCTGTCGCAAGAGTTGGCGATAGTGTTGTAAATGGAAAAATAACAACTGGAAGTAGTATTGTAAAGGCGGTATAAAATGAAGACATTAGCATTACAAAATGATTGGGATTTATATGTAGATGATTTTGGGAATATTGCTTTAAAAGAAGGCAACGAAAGGCTTGCCCAAGATGTTGCTTCATCTGTAAGAGTTTTTAAGGGGGAGATAGGATTTGACACAGGGCGCGGAGTAGAGTATAATAAACCTGACCAAAATCGTGAAACGTTGAATCATCAAATGAATGAGCAAGCGAAATTGGTAGAGGGTGTTGAAAGTTCTGTTGTTATTTTTGAAGAACTTGATAATAGAATTTTAAAGCCTGTGATATATGTGACAAATACAGATGGCGACCAGATAATTGTAGGAGAGTAAAATGGCAGGACAAATAAGTGTAACACCAGATGGAATACAAGTTCCGCAGGCATCTGAAATAAAAACTGCATTTCAAAATGTATTTACTGGGTCTTTTGGAACTGATTTAAGTTTAGATGATTCAACACCACAAGGTGATTTAATCAATGGGCTCACGGAAGAAAAGTTATTAGATAATGCGCAAATATTATATTTTTTAAATCAACAAAATCCAGAAACTGCCGATGGAATTTATCAGGATGCTTTGGGTAGTATTTATGGTATACAAAGGAAAACAGCAACGAATAGCATTGTAAATTGTGTTTGTAATGGGCTTGCTGGAACTGTTTTAAATGGTGTGTCTAGTGGAAATCCTGCAATGGTTCAATCAACAAATGGGGATTTATTCCAATGCTTAATCGGTGGAACAATACCAGCAAGTGGAACTATTACTTTACAATTTTCTGCTGTTGAATCTGGTGCTATACCTGTTGGTGCGAATACATTAACTACGATTTATAATGTTGTAAATGGATGGGATAGTGTAAATAACCCAGCGGCAGGAACTCTTGGTAATGAAATTGAATCTAGGGCTGATTTTGAAGCGAGGAGAAAGAAAAGTTTGGCATTAAATGCTACTGGTTCTTTGGGGTCGGTTTATTCACACGTTCAAGAAGTTGATGGTGTGACGGATGTTTTTGTATATGAAAACGATACAAATGCAAGTATTACATATAGAGGGATAACGCTTGGCGCTCATTCAATTTTTGTTTGTGAGAATGGTGCTTCAGATAGTTCAGAATTAGCAGAAGCAATATATAACTCAAAATCCGCTGGGTGTGATACAAATGGACCGAATACCTGTTCTTTTACAGAACCAATAACTGGTGTCTCTTATAGTTATAAGTATTATACATCTACTAATACCCCTATTTATATACAAATAAATATTGCTGAAAACATTTCTAACTCATTGAAAGAAATTATAAAAGAAGCACTCTTAAAAGAATTTTCTGGGAAAAGTATAATTGAAAATGAAAAAATCAGTATAGGGACAACAATTTATGCCAGTAGATTTTATGCTGTTATAGAAGCATTAAAAAATAATAATATTATTTTAAAGAGTGTAAAAATTTCAACAAATGGTTCAAGTTGGCAAGATGTTTTAAGTTTTAATATGAATATTTTACCAACGCTAGATATTGAATCTACAAGTCCTTCTTATGTTGTGTTTAATGTGGGGTAATATATGATTTCACAATATGCCAATAGTCCGAAATATTTAAATATTTACAATGGTTTAACAGAATTATTTAACAATTCACAAACCATAGAAGATTGGTATAATATTGTTTATAATTTAAATACTGCTTATGGTTATGGTTTAGATATATGGGGGAAGATATTAAATCAAGGAAGGCAATTTAGTTATACAAGTAATGGTGTAACAGAATATGTTTATTTAGGTGGAGAGCAAACTATTGATGGTGTGACATATACAGCTGAACAGATGGAAGAAACATACCGTCTTGTTTTATTTTTAAAGGCTTTATCAAATATTTCTGGATGTACAATAGCAAGTTTAAATGAATTGCTTGGTTTTTATTTTAGGAATAGAGGAAGGGCGTATGTTTTAGAATATGGTGTTATGGAAATTAGATATGTTTTTCAGTTCTATGTAAATAAATTTGAAAAAGCCATATTCACATCAAGTGTTATGCCCAAACCAACTGGTGTTTTGATTTCGTTTGAATTTTTGCCGATTGGAGAATATTTTGGATTTTTTGTTAATGGAATAAATAACCCGACGGAACAGCCGTTCACTCCATTTGACAATAAGCCATTTTATAGATAGAATATAGATAGGAGAATATAATGCAAAATTTAACTCAACCTACATTACTTTTAAAGCCTTTTGCGGAAAGTGGAGATAAAAATACACTTCCTGTCACAAATACAGATTTGGCAAATCCGCAGTTGGCTGATTTAACCAATGGGTTCCCACAAATAACATCCCAAAGTCCAGATAATGGAGGATTGCCGCCAGAAAGAAAGGATTTTAATGCTCTTGGATATTTAACAACTACCTATGATTGGTTTTATCAGGCTGGTGGTAGATTTACATTTAATTCTACTGTTGCAAACGCCATCAATGGTTATCCTTTAAATGCTGCTTTGTGGTATACTGATAATAGTGGAAATACTACATTATTAAGGTCAACAAAAGCAAATAATAAAGATAATTTTGTTACAACTCCGTCTTTTATAGGAACAAGTTGGAAACAAGAAATCCCTGTGCTTGGGTTGAGTAATACTTGGACGGGTAGTAATACATTTTCTGGCTCTGTGAGTTTGGGCGCATTAGCAACTGCCACATCACCTGATGCGAGTGATAGTTCCACAAGTGTGGCAACAACGGCTTGGGCGAATAACACGAGCAATAATCTTGTCCATAAATCAGGAACGGAAACAATAACAGGATATAAGACATTTACAACTTATATAAATTGTCAAGGGAACTGGACGGCAGGGACAATACCGTCAAGTAGTCAGGCAACAGCATATAATTTCACAGACTCAACTGGAACTAATTATGGGTCTATTAACAAATACTATGGAACGAATGGGGCTTTTGCTACAAGATTAACTGCCAAAAAAACAGATGGAACTGGGGAAATACATATATCTATCGGATATGATGGTAATGGAAATGTTAGAGCAACTTGCCCGACTCCCGACATAACAACAAATACCACATCCACACAAATTGCCACAACTGGATGGGTCAATACTGTCGGTAATAATGTTATGCACTTGACAGGTGACGAGTCTATTGGCGGCAACAAAACATTTAGCGGAATAATAACGTCAACTGTTTCAAATGTGGCGTTGCCAAATAATTCTTTTTGTGTTCGGTCCATTCAAGCAACCGGACGATTTGCAGATTTAATTGGATTATACGATACAACAAATAATTGTCGTGTAGCAACTATCCGTGCTTATAATACACCCGAAAAACATTCTGTTATTCTTGGTGCTAATAATTTTAATAATGGTGTTCAACAAGGAATTGAAGTTGCATACGATTCATCAAATAATTTAACAATTACAGGTAAAACGCCATCATCTGCAACAGATAATTCTACACAACTGGCAACAACGGCACAACTGTATGCTTGGGCTGCTGCAAATGGCGGATTTTCAACGTTTTCAAAAGCTGAAAATGGTTATGTAAAGCTTGGTAATGGGATAATTATTCAATGGGGAAGAAACGAAGTGACGGCAAGCGGTGGACAAACAATTACATTACCCACAGCATTTACAAATAACAATTATAAAGTTATTTCTGCGGATGAAGGAGGGGATGGCTATGGTCAACTTGGTATTACATCACGGACAACGACAAACTTCACTTTTAACCCGAACTGGGCAGGAACTTATGCTTGGATTGCAATAGGATATTAAAGGAGAAAGAAAATGACATATCATATTGGCGATATTATTTATTTAGATGAAAACTATTCGGATGCCGTTGCTTGGTGTGACGAAAACAACGCTACAATCAAGGAAATAGAGCCTGATGAAAAAGGTCGTAGGTTTCAAATTGTTGCGATAGAGCCTTATGTTCCGACACACGATGACATAAGTAGACAGCGTGAGGAATATCGGAAAAAGCATATTGATAGTAAAACAGCGGAACGGTCACGCCGTCAAGCCAATAAAACTTGGACAGATGAAGACGAACAAGCATATCTTGCTTTGGATGCCGAAGTCACCGCCTATATTGAAGAAAACTATCCTTATAATGTGGATTAAAATATGTGTCAAAATGTTCGCTCTGCCATTGATGTTATAAAGGTTCAAAAAAGAAAAACCCTAACAAAGGAGGAAACTCTGATGTTGTTCACCAAAGTTATTGAAGACTCCGAAAAAATGGGGGAAAGAATGACAAACCTTGAAAAAGAAGTTCAAGATGTTAAGCAAACTGTTCGTGATACTCGGCAAGAGGTTGCGGATATGAATAAAGTCGTGAACCATATATTAAAAATCCTTGAAGATAAGAAAAAAGAGAAAAAGAAAACATTTTTTGAATGGTTGAAAGAAATGCCAAAATATTTCTGGATAACTCTTTGGATTATTATAATTGGATTGTTTAGCTGGCTCGGTGTTCAATTAAATATTGCTGGACTTGGGGATATAATTAAAGGAGGTTAAATGCCTATTCTTTGTGGATTATTTTGCGGAATTTGGCGTAGATGTTTTGGGTCTGGTGGATGGGATATTAAAATACTCAAAATAAGAGCCATACAACACGTTATTGGGTTTGCTAGTATATTTGCTTGTCTAGTCACAAAATACACGTTGTGGCAGGCTTTAATTGCTGCTGGACTTGTGCAGTGTTTGTATTGGGCAAGGTCACACGGTTGTTGTTTTGATTTTGGACACGGAAAAGTTGATGTTAAAAGATATGAGCAACTTTGGTATTGGAAGTATATTAAAAAGATTATACCAGAAAAAATGTGGTATGGATATGACTGCGATTATTTCTTAATGAATGTCAGATACACCATACCGTCAATTTTGGTTACTTTGGTTCTTTTGTCTGCACCTGTTTTATTTATGGGGTTTGCTTTAACTGGGATGTATGCTCTTTGTTGGATAGCATACGACTTTGGATGGATTAAAAAGCCGACATCAACGGCAGAATATCTTGGTGGTTTTATTACTGGATTATTACTAGTGCTGTGAGGAATTATGGATACAATTATAAAACAGTTTGAAGGATGTCAGTTACAGGCATATCCCGACCCGATTACAAAAGGCGAACCATATACGATTGGTTGGGGTTCTACTGTCAATAAGGATGGAAAACCATTTAAAAATGGTGATGTAATTTCGCAAGCGATGGCAGATGCTTTATTAACTGATTATCTGATGAAAAATATTGTGCCACATTTCAAAGAGATACCGTATCAGTTAACGTTAGACCAAAAAAGGGCGTTAGCAAGTTTATGGTATAATATAAAAGGTGGTTTTTATGCTTTCAAAAAGAGCAAATGTTTTGAAGCCGTCTGTAAGAAGGACTATGCCACGATATTCAAGGAATGGGATTGGGGTGTAAATCAACTTAAAGGATTGGCAAAAAGGCGTGCCAGAGAGTTGGATTACTTTTTAAAGGATTTATAATGACGAAGGCAAAACTTATTGTTTTAGGGTCAATTCTTGTTGTTTTAACGGCATTTTATCTATGGAGTATCAATAATGCGTATAATAAAGGGTATAATCAACACGCTTTGGAAGTGGCTCAGGTAGCTACTGAAGTGGTTATGGGAAGTAATAATGATATTTTAGTGGCTGCGCAAGTTGTCAAAGATAAAGAAAAGGAAATCAAAGATGATGAAGTATGTAGTGCTATTTGGAATTTTGATTTGCGTAAGTGCTTGCGGTAAAGAGTATATAGTTGTTCAAAGGTGTCACGCTTTACCAGACCCGCAATGGAAAACTGTAGAGCAGTTATATAAAGATGATGTTTTTGTGAGAGCATATTTGAAAGAATGTACGGAAGCAAAGTGATTTGACATACTCTTTATTTTTTGCTAGAATATAGAAAAAAGGAGAATAATATGTCTGAAATTACTCGTGGAGATAATACTGCTGCTTTTGGTGGAACTTTCTTAACAATTTCATTAAAAAATACAACTGGGATAAATGTTTCTCGTGCAGAATTTGCCTGTGGTTCTATTAGACTTTCTTTTGAAAATCCTGTTTTTCCATTAACAATAAATTTAACCGAACAACAAACGGCTCAGTTATGTTGTAAGAATGATTGTTTTTTGGCTGTTTGGGATGAAGAAGGAAGAAAAAGAACTTGTGAAGGTACATTATCGTTCCCAACGCTTCCAAGAAAGGTTTAATAATGGCTGATTTAGAAGCTACTTTTGAATTAGGAAACCAAGAACCAATAGAAGCAGAATTTGAACTGGGTTCTAATAATGGGATAGAAGCAACTTTTGAAATGAAAGTTGATTTTTCTGTTACTGTTGGTGATACAGAAACTTTATCTGCTGGTGAGCCTGCTTATGTTGAAAATGTAGGAACGCCTACTGATATTGTTTTGAATTTTGGTATTCCACAAGGTATTCAAGGCGAACAGGGTGAGCAAGGGGAACAAGGCCCAGCAGGACAGGATGCTAAAATCATCATAAGGAGACTATAATGGCAGGTGTAATGTATTTAGGAAATCAGATGGTAAGCCCCGTCATTATACAAGGTGGCGGGATAGACCCAAACAAATATGAATCTTTACCGTATATAAGTTTTTACGGAAAAGATTATATTGATTTTAAAGATAAAGAAAAAGCACTAAACTTAGACTATTCCTTATTACCAATATATAAGATTGATAGACGCTATCGATACTTTGGAGATAAGGTTACTCTTAATTGTTTTGATACGAGTTCCTCTCATTTTACCGAGATAGATTCTGTAAACGGTTTTGGTGCTATCAATAGTACTCAAGTTTTTTTTGAAGGAGATTACAATACTGCGGGAACTCTTGAAGAGTTTGTATTAGAAGGATTAATTGGTTTTGGCGCAGAAAATCTTTTTATAAGGGCAAAAAGAATTATAATAGATAATACAAAAATAGGTGAACAAGACTTTGGTGGTGTTGCTTTTATTCAATATTCGACAAGAATAAAAGCAGATTCATTAAACTTAGATAATTATATATATTTAGAAGAATATTCTGATGGTTCCTGTATCATGGATAATACCTATCTGGAAGTGACAGAAAATTTAAACAATAAAGTATTAGACTTTTATAAATTAGAAGGTTCTCTTGGTTTTTTTGTTAGAACAGGGGATTTATCTACTTTTACTTTTACAATCAAAACAACCGAAGATTTTTCTAATTTAGGTTTTTTAAACAATAATTTCTATAATATAAGTATTGTTGACAGAGAAGATGGTAGCTACTACTATAAAGATATAACAATAGCCCCAAAAGATAAAGTTGAATTGGTTTCTATGGGTTATACAGAATCTGAGGCAGATTCTTTGTTAGCATTATTTACAGAACCTTTTACAGATGTTAATAAAAATTATACTGAAAAGCCATCATCGCTGCTGTCCAGGCAACCAAAGGTGTATGATAACGCTCTCTTTGCTCCCTTTTATTATTTATCAAATGTTATTGGAAACATAAAACCAACTTTAATAGAACTTGCTCAAAAGAGTACACTAGAAAACGTAAAAAGAGTTCTCTCTGGTAATGGTTGTGTTGGGCTTTTGGGGAATATTACAAAAATAGGTTCTTGTTATCCAGTCATTAAAAAAGATACTAATACAAAGGGCTTTATAGACACAGAAGATGGAACCTTTTATCCCTTTGTAAAAGTTCCTTTTATAATAATCTTTAATACTAATTACGAAAATTGTATATTCTCGTATGAAATTGACGGTGTTCCTGTGAACGAATCTTCAAATATTATAGAAGTTCCAGGTGGCTCAACTCTTACTTATACAATTACAAAGGCACAAGAGGGGGAGGTCAAATATAATACAGTTTCAGGAACAATTACTCCATTTGAAGACCAAAGGATAAACGTTAATCTATTAAGAACTTATAAGTTGTCAGTTATTACTAATTATGATAATTGTAATTACAGTTATTATAATTCAACTAAAGGGGAATACCTTCCAGACACTACACCATACGTTTATGTTTTTAGTGGCGACCAAATAAGAATCAAAGTAACAAAAGAGGCCGTTGATAATATACAGTTCAGCACAGAAACTGAATATGTCACTGTAACAGAGGATATAACTGTAGAAATCAATTTAAATAGAACTTATACTATAACTTTTGATGGCTATCAAGAAGATATTTCTGTATGGTACAAAAAGACTACCTATAGAGACGATAGGAAAATAACAAGCCCAACTTATGTTTCTTGGGGAAATGATTCGTATGAATATTTTAGAGCAAGTAAGACTCCTAATAATGGTATTTATTATAATTATCAAGAACTTGCTTCTAACTATACAATCACGTCCGATGCCACATTACAAATAGATAATTTTAAAGAATTTAGAGAACTAGGGACTTTTGTAAGACCAAACTTAACGGCAAACGGAACTTTATGGGTAGATAATTTTGCTGTTGACGCCCCCGCCTATTCAACAAATTATCAAGCGTGGAAAGCATTTGATGGTAATTCTTCTACTTATTGGAGAACCGCATCTAATAATGATACCTTAACAATAACTCTTAAAAAGCCCGTAGCTTTAAGTTCTATGACATTTACATTTAATTCAGTAAGTACATCAGGGGGTGTTAGCATATATGGTTTGGTCAAGAATCAAGATGGAACTGTATCTTCTTTATTTTTAGCTAGTGAATTACAACCGTATTCAGCTACACAGATTACAGTTGATTTAAGTGAAAAGCCGTGTGCTTTTTATGGTTATAGTATAGCTTTTAATAAGAGTTCTGGAACTTGTTATGTAAAGGAAATTACCATGGTTGGAAAAGAATTAGAGGAGGTTTCATAATGTCATTAGTGTGTAGCCTGGCAACAAAGGATAGTCTTTTACAATATCATTTTTATTCTGATGACAATTTTTGGGTTCGTAAGGTTGGAACAGGCCTTATTTTAAGAGAAGCGTGGGAACCTTATCATATTGGAAAAGTACCACCAGAATATGAAGAAGTTTACGATGCCCCAGATTTAAGCAAAGAAGTGGAGATAAAAGATGCCGAATGATACAGAATTAAAGCAACTGATAATTTATGTAGGTACACAGGCAAAAGTTAATGAAGCCCGACAGGCCGGAACTATTGGGCCTGATGATTTTGCTGTCGTCACGGATGCTCCTGATTTTGCCTTACAATCAACTGTTCAAGCGATACAGGTTTTAATCCCTAGCCAAGCAACGGCACAAAACCAATTAGCAGATAAAAATTATGTAGATAATTCAACACTTCCGAGTTCTACGAAATACGGTGCTTCTTTATTGCTGACAGTAAATAGCACGGATTATAAAGTCACGGCTACATTAAAAGACCAAGACGGAAACACACTAGGAACATCACAGGTTATAGATTTACCTTTGGAAAGTGTAGTTGTTGGCGGAACTTATGACAGCACAAATAAAAAAATCGTTTTAACGCTTGAAAATGGAAATACGATAGATGTTCCAGTTGGGGATTTGGTCGCAGGATTACAAACGGAAATAACAGCACAAAACAAATTAAGTTCTGATTTGGTAGATGATATTAATAATGCTCATAAATTCGTAAGTTCACAAGAGAAAACAACTTGGAATAATAAGCAAAACGCCATAACAGGTGGTGCTTCGACTATTACAACAGATAATCTTACTGCGAATCGGGCTTTAATCAGTAATGGAGATGGTAAGGTTTCTGTTTCTGGTGTGACATCTACTGAATTAGGGTATTTGTCTGGTGCTACATCTGCTATACAGACACAATTAAATTCAAAAGCAAATACATCCGATGTAAATACGGCATTAGACAATAAAATAGATAAAGGATATGCCGTTAATGATTTCGCAACAAATTGTATCACAGAAATCCCGCAAGACATTAAGTTAGAACTTAATAATGGAACGCTGACGTTAAAGAGTGGGGGTATTATTACTGCACCAGATGGAACGCAAATCCAGACAACTGTTGACAAATCTACAACATATAATAGTAATGGGAAAAGATATGTCTATTATAATACATCTACTAATTATATAACAATTGGTTCAACTATGTCTGAAACGTGCTCTGGTACTTCTGACTCTTTGGCAGGTGTTGCTTGGCATACGTGGTATGATACAACAAATAATATAATAAAACGATATGTTGGCGATGGGACTACGGTTAGCTACACAACATATTCTCTCCCTATTGCAATAGCCACAGTATCAAATGGTGCTATCACATCCATAGACCAAGTATTCAATGGATTTGGATATATTGGGCAATCTAAATTCTTATTGCCAGGTGTTAAAGTATTGCTCGCTAATGGAAGAAATACTGATGGTTCTCTTAAATCTAGAAGTTTTACAAACAATTCTTTGCAGATTGCGACATCTGGTGGAACATATAATAGAAGGATGTTCATAAATAATGGTTCTTTTCAAGTGACAGTAAATGCTTGGTATTACAGAGAAGATACGAATTTATGGTATGACCAAAACGATATTCCTTTTACTTCTAATGGTGTTGTATACTTAGGGGATTGTTTCTCCCAAAATGATGTAATTACCAAATTTGATGTTCGTCCAGTATCAGGATTGTCTGCAAATTACATCAATACGGCTCTTGGATATACGCCATATAACTCGAGCAATCCGTCAGGATATATTACGCAGGCGGTAGATGATAATTCAACGACAAGCACGACACTCGGTTGGTCGGCTTCAAAGTTAGATGGTATAATTGGCGATATTGAAACGGCTTTACATACTATCAATTCGGGGGTTTAATAAATGACGATAGCTAGTGAAATTACAAAGCTTCAAACAAACCTTTCTGATTGTTATACAAGCTGTGTAAATAAAAACGCAGTAATACCTGCAAGCCAAAACTTTGACAACCTATCTGCTACCATTGATAGTATCAAAACTGGTGATTTTTACGCTACATTAAAAGTAATAACAAACGAAGAAGCAACAGTTACAATAGACGGAGAAACACAGATTGCTTATGGTGGAATTGCTTTGTTTTATTTATATCAATCAAAGCAATACACAATTACTTGCGAAAAAGACGGATATACAAAAGACGGTGTATTAAACATAACGGAAGCTATTGAGTATGAAATTTCAATTTACCCGAAGTCAGATACGCCTGATAACTACCAGCGTGTTGAATACATACAAAGTAATGGAACTGGGTATATTGATACAGGATTTGCTTTTACATCTAACACAGCAAAAATATCTATTGAAGTAATGCTTACACAGTCAACACCAAGCAGAAACTTGTTTGGCAGCTCAACAAACTATGACAATAACTGGTTTGGTATTTATATGCAGAGCGGAACTCAAGGAGGTCTTTATTGTGGCTCTGGAAATCCTTGGACATATAATTTTTCTATAAACAACAAACGGTCGCTTGTATTTGATAAGCAAGGAAATACTTTATATGTTACCAATAATGGTTCAACATCAACTTATCCAGTGAGTGGAACAATTATTTGCGGAAATGATGTTATGATTGCATCACAGCCACCAATGGGAGCTAGCAGGTCGCCTTATGGTGTAAGGTATTATAGCTTTGGAATTGAACAAGATGGAATAGAAGTAAGAAGATACATTCCAGTTTATAGAAAAGCCGATAATGTAATTGGTATGTATGATGAGTTAAATAATATATTTTACCCACCCGATGCAGGAACATTCGTGAAAGGACCAGATGTATGATTGAAAATTTAGAAAAAACGTTTGAAGAAGTCAAAGAATATAGAAAAACAATGCACGAGGGAACAACATCGGTATTGGTTGATAACTGGATTTTAATAACCGACCAAATGATAAAAGAACTAAAACTCATTGAAAGTGATAAAAATGCCTAAATATATTCAAGACGATTTGCCTGGATTTTTGGATGCAGAAGCGGAAGCTCGTGAGTCAGATATATCAGACGAAGCAAAGGAACGGCATCAAAGGGCGTTGGCTTTGCGGTGGTTCGGATATTACAAGAAGTCCAATGACCCAAATAAAAGGTTTAACATTTTGCAACAGTATAACAAAATAGCAACGATGAGGGAAAGGAGTTAAAATGGAAGAAGAAATCATTGAAGAAGAAGGAACGCCTGCTATATTTTTAAGAAAAGTAGATGTTGTTATTCAAAATGGCGAAGATGAAGAACCTATCGTAATCAAAGCAGATGAGGAATAAATGGGATTAACTTCGGAACTTAACAGGAAATATAGGGCGATGATTTCAAGAGGTGTCTATCCTGTTTGTTATTTATGCGGTCAGTTGATAACACATCAAAGTGAAGTAAGTCAAGACCACACAATTCCTAAAAGTATGGGTGGTCAAACAAGAGAAGAAAATCTAGTAGTGGCACATCGGGTTTGTAATTCAAAAAAAGGTAGTATGAATATACAAGAGTTTTTGGAACAACAGTATCATTTAATAAGAGGTTAAAATAAACCATAAACCCACCGTGGGATATTTTTCTTATGGATAAAAACAATCTATGAGTTTGAGATAAGATGTGGGAAATTAGGAGAAAAAATATGTTGAAAGCTAATATAGGAGGTAGCGAAGTCCAGATTCCAGACTGTGAAAGACAGCCCGTGGAATGCTGGACACGACAGTGTAATGGGATATTTTAGACCCGTGTCGGGATATAATAATGGGAAAAAATCTGAATTTGAAGAACGTGTTTGGTTTACAGAAGAGCAGATATTAAAACACGAAAAAGAACAGAAAGTTGCTTGATAAAAGAACCACCGACTTTTACATCGGTGGTGAGGTTAATCCCATAACATTAGAAAGTATCTAAAAATGAACAAACTAGATACAGTAACATCTATACCATATTTTTTATGATTTGTCAAGTCGGAAATATAATTAAATTTTTCTAATAAAATCAACGAGTAATAATTTTTTTATAAAAATACTAATTTTTTGCTTTATTTTTTTTAAAAAGTATATTATATAAAAATTATATCTGGTCTAACAATGAGTGTTAGATGTGATATAGAAAATGTGGTGATGACCATTGAAAGAGAAAGTGAAAGTGTTTGAAAGTAATTCTCAATTGATAAAGCAAATATTAGAACTGTGTGAAGCATATAGTATGCCGCCAGAGATAGTTGCTCTCGTCAAAAATAAATGTTGGAAACTTACCAAAAATGAAAAGGAAAATGAGAATGGAAAAGGAAACAACAAACAAAATCCTTTGGATATATTATAACTTCAAAGAGACGGCAGATATACTATCAAAAAAAGACCAAAAAGATTTTTGGTGGATGGTAGTAAACTATGCGTTTGGAGAAGAAAAATTGGTAGAAGATGAGATGAAAAATGTTAAAAAAGATACAAAAATAGCATTTTTATCAATAAAAAGCCTTTTAAAATTAAGAAAATCTGGTGGAAGCCAAAATGGAAAATCTAATAATCCCAGTGGTTTAGTTAAAAGAGAACAACCTAATATAGGTGCTAATATAGGTGCTAATATAACACCTAATCCTTTAATAAAAGAAAATAAAATAAAAGAAATTAAAATAAAGAAAAAACCAATGGTGGTATCTGATGATTGGCAACCAACGGATGAAACGAGAAAGAAACTTCTTGAAAGAGGAATAGAGGATGTTGATGCTTGCGTAGAATATTTTAAGGGTCAATGTCAGGCAAAAGGTATAGAGTATGTCAATTATGACCGTGCAATTCTTAATTGGAGGTTTAATAATCTAGATTTCAAGAAAAAGAATAATAATTTTACAGAGGATGATTTTTTACGTTCTATTTATGAGGGGAGAAGATAATGTTTGAAAAATATATACACTCTGATATTGAGCAGACACTTTTAGCAAGGTTTATAAATAATCCGAATGAATTGTTTGAGTGTCCTGAATTGGAGAGTAAGCATTTTGTTTTTGAAGAGAATGGTGAAATTTTTGATATTTTAATAAAACTTAAAAATAAGATGATACCGATTACGCCAAAGAATATTGCAGATGAAGCAAAACATTCTGAACTATCGTATATTATGGATTTAGCAAAACTTATGCCAGTAGTAAAGGCAAAAGAAGAGTATAAATACCTGATAGAAGAAACCGAAAAGTATAATGTTTTAATGGGCGCTAATCAGTTAATAAATCAAGCGGATGCTGATAAGACAGTAGATGTTTTTGGGGAACTTTCAAAACTTTCAATAAAAGAGGATAAACTTTATGATTATGTATCCAATGAGCAAATGTTGTATGAACTTCAAGAAAGGATGAAGAATGGAATTACTGGAATATCTACGACAATAAAGGATTTAGATGATAGAATAAATGCTTTTCAAAAAGGACGTTTATATGTGGTTGCTGCTAGACCAGCAGTTGGTAAATCTGCTTTTATGTGTTCAGTATGTGAAAGAATGGAAAAGAAGCATAAGGTTGGTATTTTATCGTTAGAAATGAATACATCAGAATTAAAACAGCGGATGGCTTGTTTAAGGGCAAATATAGAACATTGGAAAATTGAAAAAGGTAGATGTTCTGGGGAAGAATTTGATAAGTATGCGGAAGCATTAAATTCGTTAAGAAATGTATTTATAAACGATAAAGGTGGGTTGAATAGAAATCAGGTGGTAGGTTATATACGAAATATGGTGAAAAAGTCAAAATGTGAAATAGTTTTTATAGACCACTTGGGTTTGATTAAGGTTGGTTCTGGAAGTAATTTAGCCCACGAAATTGGAGAAAACACTTCTGCATTAAAATCATTATCAAAAGAATTACAGATACCTATTGTTTGCTTGTGCCAGATAAATCGGTCAGTTGAGAAAGAAAAAGAAAAAATACCACAGATTTCTGATTTAAGGGATAGTGGAAGAATTGAAGAAGATGCTGATTGTGTTGTTTTGCTTTATCGGAATAACTATTATAATCAGGATGGAAATGGTGAAGCAAAATATATAGTCGGTAAATGTAGAAATGGAAAAACAGGATATGCTATCGGATATTTTGAAAAAGAACTAATGAGGTGGAGTTAAAATGTTTAAAGTTGGAGATATGGTTGAATTTTGGTTACCTAACGGGAAAAAATATCGTTATGGAATTTTGGTAAGAAAACAAAGGCGGATTTGCTATATTGTTTCATATATGTTAAAAAATAAAAGAACATATAAACTTAAAGAAAAAGAGTTGAACTATTATAGAGGAGAAGAATATGAAAAAAATAGAAATTGGTGATTTAGTTATGTTTTATGATACTATTGAAAAAAGGACTAAACAGGGTCAGGTTGTAAATATTAAAGATAGCAACTGTGAAATTTATGTGACAAAAGAATCGTGTATTTATAATATTCAAATTTCAATGGTTAAAAAAATATGATTGAATTTTTTATTAAATGTAATCCACCAAAAACAACGGCACAAGCAACAACTCGTATATTTAAGAATAAATATACAGGGAAAATGTTTATTGGTAAAACTAATAAAGGGGAAAGTATCAGAGAAGAACTTATGTTTTTATTACGACCTTATATCCCAACAAAGCCATTTGAAAAACCGTTAAAAGTTACAATAGAGTGGGGATATGGTTATTTAAAAAATATCAGGAAAAAAGATATTGGGAAAACAATTCCTTGTATTACAAGACCCGACATTGATAATCTTGAAAAATTCCTTTTTGATTGTATGACTAGACTTGGGTATTGGAAAGATGACAGTATTATTTATGATGTAAGATTTAGGAAATTTTACACAGAAAATGCTGGTATAGGAATAAAAATTGAAGAAATAATATAATAAAAATCAATAATATATAATTTTTATTAAAAAAAATAAAAATTTTTCTTGATTTTTTTAAAAAAATATATTATATTATCCTTTAAGGGAAGGATATATATTTTAATAACATTTATCAAAAGGAAGTAAAATGTGTAATGAAAAATATAAAAAAATTAAAAAATGAAAGGGGAACAAATGGATAGTAATTTTTTTGATATTTTAAATAATATAAATGTCAATGAACATACGGAGTCTAAAAATGGACTAACTTACTTATCTTGGGCTTGGGCAATAACAGAGGTAAGTAAAAAATTTCCAGATATGGCTTATGAGGTATGTAAGTTTGATAATGGACACGGGGTTATGTTGCCGTATATGTATGACGAAAATACAGGTTATATGTGTATGACAAAGGTAACTATTTCAGGAATTACAAAAGAGATGTGGTTGCCTGTTATGGATAATAATAACAATGCAATGAAAAATGTTCCTTATACAATTCAAACAAAGTATAGAACAACTGATGTAAAACCAGCAACGATGTTTGATGTAAATAAAACAATTATGAGGTGTTTGACAAAGAACTTGGCTATGTTTGGTCTTGGATTATATATCTATTCAGGGGAAGATTTACCAGAAGAAGATAATTCTGGTGTTGATGAGATAAAAAACGAAATCAAAACAGCAAAGGCAAAAGCAACTCGTGAGTTAAATAAAAAGGTTGATGAGTATAATAAGACCGAAGGGTTGGAAATGCGGTATAAAGATATGTATAAAGTAATTAAAAGTATGCCGAAAATAGACCAATTCCATAAAGATGTTGAATTAGTAAAAAAAGTAATGGAAGTTTTGGACGATTTATCAAAAGCAGGAAAAATGGAAGCGTATGAAGCATTGAATAAGTTAGTAAATGAGAAAATGCTGAAAGAAGAACCTGATGAAATCCCTGTGGATATTTGTGAAAAAGGGGTTAAGCCAGAGGACTATTTAATATCTGGATAGAGTTATGGTCGGTGTAGTTATTGGGTTATACAAGCGTTGTTTTTGATATTCACCGACCGCCTAGATACAAAACAAGTAATTTATGGGGTGTTTTTCATTTGTTTTGTAATTTTTTTATTAAACACCCCGCCTTTAAAGGGGAAAATTAAAATGGAAGAAAATAAAATTGAAGAACTTGGACATCGGTATGGAATGAGTGAAGAAGTGATTGATGAAGTTAAAAATGAGTATGCGGACTCTGGAAAATTTACTTCTTTTATTGAAAGAATTGAAAGATTAGAGAAAGAAAAATCTGAACTACAAGCAGATATTAGAGAAATTTTTTCCGAAGCAAAGAGTTTCGGGTATGATGTAAAGGTTATGCGCCAGATTTTAAAACTTCGTAAAATGCAACCAGCAGATAGGGCAGAGTCTGAATATTTGCGGGATGAATATAAGAAACTTATTGGAATTGAGGATTAACTATGGACTTTAAAAATCAAGTTATTATTAGTGGAAAAGCATATAGACCGCAGTTAAGAACGACAAAGAGTGGTAAATCTCGTACGACTTTTGGACTTTCTGTATGGTCGGGAAAGGATGCTGATGGTAAATCGCAATACAATTTTATTGATTGTAAATGTTTTTCCGATGAAAGTGGTTTGGCTGGCGATGTAGTCGTAACTGGTAAATTATCTTTTGAAAATTGGATAAAGGATGGAAAAAAGTTTTCAAAGCCAGTTATTATTGTGGATAGGTTAGATAAGGGGGATGAACCACCGTTTGCCTAAAAAAATAATATACAATACGGAAATGTTATTGACAATATACAAAAAGTGATATATATTCTATTTGTGGCTAGTGATTCGAACACGAAAAGATTGCAACTCACAATCCTGCCACATTTTATTATTGAGTTTTTATTTGGAGAAATAAAATGACAAAAGAAGAAAAATATTCACAAAAATATATTGGAAAAAAATATAATAGACTAACCATAATATCTTATATATACAGGAAAGAATTTTTTACTGTAAAAAAAAGTGGTTTAAAAAAGAAGCAATATATGTATTTTTATAGATGCAAGTGTGATTGTGGAAAAGAAAAAATAGTAAGCCTTAATGGGTTATTAAATGGGCATATAAAATCGTGTGGATGTTTGCATAAGGAAAAGGTAATAAAGCATAATAAAAGTAATTCTAAATTATATTATATATGGAAGAATATAAAAGGAAGATGTATTTGTAAAAATAATAAATCATATAAAAATTATGGTGGAAGAGGTGTAAATATTTGTAAAAATTGGATGGATAGTTTTATAGAATTTTACAATTGGGCAATAAATAATGGATATAAGGAAGGATTGACTATTGATAGAATTGATAACAATGGTAATTATTGCCCAGAAAATTGCAGATGGGTTTCTTTTAAAGAACAAGCAAATAATAGAAGAAATAATATTTGTAAGGAATATAAAGGAAAATACAAAACTCTTTCTGAATGGGCTTCTTTTTTAGGTGTAAAATATAAAACATTTTGGATATATGTAAAAAATAATGGTTTTGAAAAAGCATTAAAATATTATTGGGAAGAACAAAATGAAAATAACGTGCTATAATGAAAATCAGTTAGATGCTGTTTTTAGAAACGCTTATAATGAGTTAAATTCTAAAAAAGCAGTAAATATAACTGTTGAGGAATATCATAAACCTCATACTATTCGGCAGTTGGGATTTTGGTTTTCTTGTATTTGTAATTCTGTATGTGATTTTTATCATAGACAAGGAGATAATAGTTGGACAACAGAGGCGGTAAAGGATTTGTTTTATCAGGCATTATCACAAAAGGTAAAAATGACAAAACTTAATGGTGATATATATGAACATCCGTTACATTTATCTGAAATGGATAGACAACAGATGTCTGAATTTATAGATAGAAGTTTAAAACTAATAGAAAACGCTGAATGCTTTAATGGACTTATTCTCCATCCAAGTATTAGATTTTGTTGGGTTCATAATATAACAGTTGATGATATAAAAAATATTGATATAAAGAGTTTCCCAAGAAAATGTCCAGAATATCTTGAATATATTAGAGGGCAATGTTGTTTATGTTGTGGTAAATTTGGTTGTGAAGCTCATCATATTAGGGAAACAGAAAATGCTGGTATTGCAAGGAAAGCAGATGATTATCAGGTAATAAGTTTGTGTCCAGATTGTCATAGATATTATCATATAAAAGGAGAGGAATGGTTTAATGAAAAAATACATTGGATTTTAAAGTATATGAGATTAGAGGAATTTTGTGCAATAAATTTTAATCGTTGGAGAAATCATTTATAAAGGAGAAAATATGTTTAAAGAGTTAATTGAAAAAGCCAAGAAATTAGGGATTACCCGTGCTATGCTCGGTGAGGAAATGTATGGTCGGAGTCAATATAATCGGATTTATATGATACATAACCCGACAGTTGAAACATTGGATAGAGTAAAAAATGCCATTGAAGTGTTGAAAAATACTGAAAAAGCCAAAGAAAATAAAAAAAGATGGAATAAAAAATCTAAAAAAATCAATAAGTAATAAATTTTTTCAAAAAAAATTAAAATTTTACTTGATTTTTAGAAAAAAGTATATTATAAGATAGATTGTGGAAAGGGGATGGTTTTATGATTTAGATAAATCAAGCGTTTCCTGAAAGTCGGGTAGCTCTCCGTTATAAGAGTGTCAGTTAGTCTTTCTGTAAAAGGGCAAAGAAAAAAACAAATGAAAGGAAACAAAATGAACAAATTATTCTGGATTATTTTAATTTTGGCTGTTTGTGGTGCTTTTTATCTTTTAGGGCAATCCAATAAAAAAGCGTATGATAGTTGTGTTGCTGCTGGGGATATGTCTAACGAAGTGTGTTTTCAAATGGCTTATATGTAAAAGGGGGATAAAATGACAAATAAGACTAATGAAGTTCTAAAACATCTACAAACCAAAAAAGATATTACTTCTATGGAGGCGATAGAACTTTGTGGTGCGACCAGATTATCGGCTATTATTTTTAATTTAAAGAAAAAGGGATATAATATCATCTGCCGACGGGAAGAGTGTGTTGATAGATATGGTAACACTTGTCGGTTTGGAAGATATGTCCTTTTGAATAAGCAATCTGAATTTAGTTGGTATAATAGCATCAAAAGGTTCTTGAGATGACAAAGAGTTGGGAGGAGTGGGGCAAGAAAGAGTTGTTGAACTTGCCCCAGAGGAACTGGTGTCAGTTATCGGAATATGCATCTGTTTTGTTGGTAAATACCAAAATGAAGCATAGTAGTGGGTATAATTTATTCGCTATTATAGGTGTAAATGAAAATGGTATTCCACAGGAGATAGCAGGATATATGGATGATTTTAGACTTGGGAGTATAAGTGGGACTGGATTTCCTGATATTGTTCTGAAAGATTATTCTGTCGGGATAGACTGCTCAATGAGTGGAGTGTTTAGGATACATTCGCATAAATACAAAATTATGGTTGGATTAAACACATCTACGACTTGTTTTAATTTTAAGGCGTATGATTAAATTATATGGTTTTACAAGATATAATTTATGAAGATGGGGATTATTTCACATATTACGATAAAAATGCTAATTGTTTTGTAATTGTTAAAAATGGTCTTGTTTGTGGAACTATAGTTGGACACGCTAGCACATTTGAACAGGCAAAGGAAAGCATTGAGTGGCATAAAAAGGATGATAAACAATGACTTGGCAAGAACTAAAAGATAAGTGTTTAAAACTCGGTGACGAGTTGAAAGATGATTATATCTGGGTGCCTTATCAACTTGAATTACACAAAGACGGCAGTGTTTATTGCGGGGATTTTGGTTGCTTAATCGCTGAGAACAGGACTTATGAACAAATGTGGCAAATTAGAGAAGCACTACAATAGGAGGTGGATGATGATAGAGTTTGAAGATGGTGGTCAATATGCTTATGTAAAAGGTCAAGTAAACTTATGCGATATGCTTTTGGGTTATGCAGAAGGCTGTTGTTGCACATTAGAAAGAATGATTTATTTTATAGAACAACTTAAAAAGGCAAACATTGAAATGATTTATAGGGTTCAAGAAGATAAGCTGAGAATGGTTATGCAACACCCAAAATATTGGAAAGAACAAGACCCAGAATATGTTGATATGGTTGAAAAATTACAGAAAGAAGTTTTCCCAAAGGAGTCCAAATGAAACAGATAACGATTTATGATAAAGAGGTAAAGGATTTTGCAAACGCTTGCAAATACAAAAAAGCCACTATGGATGGGGTTTATAAAGATTTAGAAAAGTTAAGAGATGATATGGTAGAACTTTACGACAAGAGACTTTTCTGGTTGGATTATTTTAAAGCAGATGCACCTTATATGGGTTGGGACTCGAACTCGCCCGAATACAAGAATATGGTTAATTTAACCAAGGATATAAAGACTATGTTCTTAAAAGCGTATGTGCTGACTGAAAAAGGTTTGGGAAACGATATTTTATTTAAGGATTGAACATAAGGAGGAAGAATGAGTGATAACAATAATATAAAAACAGATGGGTATCCGATGAAAGCAACAAGAGATACATCAGAATATAGATTGATGAAAAAAAAGGATGGTTCTATTGTTTTACAAAGATTGTGTTTAATTGATGAGTATCAATACGGTAATTATAGATGGACAACCCCAGAGTGGAAAGATTTAAAAACAGTAAAGGAGGAAAAATGACTACAAAGAAAGATTTAGAGAATGAATTACATCAACTTGACGAGAAAATGGGAGAAGTACAACGTGAAAATGCTGTATTACGTGACCGTATGAAGTTGGCTGGATTATACATACAAGTCCTTAGTTTATTGCCTTGCTTTTCTGATAAATGTGATATTGATTCTGTTGACTATGACAGGATTTTGTCTGTTTTGGAAATGGATGATTATCCAGATGGCTTTTAAGGGGGAAGGATGACAAAGGGATTAGAAGCGTTAGAAACTCTTGATAACCTGCTTGACGGAATTGATACAAGCAAGTATTACGATTTGTTATCCGAAGTAGAAAAACAACTTGAGGAAGAAATATCTGATATTGACAACGGACAGGTTCTTTGGATGGGATTTGGAATGTCTATGGAAAAAATAGAACAAAAAATTGAATTAAGAAAACAATGCTTAAAAAGAATTAAAGCGTGGAAGGATTTGCTATGACAAATACACTAGGAACGGCCATTGAAGAACTTTCTGCGTTTGCTACTGATGCCGAAATACTTGCTATGAATTGTATGTCGCCAATGGCACACGCTGGTTGTTTTAAGTTTGAATTATGTTGTAAATGTGAGAGAAAGAAAACCTGTCTTACATTTATTGCGAAGAAGTTTTTAGAGGAATATAAAAAGAAAGGACTTTTGGTATGACAAAGACACTAACAATACATATTGAAACAGATGGCCAAACAAACTTTAGGATTGAACATACAAGTATTGATGTGTATAAAGAACTTGTTAAGTTACTTAAAAAAGAGTCAGATATAGAACTTAGCAATACATATATTTTATACAATCGTATTGTAAAAGTGTGGTATGAGGATGTTGACGATGATAAAGGCACTAACTGAACGAGAAAAGATGGTTCTGGATTATGTAAAACAAAATCCAAGAAAAACGCCGACAGAAATAGCCAAGGCGTTGGGATTACCAAATTCAAGTTATGTAGCAAATGCTTTGGGAATACTTGAACGCAGGCACGGTTTAATTAAACGGAGGGAGATTATTTGTTATGAGTAAAGAACTTACTGAACAATGGAAGAAAGGGAAATTACCAGATGGATTTTATTATGTTTCTATTCCTGGTTCTGTATGTGGAGTAAGCATACTTGATGACTATGAACTTCAGGTATATAAGTCAGTAAGAGATAGTGATAAGATAGAAGTCCTAGCACCTGTTCCGAGTTATGATGAGTATCTATATCTAAAAACAAATAACGACCATTGGAATAAAGAGGCAATTAGAATAAGCAAGCAAGCTATTGGTATTGTGTTGGAAAGTGATGAGTTGGTGCAAAAACTGCACATACTGGAAAAGAAACTTGAAATAGCCACAAAGGCGTTGGAAAGATATTCAAAAGATGACTACTATAGTGAGGGTGGCGGTAGGTCTGTAAATCCATATCCGCATATAGCTAGAAAAGCCCTAAAAGAAATGGAAGGTGTAAAATGAGTTCATCAAAAGATAAATTAGAAGAAAAATTAAACTTATCAAAACTCAATATAGCCGTTTTGCTTAGTCATTTGGATGAATGTGTAGAAAGAGTAAATCCCGATTTAATAAGTAAAAAAATATTTACGAAAGATGAAATAGAAACATTTAGAGATAATCTTATCAAAGAATTAAAAAAGCAAGGTATAGATAAAACAATGATGGTTGATTAAAATGATTGGTTGCAATACAGAACAAAGGAAACTTGTAAAATCTTTTGTAAATGCTTTAAGGAAAGATATGAATTTACCTTTAAGCCGTGAAAGGAAGTCTATAAAACTTCCTAAAAAATATAGAATAATGATGAATAAAGGTATTCGTGAAATTAAAGAAGCAATTGATGTGGTATTTAATGATTTCTTGGACAAAGACAGAAGTAATAATAGAAGATGAAGACGATATTGACATACAGATAGACATTGATTGGTGGAAGGCTAGGTGTCAATATTTTAAAAAAAAATACCTTGACATAGAAAAAGAGAATAAAGAATTGAAGAAAAAATTAAAAAAGTCGTTGACAAAGATATTTTAATATGCTAATGTCTATTTATAGGGGGTGTGAATGGACGAAATATATTGTGGGGAAAGAGATTTAGGGAGAGCGGTTATTCTGCGAGCCGTTGTTGATGCTGGTGCATTAAAAGATAGTCTTGACCGTAAACAGGCAAGACTTTTTTTATGTGCTAAAAACGAATTATGGGCAAGGTCGTTAAGTGCTTGGTGCGATATTGCTGGTTGGGAAATGAGTGATATAACTTATTTCGCCAGAAAAAGATGGGGAGATAAAGATGATAGATGAACCTACGCTGTTTGAAGTAAAGGAAACATACTCGCTGGTTGGATTAAGGGATTTGTGTCTGAAAGAAACAAAAGCAAAGTTAAAACCAGTAGAGGGTCAGGATTTAGATGAATTTAATCAGGAAATATTAGAAGAAGCAGATTTATTATTCGCAGAACGGTTAAGAAATATAGCAGATGAAATAGAACGTAGGATATTAGAGCCACAAAGGCAAATGATACGGGAAACATACGAGGGAATTTTCAAGTAAATACAGGCAGTTATAATTTTTTTAACAAAAAACTAATTTTTTCCTTGATTTTTTAAAAAATATATTATAATATATGGGTATGGACAGGATAAAGGTCCAGAAAACAAAAGAAAGGATTTAAAAATGGAAATGAAATTAGAAGATTGTGTTCACGATATAGGGGATGCGGTATTTGAGGTTTTAGCGGGTCGTTTTGATAGTGCTTATGAAAATGTCAGAACGGAAGATGAATATGCGCCGTATGGCGATGGGCAATGTGTTGCTTGTCGGTATATTGATGAAGATGATGATTGTCGTATTCGGGAGAATTTTCAAGCCGAGTATGATTTTGATGCGGTCATTGAATTATTAAAGAAAGATGAAGATTTTAAGAAAGCCGTAGTTGATATGGTTGAATATGTTGCTTGGAATAGGGAGAAATAAGATGCAAGATAAAAGTGTTTTAAAATATGTAAATCTGGTTATTGATGGGAATAGAACTTCAATAAAGTTGTCAGAAACCCAGTTGGGGATTTTGAAAGAATTAGCAGAGTTTCGGGATATGAAATTGAATGATTATATGGTAATGCTAATCAAGACGGCAAAAGATATTGATAATAGGTATTGTCGGTCAATGGCTGTCCGTGATGGGATTATTGTTGAGTTATACACTTTATTAACAACGACTTTAAAAAAGAAAAGGGGATTAAAAGGGAGGGTAAATTAAATGATTAGACCTATATATACACCAATTATTGTTAGTGGAATAAGTAAGGGTTCTGGTGGGACATTTGTTTGCCCGACAGATATTGGAGAAAAATTTTTAATGTTCCCTTTGTTTATAGGGCTTGCTTTATTTATATTTGTTATGTATGTATTTTTTTTAAAAGATGTTTTAGAAGATTGTGGTGTAAGTTTTTTATTAAAAATAATTTGTTTTATAATATCATCAATGATAGCGTTCCCATTGATTGGTATTTCATTATATCCAGTATTTCATTGTATAGGGGAATAATTAAATGAATGAAATTTTTGAACAGATGAGAAAAGATTTTGATGATTTTTTGAAAAAAGAAGAAAAGTTGATTGAAAGTTATAAAAAAGGGGAAAGTGCCCAAAAAGATATTGGTAAGTTATGTTATTTTTGGGATAATTATTTGGAAGAAGGTTCTTATGGATTACTTGTGACAACGGTTGCTGGAAAGTATAAATATGTAAATAAGTTGGGAAATGCTTGGATGCATTACCGCCGTTTGACCCCGCAAGAGGTTTCTGAAATAACTGGATATGAAGTGGTTGATTTAGGATGAGAGTTGAAATAACTATATCTTTAAAGAAAGATACTCATTACGAACTTGGGGATGTTTTTTATAATCCCAAAGGTCGGTATAAATTCGTTCTGGTTGGAACAACGATGCGCCAAAGAATAAAGAGCCAAATGTGGTATGGTGCTAGGGATAGTTTTAGTTCAATAACAATTGTCCCAGAAAGGGTTTTGAGGGAGTGTCAGTATCTTGGTAAGTCAAAAGGATTTAATGAATTATTTGAAATAGAGGAACCAAAATGATAGATATATTTGATGAAAGATATTACCGCATTGAAGATTATGAGGAAATTATTGATTGTCTATATCATAATCCAAATGGTTATCAAAATGAATATACTATATACAAACGAAATGATTTTGTTTCTGATTTAATGGAAGAGGTTGATATTGCATCAATGAGTGGAAAAGAACTTATTGAATTGTTATATAAAAAGCCGCTTTATAAAAAAGTGAGGGATTTAGGATGACTGATTTGACAAAAGAATTTGAAAGTTTATCGTTTGACTCTTTGATTTATTTAAGGGATGTTTGTATATGTGCAATAAGAAATGAAACAATAACTGTTTTAAAAGAAAGATATATATTTTTAGAAGATTGTATTTCAAAAGCGATTGGAAGAAAAATAAATGAAAAAAAGGAGTTAAAATGAAAGATGTATTTATTTGTTGGGCTTTTTGGTATATTTATGGAATGATTACAGTTATAATTTGTCAAGATAACTGGGAATACTGGTATAAAAAAGCACTGTATTTATTAGGATATTTTGTAAGTTTCTGTTATATATTTATGTTTTTATTGTAAAGGAGGATAAACAATGACAAGTTTAATGATTTATTTATGGACAAGGCTTAACTATATTAACGGATTTTTTATTCTGTTAGCTATTGGACTTTTGGCTGGTGCTCTTGTATGTGGTTGTCTTACGTTAGAAGTATATAGTGATGAAGAATCAAAAGGGCTTTTAAAAAAAGCGAAGAGGCTTATTGTGTTATCATTATTCCCAATAATTGCTTTTTGCTTTACACCATCACAAAAGGAAGCAGCTATGATTTACGTCATTCCGAAAATGGCACAATCAGAAACATTTAATGCTATTAGCAAAGAAACACCAGAGATTACAAAGCTGGCTCTGGAAGCATTGAAAGAAACATTACAGGGTATGACAAAAAAGGATGGTAAAAATGATTAGCAGAGTTTTTGTTGAATGGGTTGATTCAGGGATGTCTCTTGATGGAAGCATTTGGCAGACAAAAGATGATCTAAACGAAATAATTAACGGGATTAAAACGTGCCAAACGGTCGGATTTCTTTTAAAAGAAGGAAAAGATTGGATTTGCTTGGGACAAACAATTTGCAATGATCAATTTCGTGGAGGATATTTAATATACAAAAAGAACATTGTTTTAATGTACGGTCTTTCATCCGATACGAAAGAAGCACCAATTCGGAGGATATTAAAATGACTTGGGAAGAACTAAAAGAAGAAGCCAAAAAGATGGGTGCTTTAACTACGAATACTTATATTCTTATAAAAACAAATACTGAAGTAGAATTAGAATTTCACAAAGATGGAAACGTATTCATTATGCTAAAAAGGTCTATGCCACGTCTTTCAAAAAAAGTGGAATACGACCAAATGCTTGCCATAATGAAAGCACTACAATAGGAGGTGGATGATGAAAGATAGATTTAAGTTCAGGGTTTGGGATAAACCGTTGGAAAAATATATGGAGTTCAAAGAGTTTAAGCTTATGAATGTTGAATTTACATTTAATCCAATAACAAAAGAAGCAGAGATAGAATACGATAAGGAAAGATATATCGTTGAACAATGCACAGGATTAAAAGATAAGAACGGGAAGCTCATATATGAAAATGACTATGTTAAAATTAGTTCAAACACAGATAGGGAAGTTATTAGCCCAGTTGTTTGGGATGATGATGAAACTGGTTTTTGTATAAAATATAAAGAAGAACTGTTTAGATTTAACCCATACAGAGAATATCATAAACTTGAAATTATAGGCAACATACACGAAAAGGCAGGGCAGTCCAAATGAAACAGATAACGATTTATGATTTATTGCCGCTATTGAAAAAGGGTTGGGTGGCTATGGACAAGAATGGAAGATGGTGGTTTTATAAAACAGAACCAATAAAATGTTTATCAGTTTGGTTTGGAAGGGACGGACTTCCGGGAAAAGAAAAGTTATCTTCTAGCTTTAACATCGAACCTTTTGACGGGGATTGGAAAGATTCACTAATCAAGGTTGAACATAAGGAGGAATAATGATTATTATTTCGTTTATAATTGGCTGTTTGTTTGGTTGGTATATTGGTTATAGAATATATACACCCGAAAGGACACAGATAAATAAAAGAGGTTCAAAAAACAACATACAAATCGGGACTATCAACTGGAAGGATGAAGAATGACAAGAATTAAATACTCTAAATACTCAGTGCTTAGATGGCTTCCAAAGGAGCACAAATACAAAAAATACAGACTTCCAGTTGGGGCGTGTATTTACTCTGATAATATGGATAGAGTCGTTTCGTGTGCTTCCTGTGGCAATAAGATAAAGTATGGTGATTCCTACACATCAAGACAAATCCACACGGAATTAGGAATCGGATTTGCTGTTTGCTATGAATGCTATAAAAAAGAATTTAAGGAGGCAGAATGAGTAAAAGATTTTATTTAATGAATAAAGACAAAGAACTAGAAAAAATAGTTAAAGATATGATTGTTTATCTTTTAAGAAGGTGGGGTCGTAATGTAAAGAAAGCACAAGAAGGTGAAATGAAAGAATGGTTTTCTGGTTTCTGGTTAGCAGATGATGCTTTGTTACTTGAGGCTTGTTCTCATTGTGCAGAAAGGCTGGCAAATTATGCTATGAAAGAATATCCAAACGGTAGAGTAAAAGTTGGGAATATAAGATTAGATAAAACATACCACGATGATTATAAACAGGTTTATTATAATTTTGGAATTGAATTTGGAGGGTATTAAAATGACAAAGACACTAACTGAACAATGGAAGAATGGGGAACTCGGATTTGGATACTACTACATTGATTTTGGTATTGGGGGTGTTCCAATGTTGTTTAATGGGCTAGAATTTTATTGTGAACGCACACAAAAACCAAACGCAATCAAGACGATATTAGCACCTGTGCCTAGCTATGATGAGTATAAGCAACTTGTAAGTAAAACTGAGCAGTTGGTGCAAAAAATGCACATACTTGAAAAGCGACTTGAAATAGCCACAAAGGCGTTGAAAAGAATTGACCCACCAAATATCAATTTTGAAGACTATAACGATAGGGCTATTGCTTTGTGGGAAATAGCACATAATGCCCTAACAAAAATAGGAGGTATAAAATGAGTGAGCCGTGCAGAGTTATAACAGAAGAACAATGGAAAGATTATTTAAGGTCAAAGGAACAAATAAAGGAAGCGAATGATATTATTATATCGTTTGATAAACTTGTCGGAAAATTTACAGGTACCGTCTTTCAAAATGTTCTTGATTACTACAAAAAATACAATGTTGACAGATATAAGAAAAGTGGGGTGTAAAATGATAACGCAAAAACAGGCAGAAGAAATAGTAAAAAGATATAGTCCAACAACCAAAGTAAGTGTTCATAACACAGACAGTATGGATGGTATTTATCTTCAAAAGACTGATACAATTATCATAGCACATAACTGGTCTGTTGCCGGGTTATTGCACGAAATAACACACGCTGTTTTAATTTTAGAAGATGGCAGAGTTGGACACGACGGAGTATTTGCCGATAGATTTACAAAGATTGTTGGTGATTATTATGGAGAGCAGATAGAACGCTATCTTGAACAAAAGCAGAAAGTCATTGCTCTTATCAAAGACGGACGATTTGTTCAGGCTTTACAGGAGTTGGAAAATGAAGATAGATTATAAAGAACTAAAAAATAAAAGTTTATTTCTTTTCTCGGATGGTAGGAAACCAAAGAATGATGAAGAATTGGTTGATATGATAAAGTATTGTTTGAATGCGATAGGACGTGGGCAAAACACAAGAAAAGAAAATACTGCTGGGGAATTATGGGGATTAGAGGCTTTGAATGAAATTATGGATTGTGTGGTATTAAAAAATGAATAATGAAGTCAAACTCGGATATTACTTTGCTCGCATTATAAATTCTGACCGTCTGACAATAGTCGGTTGCTGGGGTGACCGTATTCAAAAGCAGGTCAAAGAGTATGTTGAAGTATTAGAGAAAGTGCCGAAAAAGGTTTTAGAGGGCAAATATAAAGTTCTTAATTTAAGGGAGATACAGAATGAACGATAGATTTAAGTTTAGATGTGGAATAACAATTTCCCATTATGATGATGACGGAAATGATATTGAAACCTTATTGTTGGTAAATAATATATCAATTTTTGATGATGGTGATGTTGGATTTAATAGAGAGTCCTTAAAGGAAGCGGTTAAAAGGAAAAATCTTTCCGAGGAAGAAGAACGGACACTTTGGAACTCATTGGATGAATATGAGGTTTTTGAAGAATGGTATCAAATGCCAGCTGATTTTATTGAACAATGCACAGGTCTAAAAGATATGAATGGGAATTTTATATATGAAAATGATATTGTTGTTTGGAATGATGGTGGTGGAGAAGTAGAATTAAAGCCAAAAGAAGGTCACGTTAGAATTGCAAGAGTCCAGTTGTTTCCTGATTTATATTTTAAGTTGGTTGGTGGATATCCAAAAGGAACATATACAACGGGGGAAGAATTTCATTTTGGAAATTTTATTTATAAGAATACAGAAAAATATTTAAAGATTGTTGGGAATATACACGAAAATAAGGAGTTATTAAATGAATGCCGATGAAATAGTTAAAAAACATAGTAAAATAATTGATTTAACTGGCAAGAAATTTGGCGATTTAATTGTTAGCGGATTATATAAAAGAAGTAAGAACGGTAAATGTATATGGGAATGCAAGTGTAAATGTGGTAATATTTGTTATAAATGGGGAGATACTTTAAGAAGAGGTAAAAAACCATCTTGTGGGTGTGGTTCTTCAAAGCTAATTTCAAACGCATTAAAAAAACACGGTATGTTTGGAACAAATATATATAAACGGTATTATAGTATAAAAAATAGATGTTATAACAAAAGAGATAAAAATTATAAAAACTATGGTGCAAGGGGTATAACTATGTGTACTGATTGGGTAGATGAAAAAAATGGATTTTTAAATTTCTATAATTTGGCAATTAAAAATGGTTATAAAAAGGATTTAACAATAGATAGAATTGATAATAATAAAGGATACTATCCAGAAAATTGTAGATGGGTGAATTATAAAGAACAAGTTAGGAATAGGAGAAATTCATTATATTTAAAAACAAATAAAGGGAAAGAATATTTAAAGGATTTTTGTGAGAGAGTCGGAATAAAATATATAAATTTTATGAATAGCAGATTTAGACAAAAAAAGGAGAATAAAGGATGTGTGAGAATAAAAAATATGAAGATATATTATTGGAATTAAAACTTATAGCCGAAGAAAACGGCTACGAACTGACAGAAAATGCCGAAAAGATAGCGAAGTTTAGAGCAAGGGCGAATATTGATTTAGGGAAATGTGTTTGTGACCCTAAAAATCCGTATAGGGGCTGTATTTCAAATTTATGTAGAAAAGAGATAGAAGAAGAAAAAATATGTCATTGTCGTTGCTTTCATAAAATTGACAAATAAAATAAACGATGATAAATTAAATTTAAAGGAGATACGATATGAAAGATTTATTTAATTTACTAAAAGTTATTTATGCTATAAGATTTTATACAAAGGATATTCATTATAAAGCCGTTGGAGAGAATTTTTGGGCAGACCATTTAATGGCTGATAGAATTTACGATGGATTGGATGATTTTATTGATGATATCAATGAAAATCTTTATCTTGGATTTGAAGAAGAAACTCCGTATTCAAAAGATGTTCTTGAAGCGGTTATTAAGTCTATTCCTGAAATAGATGATGATATGGTTCGGAATTGGGAAAGTCTATATGGAATGATTGTTGCTGCTCTGGAAATTATAAATAATATTGAAAAAGAATATGAAATGCCACAGATAAATTCTTTGTTGGATAGTATTGTTAATGATTTACAAAAGAAAAAGGGTTTAATCTGGCGTAGAATTAAATAACAACAAAAGACGGTGTGTAGAAAAAAGAATTTGCCTAACAATTGTGAATTGTTTGGGTATGTTTCATTGTTTGTAAAAAATATTTATGATAAAAATAATAAATAAATATATGAAAAATAAGAAAAACAAAAAAATTTAAAAAAAATAACAAAAAGTGTTGACATTACATAAGAACTGGTGTAGAATTAAGGTGTAAGGGCGAGAGAGTCCTAGAAACAAAAACGAAAGGAAAAGAAAATGAAATATCCAGATATTACTGTTAATTTGATAGGGTTTAATGGGAATGCCTTTTTTATTCTTGGAAAGTGCATAAGGGAAATGAAAAGGGCTGGACTTGGTAAAGAAGTTCAGGATGAATTTGTTAAAGAAGCGACAAGTGGTAATTATGATAAATTGCTTGCTACTTGTTTAGATTGGTTTGATGTTCAATAAAAGGAGGAAAAAATGAAAGAATATACAGATTTTATGAGTTTATATGTTTATAGAAACCCGCTTGGAGATTGCACAAACAATGGTGCGAGTTCAAGATACAATACGATATATGTTGTAAAAGATGGTATAGAAAAAGAAGAAGTATTACGGTATTGCCGTGAAAACAAAGAGTTCCCAGATAAATTTTTTAAGGTGACTATGGTAAGGGTAGGGGGTAACGAATACAAACGGTTAGAGCCTGTTGTAGATGATGAAAATTGGTATATGGCTGGTGGAAATTATGCTATGACTTGTGATGGTCGGTATTCTGATTTTACGGGGATAGATTATCCAATAGCGATACACGATAGAAAGGAGTAGAAAATGAAAAACGTAACAAAAACATTAAAGAGGTTATGTAAGATAGTAGAAGTGATAAAAGACCAATCAAAGCGGTTGCTTGATATACAAGAACAGACTGGTTCTGCTGATATTGAGTATGTCACGGTACAAGAAAATATGAGGGATAGTGCAGAGAATATCCTTAAAATAATGGAAAAAATTTTGGAAAAAAGTGAAAAAAACGATTGACATTACATAAAAAATGGTGTAGAATTGTAGTGTAAGGGACGGATGTCCTGTCAACAAAAAACGAAAGGAAAAACAAATGAAAAATAATAAAGAACTTATTTCTGTTGCGGGTAAAATTTATGGGGATGAAAAATACTATTTATCCTCTACTTTTGATGCTATGCTCTTGAGCGATGGTCGGATTTTGTGTGTTGATAAGGTCAGCATTAAAAAAGACTTCTGTTTTGGGGAACACGGATATGATTATGATGAGGTTTGCCAGATTGAACGAGATAGCCGTTGTTTTGAATATTTTGAAGAAGAGAATACCCGTGAATTAAAGAGGGAGATTGAAAAATTTGGCAAAAAAGATTTATATTTCTACAAAGAATATTGGACAGATGGGACAGAAAAGTTGGCTGGTTATACTTTGTGTGATGAAGAAGATATGTTAAGGAATAAATTGAAAGAGCTTAGTGATGTCAGGAAAGCCAATGATGATGAAAAGAAACAGTTGCTTGAAATTCTGAAAAACAGATTAGAGAATATGGAAAAGCGGTGTGCTGTTTGGTGGAAGAAAAATGGTGTTGAGGGTTTGCACACTTGGACTTATTGGGCTGATGCATAGGAGATGTGAAAATGGACAAAACAACACATATTACAAGATATATCTTTGAGTTATGGACAAAAGAGCAGATAAAGAGTGTATTTTTAAAATTAAGACCTGTATATTATGCCAATGAGCATATTTTGAGGGTTTGTGATAGAGGGATAACCAGACATATAATGGAACTGGCTGGAATAAACTGCACGAGAGAGATAAAAAGGAATACTATCGGGAGAGTAACTTCTGAATTGTTAAGGGCTTGTGGATTATAAATAAATAGCGGTTTGACATACGGAAAAAAATAGTGTATAGTAGGGAATAACTAGGAGAATAAATATGAAAATTCGTGAAGTAGATATTCCTGATAATAGACCGTATATCATCAAAGCGGCTGAATTTAAACCATCAACAAACTTTTATCCACCAATGACTCTTGGGAAACCGAGAGGGAAAACTGCCGAAGCCAAGAAAGTGATGGCTATGGATGCCTGTATTAAAAATGTGCTTTCTGGATTTAGGGATGAACTTCATAACTGCGGTATGCCTATGTTTGTGGGATATGGTATGCTGTCGGGAATTTCGCAAGAAGCGTTAATTCGGGCTGGTGTAGAAACTATTGCCGATGAAATGACAAGAAAGTTTGTGAAATTTAGATATGATGTTGATGATGGGAAAAACGACCACGAACAGGAAATAAGTGATTTAGAAGAGCAGGCGGCGAAATATAAAATAAAAGATATTTTTAATGATGCTGCTCAAAAAGATGGTTATTTTGGTGGTTGTTTAGTTTACATTGATGTTGGGGAACTAGATGATGAAGAAGCATTAGAACCTTTAATTCTTGATAAAAAGACTTTTAAAAAGGGTATGTTGAAAGGGTTTAAGGTAATTGAACCAGTTAATATTTATGCTGGTGAGTATAATACAACAGACCCGACAGATGAACATTATTTTAATCCTGAATATTGGTATATTTTGGGTCGGAGGTATCACGCTAGTCGGTTTTTATATTTTTGTGGAAATTCTGTCCCTCTTTTATTGAAACCCGCTTATAACTTTTTCGGGATTGCTCGTGCGCAGTTGGCTCTGGATTATATTGCTCATTTTGTTGAAAATCGGGAGTCCGCACAGGAATTGTTAAACAAGTTTAGTTTGACCTGTTGGAAAACGAATATGACACAGGTTTTGGCCGGTGACTCTTGTAATGACTTGGTGAAGCGTGTCAAGATGTTTAACAAGATGAAGTCAAACAATGGGACTTTGGTTGTTGATAAAGAGCAAGAAGATATTATGCAGATTAACACTCCTCTTGGTGGTGTTAGGGATATTGTTGAAATGTCATTAAATTTATTGACGGCTGTTTGGCGTATTCCTAAAATCAAGTATGTCGGAGAGGGAGAGGGCGGATTAAATGCTTCTAGTAAAGAACAGATGCGGTCATTCTATGACTTTATTATGAGCCAAAAAGAAAAGATGTTTACTGCACCGCTGGAAAAGGTGTTAAAGATTTTACAATTAAATATGGGGAAGGATATCAATGAGTCCATTGGTTTTGAGTTCCCATCTTTGGTTGAAATGGATGATGTAGAGATTGCTAACCTGAATAAGATGAAAGCGGAAACGGCTATTGGGTTGATAAATGCTGGTGTGGTAAGTCAAGAGGAAGTTCGCCAGAATTTGTCTATGGATAAGAATAGCGGGTTTTCTATGATTGATGTAGATGATATCCCAGAAGAACCAGAACCACCAGAAGAAAAAGAGGTGGTAGATGTAGAGGATGAAAATTTAATTTTTGATGAGTTTGAGGAGAGCGAGCATCCACGTTCACAGAATGGTCGTTTTACTAATAAGCATAGTGGACAAACAGAAAAGGAGAACGAAAATGGAAGAAGCGAAAAATTTGACGGAAACTTCGGAAAACTTAGAGAGTTATCTGGAATGGCTAAAAGAAACTTATGGGTTGACGGAGGAAGAAGCGAAAATGGCAGCGGAAATGAACATTTAGTTCATACACCATCTGATTATTTTAAGGGGATATTAAAGGATGGCGGATTTGCTGTAAACTCTTATAAGGAGTTGAAGAAAAATGATGATGGAAGTGTAAAAGAATTTTTGGAACACTTTAAGTCGTCAAACAAGGCGAATAGTAAAGCATCTGCACAAGTATATCAATATCCAGATGAAGATTATAAAAAGATGAGGTTATTTGTTGCAGAAAATGGTAAGAGTGGATTTGCCTTAAAAGAAGATGGGGATATTGTATCTGTATTTTCGCAAGAGAGAAAAGCAACTGGTGGTATGCTTGAATTGGCGATAGCACAGGGTGGTAAAAAATTAGATTGTTTTGATACGTTTTTGCCCAAAATCTATGCTAAACACGGATTGAAAGAATATAAAAGGGATAAATGGGCAGAAGAATATAAGCCAGATAATTGGGATAAAGAATATTTTAAGGAATTTAACAATGGTGAGCCAGATGTTGTTTATATGAAAGTTGCTGGTGCTGTTGTCGGTGATGGTATGAAAAAGTCGCTATGGGCAAAGGTAAAGGGATTTTTCGTTGGGGATGCCGATTTCAAAGAGTCAGAACATCCTAGAAATAGTAAAAATGGGCAATTTGTAAAAAAAGCGTCAAGTATTGCGGAAACAACTAGTGGGAACGTTGAAAAGGCGAAAAAGAATAGAGAATATGCTTTGTCTAGGATATCATCACCCGAACAAAAGAAGAACTATGAAGAAATGTTTAGAAAAACTGATGAAATAAATAAAATTGAATTTAGTGATAAGGATGTTATAGATAGGCTTGAGAAAAAAGGTAAAGATATTAGGGCTATACAAAAAAGATATAATATGTATCAAGATGAGTTAAAAAATGCGAAGAGGACAGAGTCTGGAAAGTTAGTAGATACTCAATATAAATATTCAGATGGAGAAGGGCATTACAATGAGGACAGAAAAAAAATACACAAAGATATTATTGATAAATATTATATCAATGAAGAAACAATGAATAAGTATAAAGTGCCTGATGGGGTAAGACCGAAGGTCGTTATTCTTGGTGGTCGTGGTGGTTCTGGTAAGTCAAAGTTAAAAGGCTTGGCTTATGACCCTGAAAAGTATTTAATCTTGGATGTTGATGAGATTAAAGAAAAGTTGCCAGAGTATGGTGGAAGAAAAGGGAAAGAAAACTTTGGGCTAAACGCTTGGGAAGTTCACGAAGAAAGTAGTGATATTGCTAAAAAAATTAGAGAAAAAGCGCAAAAGAATAAAATGAATGTTGTGTTGGATATGACCTGTGCAAATTTAGGTAGCACTTTAAAAAAGATAAAAGAGTTTAAAGATGCTGGCTATGATGTAGATGGTGCATTTATGGAATTGACAAGGGATTTAAGCACTGAAAGAAGTATGGAAAGGGGGATAAAAGGAAGGTTGTTGCCAACAGAGCAGGCTCGTGGTATGAAAGATAATGAAAAGGTTTTTGAAGAAATTATGCCTTATTTTAACAATTGGGCGATTTGGGATAATTCTGGTGCCGGTAAGGAAGAAAAACCCAGATTGGTTGCTAGTACATATAAAATTTGAAAGGATGAAAAATGGATAAAGATATAGATTATGTCACATTAGTAAGTGAAATGTGGAAAAATGAAACGGAAGAGAATAAAAGAAATATGGCTGCCGAAGAAGAAGTTGAAAGAAGTGATGAATATATCAAAAATCTTTTAGAAGATGATGAGGAATAATTTATAAACATATTTGGAGGGAAAATGAAAGTTGAAGATTTATTGTTTGATGAAAGAAATTATAGAAACCATAAAGATAAAAACAAAAAACTCATAAGGAAGTCAATTAAAGAGTGTGGATTTGGGAGAAGTGTAATAATTGATAACGAAAACAGGTTAATTGGTGGAAATGGTGTTGTTTCCCAAGTTGATAAAAACACGCCAATCAAGGTTATAGAAACTGATGGTACTGAATTAGTTGTCGTTAAAAGAACCGATTTAAAAACTGGTGATGAAAAAAGAAAGAAGTTAGCGGTTCTGGATAACTCTACTTCTGATACATCGGAATTTGATAATAATATGCTGATTACTGATTTCAATCTTGAACAGTTGGTTGATTTAGGTGTTGAAATTAAAGGAAAGAAAGAAAATGTGGATGGGGAAGTGCCGTTTACAGAGGAACTTTTAGAAGAGCATAATTACATTGTGCTTTATTTTGATAATTCTGTTGATTGGTTGCAGGCACAGACATTATTCGGTGATTTCATTAAAAAGAAGCAAGCCCTTAACTCAAAAGATGGATATAGGAAAATGGGTGTGGGTCGTGTGGTTCGTGGTGCTGATTTCTTGAAAGAGATAACAAAGTGAGGTAAATATGAAAATTGCTGTTTGTTGTCCAAGTTATAAGCGAGATGAGGTCAAGTCGTTTCGGTTTTTCGGTGATATATTGAGGGTGTATGTTTGCGAAAGTGAATATGACCGTTATATTGAAAACAATAAAGAATACAAGGATTGTTTTGTAAAAGTGCCGTTAGGGGTTCAGGGAAATGTGGCTCGTATTCGGAATTATATCCTCAACGATAATAAAGATATGGATGTTTGTTGTATTGTAGATGATGATATGGCATATATTGGTTATTATGAAGGATTAGAACTTCATAAATTAAAGCAAGATGAAATATTGCCGTTTATTGAAAAATACACGACCGTTTGTGATGAGTTTGGTTTTAAGATGTGGGGAGTTAATTTGAATAGTGACCCGCAATGTTATAGAGAATACACACCATTTTCTACGACAAGTGTGGTATTAGGACCTTTCAGTTGTTATTTGAAAGGTAATGAGTGCCGATATGACGAAACCCTGCCGTTAAAAGAAGATTATGATATGAGTTTACAGAACCTAAATAAATATCGTGGGATATTAAGGGTAAATAAATTTCATTATGCTTGTGAGCAATCTACTAATAAGGGTGGTTGTGCTGCTATTCGGAATATTGAAAGGGAAAAGGAACAATTACAAATGCTCATAAATAAATGGGGAAGTCGTATTGTAAAAAATGATATGACAGATAGAAGTCACTCATCTGGAAAGAAGAAAAAGATTGATTATAACCCAGTTGTTAATGTGCCTATAAAAGGAGTTTAGTATGGCAAAGACAGATAATTTAAAATATTTTGGTATTACAAAGCCCGTTTTAAGCCACGAGGAAGCACAAAAGAATGGAAGTCTTGGTGGGAAGAAGTCTGGCGAAAAGAAAAGGGAAATGAAAAAATTTAAGGAATATCTGGAAATTGCTTTACAGAGGGTTGTAAAGGATAGGGAAGGTAATGAGCATACCTATAAGGAAGTTGGTGCTATTAAATTGGCTGAAAAATATGTTCAGGGTGATTTAAAAGCGCAAGAGTTGGTGTTGAAGTTGAGTGGGGAGATGCCATCGGATAAGACAGAGATAACTGGTGCTAACGGTGTTCCTTTTGTTGCGCCTGTGTTAAATATTTTACCCGTAAAGCCGAAAGATGACTGATACAGCAGAACTTAATGTTGAAATACCAGAATTTAATCTTGAAATACCAGAGAAAGCCCTGTTTCTGTTAAATGAGAAAAAGCGGTATAAAGTTATATATGGGGGTCGTGCTTCTGGGAAGAGTTGGGCGATGGCTCGTGCCAGCATAATGTTGGCTATGAAGAGTAAATTGAGAATATTATGTGTCCGTCAGTTTCAGAACAGTATTGCGGACTCTATTCATAAACTTTTATCGGATAGTATAAGTGCTATGGGATTAGATAGGTATTTTGAGATAACTCAAAGCACTATACGGGCTTATAATGGTTCGGAATATATATTTAAGGGAATACATAATAACCCACAGGAAATCAAGTCTATGGAAGGCGTAGATTTGTGTTTGTGTGAAGAAAGTCAGAACATAACAGATGAGTCGTGGGAAATATTGATACCGACAATCCGTAAAGAGGGTTCAGAAATATGGATTTGTTTTAACCCGCAGAGAGAGGATGATGCCACATATACAAGATTTGTGAAAAGACCGCCAGATGAAGCGATTGTGGTATGTATGAACTATACGGATAATCCGTGGTTTCCAGAAGTAATGAGAAAGGAAATGGAATATTGTAAGCGGATTGATTATGCCAAGTATGAGCATATCTGGTTAGGTCATACCATTATGGAAACAGAAGCTCAGATTTTTAAGGGTAAGTTTGAAATTGCTGAATTTGAAGCAGAAGAATATACTGAGTTTTATTATGGTGCAGACTGGGGATTTGCTAACGATAAGACAGCATTAGTTCGGTGCTTTATAGAGAATAATTGTTTATTTATTGATTACGAAGCGGGTGGTGTCGGGATTGAAATGGAAGAGTTGCCTAAATTATTTGATACTGTTCCTGAAAGTCGTAAATGGAAAATCAGGGCTGATAATGCCCGACCAGAAACAATATCTTATGTGGCTCGTCACGGATTTAAGTGTGTGCCTGTTAAGAAGTGGAAGGGGAGTGTTGAGGATGGGATTGAGTATATGCGGTCATTTGAAAAGATATATATACATCCTCGGTGTAAACAAATAATAGAAGAATTTAAATACTATTCATATAAAAAGGATAGAGTAAGTGGGGATATACTTCCGATAATCGTTGATGCTTGGAACCATTTTATAGATGCCACAAGATATGCTCTGGAACCGTATATCACAAATAAGGGGAAAATGAAGATAAAAGACGATTGGGATACCCAGATTTCAACGATAAATGATTAAAATAACAAAAAAAATGACATTTTTATTTATTTAATTTCAGACGTTTACAATTTTTTTAACAAAAAAGTGAAAAAAAATAACATTTAACTGTTGACATTTCCTAAAAAGTATATTAGAATGTATTTGCGAGGGCGATGGTGTCCCGCTTGAAAAAAACGAAAGGAAATTGAAAATGTTTGATATTTATGATTCTTATGAAACCGATGATATTTTGCTTGACTCGTCTTGGGATGAGGTTGGCGATATTAGTGAGATACTTGCTTATTAAGGGAGGTCAATATGAAAGTAAAAGAATTAAAAGATAAAATGCAAGCGTTTGTTGAAATCTTGTCAGAATATGATGAGGACCAAGAGGTTGCTTTAAAACCGAATACTTATGGGTTATATCGGTTTATCTGTTTGGGTCGTGATGGTTATGTAGATTTTAGTGACCCTGTAAAAAGCAACGAAGATGAATATGATTTTTAATTTGGAGGTGTAAAATGGAAAATAAAACTTATAGATTAAACATTGAATTATTAAATTCTGTAATTCCTGCGATGAGTAAGGAGCAAGTAAGATTTAATATCTGTGGCGTTTATATTCAGGATAAAGACGGGATGCGAGTGTATGTAGCAACAGATGGACATAAGTTATTTGTGGCGAAAGAGTTGACGGAAGGTGAGTTATTGCCCGAAAAGGGGATAATTGTGAAGTTTAAGAAGGAAATCGGGAAGTCAAAACTTGACTATTGTGATATGGTTATTGTGGATGACGAAACCGTTGTAATCAGGACGGAAAAGGAAAAGTTAGCGTTAGATGTTATCAATGCTGAATATCCCTCTTATGAAAAGGTTATCCCGAGTGGAAAAACAGAAGTTGCCAAAGAATATTCTGTATTTGACCCTGATTTATTGAAGGATGTCAGAAAATTTATTGGTCCTGATAACTATTTAAAAGTTCCTCAACAGGAAAGTCAAGATGCCCCTGCTATGTGGAGAGTTATTGATGATGTGGAAAAGAAAATGAAAATTGCGGTAGTTATGCCGTTGAGAATTAAAAAATAGGAGTAAAAAATGAATTTAGTTGTAATATCTGGCAAAATTGGAAATCTGGAAGTGATATCCCAGAGGGATGATGGCTCGTCAATTATAGATGGTGTTTTGTATAAACCCTATCAGGTTGACGGTCAGGAAGTGAATAGACGATACTTTTTTAGTGCTTCTGGGAAAAGGGCTACCGATATATATAATGAATATAAAATTGGTGATAATGTGGTTATCAGCGGAAAACTTGTTTCCAAAGTTGATGAAAAGGGGATTGTCTGGATGCTGATTATCGTTTCCTCAATAGCAAGGTTAGAAAATGACGAATTATTTTAAAAAATATACGGACAGACGGCATTTTTATTCTTTTGTTTTTAGACGTTTATCATTTTTTTTAACAAAAAAGTGAAAAAACGGTTGACTTTAACAAAAAAATATATTATAATTTAGGTGTAAGGGCGAGAGAGTGCCCACCAACTAGAAACGAAAGGAACAAAAAATGAAAATTAAATTAGAACAAGTTAAAGAATTTTTAGCAAATACAAAAATTGGTGATACGATTTGTGTTTACCAATTAAATGGAACAGGGCATTATGGGGCGGCTCATTATTTTAAAAGGGTTGGTTCTTACAATGGTATTAAACAAAATAAGTATGGAACAGATTGTATTTCCGTTTTAGTTGGAGAAAAGAAAAAGAATTATATGATACGGATGAACCTTGAAGATGATATGGAAAATTGTCACGATATTAAAGGGGTTGAAAGAGTTTAATTAAAAATGGGGTGGAAATCCCACCCCCACAACAAAAGAAAGGAAATTACTATGTGGACATATAATCCAGAAACAAACGATAAAGACCTATGGGTTGATTTGGTAGATGAGAACGGAGAGCCGTTGGTTGATGAAGATGGGGATATTATAGATGACCCAGATGGATATTTTTCAAATTATTAACGAAAGGAGAAAACAAATGAGTACAAGATGTGTAGTAAAAGTTATTAACAATGGGAGAAGCATTGATTTATATCACCACTGTGATGGATACCCAGAGGGTGTTGGTTTTTGCTTGTTGAAATTGATGAAGAAGTATAGCGAAAGCGAATATCTTGATGCCAACTGGATTGTGAACAAGATGATTAAGAATGGTCGGTTTGAAACGACTTTTTATAATCATTCTGATATTGACTACTATTATGAAATGGATTTTGACAAGAAAGAAGTAAAATGTATGTCGGTTGATAATTGGGGAGATGTTATGAAAATCATTGAACATATCAACCTGAAATATAAAGAAGAGGATGATGTTAATATTGAAGAAGAACTAATGGAGGTTGTATAATGATTATTGCTTGGTGGGATAAGGAACATCCAGAAAGTATAGATTTAATTGAAAAGGATGCATTGCCGTGGCTATCAGCGAATTGGGTAGAGTGGAGTCCTGCTTCGGATGAAGAAGTAGAAATGTATAATAAGGGCATTCATCATTATAGAATAGGTAGATAATATGAAAAGATACATTGAGAACATAAATATAAATCTTGGAAGTGATAAAAAGGATTTTGAGGTAGCCGAAGCGTTGCGATTATTGGCAAATGATATTGAGGATGGCAAATATTCTGGTATCGTTGGCTGGTCGGATGTCAGTTGGAATATTGATTTGTCCGAAGAAGAATATGATGAAGAAAGTGAGGACTAAATGAAAAAATTTAATGTTGAACTTATAGTTTTTACTAGACAGAGTGTTTGGTATCAAGTAGAAGCAGAAAGTAAAAAAGATTTAAAGAAAATGTTAGACCCAGATAGTTTGCCTTGTATCGGTAAATGTGTGCAAGAGGAAGTTAGAGAACATTATGATAATATTCTTGGTTCAATCGTGGATGTAAAAGATGAATAGAATAGAAATAAGAAATATGACAGACGCTAGGGATGAGTTAAATAGTGCTTGTAGTCTTTTAGAAGATGTTTTAGGTGATTATCAAGAAATAGCGGTTGCTATGGATAAAATAAATGCTGTTATTGATTTTTTATATGAAAATGGTAAAATAGAAAAAATCAGAAAAGAAGCAAAGGATATTATAGAAACTCGTGGGTGTAGAAATGCTTATGAGTTGGCTACGGATATTCTATACCAATTATCTGCATATAAAGGTTATTGTATATGGCAGGCATATACGGTAGATAATGTAGAAGCGAATATAGGAAGGAAGCCAACACATAGCGAAATGCAAGAATTGGCAGATAATTTACAATGTTTTGAAAATATAAGGACTGTATAAGATGAAAGATAGTCAAGTAAAACTTATGTCAAAACTTATTACCGATGAGCTGGAAAAAAGAATATATAAACGAGATAGTGAAATAGAAATGTTTAATAAGGTGTTATCAAGATTAGCAGATGCCGAGCAGATTATTAAGCAGATGATATTTTATAGGTTTTCTGGTGAAATAAAAGAAAAGTTATTGACAAGCCGACTTGACAATTACAGAGAAAAGTATTTTAATGGTATTGATATAGAATATTTTGGAGAGGAATAAAATGCGGGAACTGTATATTTTAATGGGAGTTGCTGGTTGTGGCAAATCAACTTGGATTAGGAATAATTGTTTAGAGCAATACACGATATCTTCCGATAATGTCAGGTTATTATATGGATGTCCAGAAATGGATATAAATGGGAAGTTATGTATTTCCCAGAAGAACAATAAAAAGGTTTGGAATTTCATATATGAATTGCTTGAAAGACGGATGAAAAATGGGGAAGTGGTTTTTGTGGATGCCACTCATACAAAGCCGTCCTCGTTGTCAATCTATAAAAAACTATGCGAAAAATACAAATATAAGATGTCGGTAATTGATTTTACTGATATTCCGTTAGAAGTTATTAAGTATAGAAATATGGAAAGAGAACAATACAAGCAGGTTAGTGATGAAGTTATAGAACGGCAGTATAACGCTTGTAAAACACCGTTGGGGAAAGATATAGAGGTACTTGACAGTAAAAATGTTGGAATTGATTATTTTAAGACCAGAACGTTGGCAGATTATTCCTCTGTTATGGATAAATATGAAAAAATCGTAGTTATAGGGGATATACATTCTTGCTATACGCCTTTAAAAGAATACTTTGATAAAAATCCTATGGTGGATGAAAATGCTTATATTTTTCTTGGGGATTGGTTTGATAGAGGAATTGAAGCAAAAGAAACTCTTGAATTTTTGTTATCTATATATAACAAGGAAAATGTCTATTTATTGAGGGGAAATCACGAACTTTGGATAGACAACTATGTTAATGATGGGGAAGATGCCGTATTAACAGATGCTTTTAAAAAGAGTTTATCCGATTTTGGTGATTTGAAGTATGAGTTAGCGAAGGTTCGGGATAAGTTTATTGACGGACAAATTTTTCGTTATAATGATTGTCTATTGGTTATGACTCACGGTGGCTTGCCGTGTGCGCTTTCGTTTAGCACTCCTGCTATTCAATGTATAAAAGGAGTCGGGGAATATTCCGATAGCGATTATGTGGATGAAGTTTTTGGTAATCAGAAACTTTATGATTATTCCTTTCACGGTCACAGAAATATAAATGATAGACCGATACAGACTGGTAAGGTGTTTAACCTAGAGGGGAAGGTTGAGTTCGGGGGATATTTAAGAATTGTTGAAATACAGAAAGATGGGTATGATTTACATTTTGACTGTGTGGAAATCAAGAACGATGTTTTTGATAAGAAGTTAAAACGGAAAGAGTTTGATGAAAATGAAAATATTATCAAAGACCTAGAAAGTTCCTCATTGGTTCATAAAAAGGATTTAGGTGATGGTACTTCATCTTATAACTTTACTCGGGAAGCGTTTTGGAGTGCGAAATGGGATAAACTAACGACAACTGCTCGTGGGTTATTTATTGATAATGAAACAAATCAGGTGGTCGCCAGAAGTTATCCGAAGTTTTTTGCTATTGATGAAAGACCAGAAACAGAATGGAGAAATCTGGAAAAGAATTTAAGTTTTCCTGTGTCGGTATATATAAAAGAGAATGGTTTTTTGGGGATTGTATCGTCACGAAATGGTAAGTTATATATCTGTTCAAAATCTACTAACAAAGGTGATTATGCTGGTTGGTTTAAGGATTTATTATACATTTCGCTTGGTAATGTTGATAATTTCAATCGGTATCTTGCTGAAAATAATTATTCTGCTATATTTGAGGTTATTGATACTTTACACGACCCTCATATAATTGAATATCCAAAAAGTGAATTATATCTATTGGATATTGTAAAGAATGACTTTACTGATACTTTTTTGACTTATGACGAATTGGTTAAGGTTGCTGAAAAGTTTGGATTAAAAGCAAAAAGAAAAATAGTTACTGTTGAAACATTTAGCGGTCTTAAAAAGGTTGCTGATGATATAGATAAATGCTATATAGAGGGCTTTGTTGCGGTAGATAGTAAAGGTTTTATGTTTAAATATAAAACAAAGGGTTATAAATTCTGGAAGTATATGCGGAGTATCAGGGATAAAATTGCTTCTGGGAAAAATGTGGATAAATTGGTTGATGATAAAAATAAAGCCGTGATAAACTATATGAAAGAATATATGCAGAAGTATGGTGCTGATGCATTGAAAATATTGCCTGTTTTTGAAGTAAAGAAAATGTTGGAGGATATATTGGATGGCGACTATAACAGTTAAAGATTTAAGAGAAGCATTTAAAGATAGTACAAAGAAAGAAGCGGAAAAGTTTGCTATGGTTGGGTATCACCAAGGATATACAAATGCTCTTTATTGTGTAAAGAAAGGTTTGTCTGAATTGGTTGGGACTAATATAAAAATAAAGGATATTGTAGGACTTGTTGATAAATGGTATAAGGATGCAGAAAAAGAATTAGAAAAAGTAAAAAAAGAACAGGAGTGGTAAAATGATAAGTTGGCGTGAAGCAATTTGTTATGTTATATTTTGTGTTATACTTATTTTTGGGTTTTTGTTTTTTAGGCAAAAAATCTGTGGTATGTATAATATGGATTATGCTTTATTTATAAATCAATGTGTTGTTAGGAGGTAAAATGATTGAACTAAACACAAAAGAAGAATTACAAAAGGTCAAAGATGATATCGGGATGTCGGTTGTTAAATTCGGAACAGAATGGTGTGGGAAATGCCGTAGTATTGAAAAGCAGTTAGATGAAATACAAAAAGATTATTCTGGATTAAATTTTTACAAAATTGACTTGGACAAAGTGGATGTTGCTGATGAGTATGGAATAAATGACCTGCCAGTAGTGATAGCATTTTATAAAGGGAAGGAGGTTAGCAGGTTAAATGATGCCAATCTGGATGATTGGATGAGGTTTATTATTTTGCCGTGGTAGTTGACAAATAAGATAAATTGTGGTATAAGAAAAATACTGCCTATATTGCGCAATCTTGTTGGGGAACCCGACGAGAAACTGGACAGCCAGTTTATGGGTAGTCATTATGTTCCTATCTGCCAAACTACGATAGAACAAGCCCTTCCCGCTAAAAACCATCCTAGGTGGTGAACGAAGTCAAAGTTCAAGCGAATACGGAAGGGCATATTTTTTATTTGACATTTTTAATATATTATGATATAAGGGAAGTGTTATAACAGAGATAAAGTCGTGGCGGTGCCTATCTAACAAGGTAAATCAACACCAATCTTTCGTTGTAAAGCCAAAAGCAACTTATACTTTTCATATCTTGGAAAAGTAGAAAAATAAGATTGGAAGTCCCAGAGTGGATTTTTAAACTGGTAGTTAGATTATAACGAATGGGTAGTAGCACAGTTGGTAGTTTGCACCTGACTGTTAATCAGGATGTCGCTGGTTCGAACCCAGCCTACCCAGCCATTGTTGGCTAGTTAAAGTGGTTATAACGGGGGTCTTATAAACCTCTATTTCTGGTTCGAATCCAGAGCCAACGACCATATACCAGTAGCTCAATGGATAGAGCAAAGGATTTCTAATCCTTAGATATGGGTTCAATTCCTTTCTGGTATGCCATCTATCAGTAGTCCAATCTGGTAGGACGCTTGATTTGGGTTCAAGAGGTTGTTGGTTCAAATCCAGCCTGATAGACCAAAATGGTTGCGTAGTCCGCTAAAGAGACGGGACAGACTGTAAATCTGTTGCTTATGGCCCACTTGGAGCATTACCAAGAGCAACCACCAAAGCCGATTTAGCTCAGAAGTAGAGCAACTGCCTTGTAAGCAGTGGGTCGGGATTGCGAAATTCTCAATCGGCACCATATAAGTCTTTTTTAGATAGCAGATGTTGTAGCGTCTGCTATTTTTATTATTTGACAAATGATTTTTTTTATGATATACAAAATATGTCCTAGAGATAGGATATAGATAAACAGATAAACAGAAATATAGAAAAGGAGAAATAAAATGTTTATTAAAATCTTTTGTGGCGATAGCCAAAAATATTTATTACTTCAATCCGATAATGTAATATTAGATAAAACAAGCAGATTTATTCATTCTGACTTATATCCAATTATGTGTGCATATATTGATGAAATGTCTTTGCCAGTTGGGGAAGAAGATGGAAAACTAATAGAATCCCTATGTGATTCATTTACATCAGTTGCTCAAACGGCATATGCCGACAAAAATGTTCTTACTACTTTATGCGGAACTGTTGCAGAGATGTTTCCAAATACGTCATACGAATTATTGTGCCCTATTTTATCAGAAAAAGAGGAATATTATAAAAACGAGTGGAAAACCAGTTGTAATTCTTCAAACGAGCAACGAATGGGGGCTTGCAATAAAAAACTTTCTGTTGTAGAAGTGGATGGGAAAAAATATATCACATCTGGTTCAATCTTCGTTATGAATGATGAAGGTAAAACAATAGATAGGATTTAATATGCCATATATACCAAGAGAATATGAGTGTAATATAATAAATGACATTTTTGTTGTTTTTATGTTTATTATTGTTATGTTTTTTACCGGTTTTCTTTTTGGTTTTTTACCTTGTATATTAAAAGGGTTGTTGAAACTATTATAAAGTTTAGGTTCGCATTTTCTTTTTGTATGGAGCTTGTGCGTGCCGACATCCAGATGGCGATTGCGTCTGGATGTTTTTACTATTTGACAACTCTATAAAAATGTGCTAGTATTTTTTGTATGAAAGAATGATTTGACATTTAAAGATAATTATTATAGAATATATATATGGTAAAAATCAAAAAATCATATAAATTTAGAATATATCCATCTGAACGACAGAAAAATGTTATGGAAAAGAATTTTGGCTGTGTCAGATTTGTGTATAATTATTTTTTAAATGAGAGAAAAAAACAATACCAAGAAATGGGGAAAAGTGATAATTATTATGAACAGGCAAAAAAGTTAACTGAACTAAAAAGAGGAAAAGATAAAAATTGGTTAAACGAAATAGGCGCTTCTGTTTTGCAACAAGGATTGATGAGATTAGATGTTGCTTATTCTAGGTTTTTTAAAAAAAAGTCTGGGTTCCCAAAGTTTAAAAAGAAAAAAGATAAAAATACATTCACTATTCCACAACACATTTTGGTTGATAATAAAAAAATATATATCCCAAAATTCAAAGAAGGAATAAATGTTGTTTTTCACCAAAAAATAAGTGGTAAAATTTTAACTGCAACATTTTCAAAAACTTCAACAAATAAGTATTTTGTATCAATAACAACTGAACAAGAGATAGAACAAAAACCAAAAACAGGAAAAGAAGTTGGTATTGATTTAGGTATCAAAGATTTAATAATTACATCAGAAGGAGTAAAATTTCAAAACAATAGATATTTAAGTAAATACGAAAAGAAATTAAAGAAAGCACAACAATATCTTTCTAGGAAGAAAAAGGGTAGCAGACAATACGAAAACCAAAGATTGAAAGTTGCTAGACTTCACGAAAAGATTGCTAATTGTCGTAAAGATACTTTACATAAGATAACTTCACGGTTGATTAGAGAAAATGATGTTGTGTATTTAGAAAACCTAAATGTATCTGGAATGCTAAAAAACCATAAACTGGCTAAATGTATTGTTGATTGTTCTTGGAGTGAATTAGCAAGACAACTAGAATATAAAGGAGATTGGTATGGGTGCGAAGTGTTTAAGGTAAATAGGTTTTATCCATCAAGCAAAACTTGTTCGCATTGTGGATGTATTCAGGATAAAATGCCATTAAATATTAGAAAATGGATTTGTCCTGATTGTGGCACGGAACACGATAGGGATATAAATGCGGCAATAAATATATTGATGGAAGGTAAAAGAGAAAAATCGTCAAGAGCTGGCGATTACACTGATGGAGAAATCGTAAGACCAAGTTTTCTTAATGAAAATAGGCAGACATCTGTGAAGTCAGAAACTTTGAATAAAAAGGAGAAGTAGCTCGTGAAAGAATTGCGTAGAGTATATCCGAATAAGGGTGTAGAAGCCGAATATCGTAAGAAGTTGGGCAAGTTGGTTGATGGTATGTCCAAGTCTGTTATGTATTGGTTATTGGCGGATTGGGGTGGTAGGACAGCCAGAGAAATGTCTGTAATCTTGCGTAAAAAGATAAAACAATGGGATAAGGTATTCGGGAAGGAAGCGGAAAAGGTAGCGGAATGGTTTGTAAGAAGTGTAAAGAAGCATACCGAGTTCGGGATGAAAAGTGCTTTCAGGGAAGAAAGATATAAATTAAAGAATGGTGTGCCAAAGAATGTGGAGTTGGGAGTTGAAATAGAAAATAAGTCATTGATAAAGAGTATCCCAGAAAAATATTTTACAGGAATAGAAACTGTGGCTATGATGGCTCTGTTATATGGATGGAGTAAGGACATACTTGCGGATGAAATTCAAAAGAGGTATAGAATAACCATAAGAAGGACTAAATTGATAGCGGCAGACCAAACTCATAAGACAACGGAGTTATTTAAGAGGGCTATATGTCAGGAAGCGGGTATTCGGTATGGTAGATGGGTATATACTTGGAGAAGTGAGAAGCCACGGGAAAGCCACGTTGAAATGAATGGTGCTTTATTTGATTTAAGCAAGGGTTGTTATGATTACTATGAGAATGAGTATATATTTCCTGCTCAAAAGATAAATTGTAAATGTGATTTTAAACCTGTTATTTTTGAGATGGGTGATGATATAGAAAAGTTGATGAGGAATAAAAGGCAGAAGCCGATTTGACAAGGTTAATTTTTTTTGCTATGATGGATACAAAGGTTGAAAAATGATTGTTTTTGATAAAAATACTTTTGGAAGTAATCGGGAAGTTGACGACAACGGATATTTAAGAGTTGAAGCCAACAATATAACCAAGACACAGGTTGCGCCTTATCTTGGTCGGGAAATACCTCATTGGACAGATTTTGGTTTGGAAGCCGATAAGGTTTATTATGTTTTACGCCCAGAAGATGAATTGAAAAAGGCGGTTAAAACATTCAATAACTTACCTCTAACAAGAAAGCATATAGAGGTAGATGTGGATAATGTCCCGAAAGAGGACATTATTGGGAGTATGGGTGACAGTGCTGAATTCAGTTCCCCGTATATTAAAAACAGCCTGATAGTTTACGACAAGAAGGAAATTGAGAAAATCTTATCTGGAAAGAAAAGAGAGTTGTCGTGTGGATATACCTATACTCCCATCCCCGAAAGTGGAGAAGTGGATGGGAAGCATTATGATTTTAAGATGACAGATATTGTCGGTAATCACGTTGCTTTGGTTAAAGAGGGGCGTGCTGGACACGATGTTATGGTTAGTGATACAATAGAAAAGGTTAAGGAGAAGATTATGAACTTATTCCGTAAGAAAGAAATTGTTGGTGATGAGTTTAAGGAAAGTGAACATCCTCGGGCAAACAATGGACAATTTACAAGTAAGGGTGGAGAAAGTTCTGGTGGCGGATATACGCAAAAAAGTCATTTTGACAATAAAGAAGAATGGTTAAAAAAATATAATGAACTTTCTAAAACTGGAAAATTAAAGGAACAGGATATTGATTTAAAAAAGAAAAAATCAGCAACCTTTGAAACTGGTTCTGGAACTATTACTATTGAATATGAAGATAAAAGTATTGATGGTTCTGAAAAGAAAGATGTTGTTGGAGATGCAAAACAATCGGAAGCCGAACAAGAAAAAGTCGGTGTTGTTATGAAAGAGTTTAAGGAAGGAGAATTAAAATCTGGTTCTGGTGAAAAGGTTGAAGACCCGAAACAAGCAATTGCTATTGCGTTATCGGAAGCCGACCAAGTTAAAGACGAAATTCCTGAAAAGCAGGATGAACCCGAAAAGGCAGGGGATGACGTAGCCTTAAATAAAGGAGAAAAAGAAATGGCTGATGAAGTCAAAAAAACTCCTGCCGAAGAAAAAGTGGAAGAAGTCAAAGAAGAAAAAGTGACTGAAGACGCTTGCAAGGCAGAAGATGAAGAAAAGAAGCCTGCTTGTGACGAAAAAGAGGACAAGCGGAAACTGATTGATGAAATCGGTGGTATTCTGAAGAATAAGTTATCGGAAGAAGATTGGCGGACAGTTATTAAGAAAGCCGAAGAATTGGCTTATAATGATTCCGAACGTTCTGCTGATGATGAAAAAGAAGAAGACCTTAAAGGTAAAGAAAAGAAAGCCTTTGCAGAAGGTGTGGTTTATGGTGAGAAAAAAGAAAAAGCCGAACCAAAGAAATTAGATTCTGAACACGAATCGGAAGGTATGAAAAAAGCAGAAGAAAAGAAAATGGCAAAAGACTCTGCATTGGTAATGGATGCTGATGCTATCAAAGCCGAAGCCAAAGCGGAAGTGATTGCTGATTTCAAAGCCCGTGAAACTGCTCGTCGTGCTGTTCGTAAGATGGTTGGCGATGTGGATGTATTTGCTTTTGATTCTGCTGAAGAAATTTACAAGTTCGCCTGTGAGAAAGCGGGTATGGACTTGAACGAGATTGTCAGTTTTAAAGATGCGTTCAAGGGATTATCTTTGAATAAATCAAAACTGGCGATGGATGCTTCCCCCGTTAGCGGAAGTGATGTGGAATGTTTTAAAGACATTCGTTTGGCTTATTAAAAGGAGAAAATAAAATGGCCTTTCAAAATACTGTAAATCGTGTGCCGACATATGGTATTCAGGGTGATGTTGCGAATGGACAAGTTCCTCATTACACTCCGACTACTCCTCGTGTCGCTACTGGCGCCACAGTTGAATGTGGTGACTTTGTTTGGGTGACGGACGTTAATGGTGTTGCCACCTGTGCTAAAGCTGGAACTGGTGTTCCTGCTGGTATTGTTCAACGGACAATGGATTTCCCGTTGGCTTGTACAAGTGAAGCTTCTTTGGTTATTCCAGAAGGTCGTACTTGCTCTGTTATTAACTGGGGTGATGTATTTGTCAAGGTGACAAATTCTGCCACTGTTGGTAATAAAATTTTTGTTAATAATACAACTGGTGCTATCACGGCTGCTGCGGCTGGTTCTACTCAATCGGGTGCTACTGAAACTGCTTGGTTTGTAAAATCTTTGGCAAACAATGCGGCTTCTGCAAGTGGTTCTATTGTGATTGCTTCTAATGTAGGATAAGGAGAAATAAAAATGGATATTAACACTTGTAAAGAATATGGTATTGATTTAGGTCAATACAAAGTTGTGGGTGGAATTGAAGATGGAGTGATGGCAATGGATGCTGCTTTGGTGACAACGCCAAATGCTGGTATTCCTGTTGAATTACTTACATTATTTGATAATCGTGCCATCCAAGTTTTGTTAGCAAAGCGTGCTGCTACTGAAATCTTCAATGAAGTCAAAGCAGGTACTCGTGCTGATGCGGTTCGGAAATTCCGTGTGTTAGAAAACACAGGTTATACACAACCGTATTCGGATTATGCTAATAATGGTAAAGCCGATATCAATTATAATTTCCCGATGAGAGAAAATTATTTGTTTGAAACAACTATTGCTTATGGTGACCAAGAAGTTGCTGAAACTTCTCGTGCCAAGATTTCTTTGGTTGCGGATAAACAAATGGCTGCTACAACTGCTATCGCCGTTGATATGAATAAATTTTATATGAATGGTGTTGCTGGTTTACAGAACTACGGTCTTTTGAACCAACCGAATTTGCCTGCTGCCATTGTGGCTGCTGCTGGTGCTGGTGGAACGGCTACTTGGTCTACAAAGACAGGTACGGAAATCTACAATGATATTGTTGCTTTGATGTCTGATATTGCTTCTCGTACAGAGGGTAATGTTGACCAACAAACAAAATATAAATTGGTTGTTGGTCCGTCGTCCAATGCTGAATTGAACAAACTGAACTCTTTTGGTACAGAAACGGTTTTTGCTCTTATCAAACGTAACTTCCCGAATCTGGAAGTTGTTGTTGCACCAGAATATGATGATACAACAAAGAAAATTCAGTTGATTGCTTTGGATGTAGATGGAACGCCGACAGGTGAAATGGCATACAGTGAAAAATTGATTGCTGGTCGTGTCATCCCTGATTTGTCAAGTTTCCGTCAGAAATTTATGGCTGGTACTTACGGTGCGGTTGTGTATCGCCCTGTATTAGTGTCAACTATGACTGGTATTTAATTATTGAATGGAGGATAAAATGGTTAAAATGAAAAATACTGAAAAACAAATCACAGAAGTTTTAAATGAAAAGGCGACGGCTTCTCTAGAAGAAGCCACCGCCGAACAAAAGAAAACATCAAAAGGTAATGTCACGGTTGCTTGTGGTATTCCTATGGGTTTAAAATTAAACCTTAAAGATGGTATTCTTGAGTTAAAAGGAACGCCTACTTCTCATATTGTAAATGCCAGAGATGGTGGATTTTTACCTGCTGGGAAATATGGTTTAACTACTGTGACGGAATCACAATGGGATGAAATTCTTGCTAAATATGGCAAGTATGATTTTATTGTGAATGGGGTTGTTTTTGCTGAAAACAATCAAGATGCCGCTATTGAAAAAGCAGAAGAATTATCTGCAACAAAGCGGACAGGTTTTGAGCAAGCAGACCCGAAAAAAGGTAAAACGAAAGCCAGTAAAGGTGAATAGATAATGGTTGAGAGTGTTGTTTTTATATATGATGAGTTCAGGGAAATATATCCAGAATTAAATGTTTCAGGAGCGAAAGCACAATGGGCATTTGAAATGGCTTGTTGTATAGTGAATAACACTCCCAATTCTTTTGTTTGTTGTCTTTGTGAAAGGCAAAAACTTTTATATTTATTGACGGCTCATATATTATTTTTACAAAATCGTGGGAATGGGAATATAGGAACTATCGGTAGCGCTAGTGAGGGAAGTGTATCTGTCGGATATTCTACAAGCAGTATTGATGGTTTAGGTGCTGGATGGTTTGGACAGAGCCAATATGGATTACTATTCTGGCAAATGACATTAAAGTATAGGTCAGGATTTTATGTGCCGTGATAACATTTAA
>Ga0247610_10000408_pt1 | contig 62193 bp, 46 predicted proteins | sample 174DNAGHGhighgp2_FD_193483 | JGI IMG/M metagenome (GOLD analysis project Ga0247610, IMG submission 193483) | Sheep rumen microbial communities from Palmerston North, Manawatu-Wanganui, New Zealand - 1742 DNA GHGhigh gp2 | ecosystem: Host-associated > Mammals > Digestive system > Stomach > Rumen...
GGACCGAGTTGGACAGACCTCTAGTGTACCGGTTGTAACGCCAGTGGCACCGCCGGGTAGCTATGTCTGGATCGGATAAGCGCTGAAAGCATCTAAGTGCGAAGCCGGCCCCAAGATGAGACTTCGTTACAGGGTGGTCGAAGACTACGACCTTGATAGGCCGCAGGTGTAAAGGCAGCGATGTCAAAGCCGAGCGGTACTAATTACCCGAAGACTTTCCGTTATGGTTTTCCCTTATATGTTTTGTTCCAGATGTCAAACCCATTATTTGGGTGGTTATAGAGACGGTGTTCACCTCTTCCCATTCCGAACAGAGAAGTTAAGCCCGCCCTCGCTGATGATACTGCACTTGTTTGTGGAAAAGTAAGTCGCCGCCCATTTTTTATAAGGGAACCGATAACGGTTCCCTTTTTTTGTTTTGTCGTGTGGGGTGTTTTTCATATCTTTGCAAAATGAAACTGATTGCCAGGATGAGCTTTAAGCTATTGATTATATGTGTACTGATAACTCTTGTGGGTTGCACGGGGAGTCCTAAAACCGACCAACGTCCGGAATGGATGGTGCAGGCGGATAAGGACTACAATCAAGCATTGGATTATGATGGGAAGTGGCAGGTGCGGCTAGCGGAGATGTACTATCGCAAGGCTTATGAGGCGATGAAGAAGGCCAATGAGGATGGTTTGTTTCCTCGGGACGATGATGGCCAATCGTTTTCATGGTTTCTCTATGGCGACGCAGGCTATCGCTATGCTGTGATGCGCTATCGGCGGGGCGATACCGAGGGCGCGATAGCGGTCATGAGCGACCTCTTGGCCCGCGATATCCGCGATTATGAGCGGTCGGCTATCCTCCAGTTAATGGGCGAATGTCAGCTGCGTCTGGGACAGCGTGATGCGGCTAAGGAGAGCTTCTCCAAAGCCCTCGAGGCGAGTTTGTGCTACTACAACGGCGACAATAGCGTTGACCGATTCAATATGATGGTAAGCTGCTACTTCATCTACGATTCTTTCATGGATTATGGCGAATACAACGAGGCCGCCCATTGGCTTGGCCGAATGGAGAAGGAGTTCGCGGTATACGAGCAGTTGCCCGATGCCTCGCCCCAAATCATCGAGGAATACAAGGGACATCTGGCATTGTGCCATGCACGACTGCTGCTGACCACGGGTCATGCCCGCGAGGCCAACGCCGTCTACGACGCTATCCCCGCCAGTCGAATCTTTACCCCCTTGGCCATTGGCTGTGCGGCCAGTTGGTTGTCGGATGCCGGACGCTATGGCGAGTCGGCCGACATGTATGCCCGTCTCGATACCACCTACGCCAGAGCCAGCAATGCAACGATGACCTTCGACAAGATAAGCGAATGTCTTGCGCCGCGTTACCTGGCCGAGATGAAGGCCGGACGCACGCAGGAGGCTTTGACTATCGGAGCCGACATGGCGGGTGCCATTGACTCGGCTCTTGTCTGGCAGAAGAGCAGTGATGCCGCCGAGCTGGCGGTCATCTACCAGACTCACGAGAAGGAGCTAGCGCTGGAGGAGTCGAGAACAAAATCCACTATCTATCTAATCATAGCCGTGGGTGCCTTGCTGTTGCTCTTGCTGACAATCTACATCCTATGGCGCGTGCACCGCTACAACCGCTTGTTGACCGAGAAAAACCATGTTCTCTATGAGCAGATACGGCAGCGCGAGCAAGCCGAGACAGAAGAGCGCGAGCGGCAGCAGGCGCAACCCGCCGAGACCCTTAGTCAGAACCAACTGCTTTACCGCCGCCTCTGCGAGCTGATGGAGGACCCCGCTGTCTACACCGATGCCGAGGCCAACCGCGACACGCTCGCACGCCTCGTCGGTACCAACTACAAATATGTCTCCGACGCTCTCCACGAGTGTGCTGACCTGACGCCCGCCGACTTCATCAACCAGTACCGTATCCGCTATGCGGCAAGGCTGCTTGCCACTACAAATGACCCTGTAGGACTCATCATCGAACAGAGCGGAATCACCAATCGAAGTACCTTTGCACGCCTTTTTCACGACTATTATTCTATGTCGCCAACCGAATTTAGACGTGCTGCGAAAGATTGATATACAGTTTTTTGCAAATATAGTACAAAGATTTGCATCCATGGGAAACGCCTTCCGGAGTTTCCCTTTATTTTTGCATTCGATTTAAAAGAAAAAAATGAATGGCATTACTTTCATCTTCACCGTGGCATTGGCTGCCGCTTTCGTCCTCTTGGTTGTGGGACTGGTGGCGGTCATTATATATTACAGGTGTCGCCTGAAGGACAGCCATCGCACCCTCGCTCGTATCATCAAGGAGGAGGTGCTGCTACACGAGAAAACAAATAATAACAATAAAACAATATTACAATGAAGAAAGTAGTCTTTATGTTCGCCTTTGCGACGATGCTTTTCGCCGCCTGCGGCAAAGAAGATCAGGAACACACCACTCCCGAGAACCCCGCAGAGCAGGTGCCCGCCATCGTGTCGATGATGTACCACCTCGACGCCACCGACGACATGTTGCAGTACCTCGACTACACGGTGACCTATGACGATGGCACCGGCGAGCGCCAGGAGAGCGTCGTTAGCAACCGCTGGGAGAAAACGCTCACTGCCTCCCTTCCCGCCACCTTCACCATCAAGACCCACATCCGCGTCAAGGAAGGCATGTATGATGCCCTCGCCGCCGCCGACACCATCCACTTTACCCGCGGCCACGGCTACGCCTACCAGGTCTTCGACTCCAGCGCTACCGCCATCCCCGGCCTCAGCGACAGCTACAACAGCGCCTCGACCTCCGTCGGCGTGGGCGCCCGTATCGCCGAACACGTCCAGGCCGGCGACTACGACAAAACCTACACCCTCTCCTTTGACGACAACGGCGTGAAAATTGAAAATTGAGAATTGAAAATTAAGAATAAACAATGAAGAGAACATTTACTTTTATTATAATGTTGCTGGCTGTCGTTTCGATGGCTACGGCGCAGAAGGGTTTAATGTCGGGCACCAGCGCCCTGCTGATGGCCGAAATCCAGTCGGGTCTCCTCAATGAGAAACAGGTGGCCGAACAGTACGGCCTTGTGTATGTCAATGGCGAGGCCAACATCACCGCCTTTGTGGAACTCAGCGGTGACGAGAAAGCCCTCGAAGACTTTGGCGTGAAGGTGCAGTCGCGTGTTGGCGGGATGCAGACCGTCTGCATCCCGATGAAGAACTATGTGGCCTTCGCCCAGTCGGGCCTCTGTTCGTGGCTCGACGTGGGGAGCAAGCCCCAACAAAAGCTCGAGAACGCCCGCGCTGAACTGGGCATTGACGGTATCTACAATGGTGTAGACCTGCCCCACGGCTATGACGGTACCGGCGTGGTGGTGGGCATCATCGACAATGGATTCCAGTACGACCACCCTGCCTTCTACGACTCGACGGGCACTATTCTGCGTATCAAGCGCGTCTGGATACAGGGCGACACCATCGGCACCGCCCCTGCGGGCTACAGCTACGGCCGTGAGCTCGCCACCGAGAGCGAGATTCTTGCTGCTCGCACTGACGACCCCAACGGTATCCACGGCAGCCATGTGGCCGGCATCGCCGCTGGCTGTGGCGGTCCCGACTCCCTCGGCCGCCGCTACCGCGGTATGGCTCCCAACGCTGATATCGTGATGGTGAGCGCTACCACTGTTGCGAGCCTCTACGACGGCATTGCCTACATCCGCGACTATGCCGCCTCGGTGGGCAAACCCTGTGTCGTCAACATGAGTCTTGGAATACATGTGGGGCCTCACGACGGCACTTCGTCGCTCGACCGCATGATGGACGGTCTCCATGAGCAGTACCCCGAGGGCTTCCTTGTGGTGGGTGCTGCCGGTAACGAGGGCCACAACAAACTGCATTTGCACAAGTCCTTTACCGCCACAGACACTTGCGCCCTCGCCCTTGTCGCACTCAAGAACCCCGCCACAGAGGTGAGCAGAATCGACCTCTGGAGCACTGCCGACCTCCCCTTTGCGGTCAGCGTGGGCCTCATCGACCCCGCCACGGGAGACACCATTACCCAAGGCCCCTGGCGTAACTCCAGCGAGCTGCAAGTCCACCAAGATCCCATTTATCTGAACAAGACCTTCTGCATCGCCAGTTGCAACGGTACCTACCCCGTCAACAACCACCAGAACATCACCCTCACCATTTACAACAGGCCCGACAGCGCCGACACCTACCGCGTGGCCCTCTTCCTCAAAAGTACCGCGCAGGCCGAAGTCCACGCCTGGAGTGACCAAGTTACCTTCGTTAGCGGCGGCCTGCCCGGTGTGATGGAAGGAAACACTGACTGCACCATCGGCGAGATTGGCGGCACCGCCCGCTCCATCATCACTGTGGGTGCCTACACCACCGCCACCTCGTGGACGGGCATCGACGGCAGCAACCATACTTACGGTACCGAGGTGCTGGGCGATGTCACCTTCTTCTCTTCCCACGGCCCCACCATCGACCTCCGCACCAAGCCCGACATCTGCGCTCCCGGCGAGCATCTCATCTCGGCCATCAACAGTTACAACTCCGCCATCGTGACCGCTCCCAACTGCGCCACCTACACAATCTTCAACGGCGACACCGCCTACTATGCCTCCGAGCGCGGCACCTCGATGGCGTCGCCCGCCGTGGCCGGCATCATGGCCCTCTGGCTCCAGCAGAACCCGCAGCTGCGCTATGACTCGGCCCTCGCCCTCATCCGTAGCACCGGCCGCACCGACAGTCTCACCGGCATACTTCCCGCCAGCGGCAGCAACCAGTGGGGCTGGGGTAAAATTAATCCCCTCGCGGGCTTGACCTCCGCCCCGACCGATGTCGACAGCAATGCGCTCACCAATCTTGTCATCTTCCTGCGCTTCGCTGACGACGAGGAGATTGACCACTCGTTCGTTGACATCGACTCGATGTTCAACGGCCGCACGCCGGGCTGCTACAGCGTCTACAACTACTTCGACGCCATGACCTACGGCAACATCCACTACAACACGGTCTATACCAACAATGTGAGGAACAACGTTATAATCTCCTATCGCGACATTTATCCGCGCGGCCACTTCCGCCCCTATAGCGAGGACAACCCCGAAGGGTACACCGGCGAACTGCCCTTAGTGGGAGTCTCGATGCTTGAGATTGAGTTGCTGGAGCGTATCTTCAACTATGTTGACACTGCTGGCTGGGTGAACCCCAACGTGGTGCTCGACGGCAACGGTGACGGTGATATCGACAACGTCAGCATCATTGTCAAGGGCATGTGCGACGACTGGGGCGACCTGCTTTGGCCTCACATGGAGTTCTTCCCCCACGACTCGGTGGGTCACACCGTGACTATCAACGGTGTGAGGGTCCATGCCTATAACTTTGAGTTCGAGGCTGATAGCAACTACTTCACCCCCAAGACCTTCTGTCACGAGATGTGCCACTCGCTGGGCCTGCCTGACCTTTACCACTACAGTCACTACACCAACATATATACTGCCGGATGCTGGGACGTCATGGATGCCAACTGGTGGGGTGCCAACCACACCGCTGCCATCATCAAAAGCAAATACCTCCATGTCTGCGACGACCCCATAGAGATTATCTGCGACGGCGACTACACGCTGCGCAGCGTAGGCTCCAGTCCTTCGCAGAACTGCTACTACATTCGCTCCGCCGTCGACCCCACGCAGTGGTTCACCTTCGAATACCGTCGCTATCAGGACCCCTATGAGGAAGGTATCCCCGGCACCGGCCTCATCGCCGCCCGTTGGAACGACACCATGCCGCTAGACATCTATACCAACGGTTTATTCGACTTCTACACCCTAGCCCACCAGTACTGGGTCTTCCGTCCCGGTAGCGCCATCGACACGGTGAACGGCGAATGGATTGATGCCAATTTCAGCGCCGCCACGGGCCGCACTTCCTTCGGCCCCACCACCGACCCGCACCCCTACCTCACCGACGGCACGCCGGAGACCAGCTTTGAAATCACTAACATCCAGGAGAACGGCACCGAGCTCACCTTCCATGTCCACTTCCTCAGCACCGAGGGGATCGGGGAAGTGGAGAGTGGAGAGTGGAGAGTGGAGATTAACGGTCTCAATATCCGTGTTGACAATCGGTACGGTGAGGAGGTCGGCCTCTATGATATTATGGGTCGCCAGCTGGCTAGCTCTCACCTTTCACCTTTCAGCTTCCACCTTCCCGCTTCTGGAGTTTACTTGGTCAAGGTCGGCGACCGCCCAGCACAGAAAGTGGTGGTGGTGAAGTAAGAACTTAGAGCTAATAATTAAGAATTAAAAAATAAGAAATAAAAATATGAAACAATTGAGAAACTTCCGTGTGGTGATGGTGGCCGCCATGATGTGCCTGCCGATTTTCTTTGCATCCTGCAGCAAGGATGACGACAAGACGGATCCCGAGACCGAAATCCTCGCCTTTGATCCCCTGCTTCAGTGGGGATGCAACATCGCCGATGTGGAGCAGCATATACAGAGCAAGGAGTGGTGGCAGAACGGAAACAACCAACTCGAATATTGGGAAGACCCCTACCAATGCTGGCACAAATGGTATTATGTGGGTAATGTAGATCTCATGCTCACCGAGCAGTACCTCTTCGAGACGGAGGACGGACAGAACCTGCGCTACGCCATCAGCATCTGCTGGAACAATACCGTGCCCGCCGAGAAGTTTAGGAACACGCTGGTTCATCAGGGATTCCATTCCACCGGAGATACCGTGGCGTTTGGTGGCGACACCCTTGCACGCTACCTCTCTTCCGACGGCCAGACCGAGGCACTATATAACACCGATGCAAATGGCTACAGCCAAGTCCTCTACTGTCCGGTGGTGATGAAGTAAGAACTAAAAACTAAGAGCTAAGAACTAAGAATTAAGGAAAGATGAAACGATTACTTACTGCGATTGCAGCAATGCTGATGATGGGGGGCACCGTGAGTGCCAAACCTGTTGATGTCACTACGGCACGCCGTGTGGCCGAGAACTATATGAGTGCCAATGGAATGAAAAATCCTGAGGCACTGGTGGATGTCACTTCGTCGACTCCCTACACGGAGTTCTATATCTTTGCTGCCAGCGAGGGAGGCTTCATCCTCGTCAGCGGCGACGACTGCGTGGTGCCTGTGCTGGGCTATTCGATGACCGGCCGTTTCGAAACCGACGGCATGCCGGAGAATCTGCGTAGCCTGCTAGACGAATACGAGCGCATCGTTCTCTCTGCAAAAAAGCATGGAGAGCCGAGTTTGACGAAAGAGTGGGAGAGTGTGGTCAGTGGTTCGGTGGCCAGTGGTCGTAAGTCGGCGGTGGCGCCGCTGCTCACCACCACATGGAACCAGACCCCATACTATAACGCCTTGTGTCCTTTCGACAGCGTGGCGAACCAACGCGCTATCACCGGCTGTGTGGCCACCGCCACGGCCCAGGTGATGAAGTTCCACAACTGGCCTGCCACGGGCTACGGCCAGCACACCAACAACGTTAACCCCGCCTACGGTCCGCTGACGGTGGACTTCTCTGCCGCCACCTACGACTGGAGCCACATGCCCAGCGCCCTTACCGCTGCGAGCAGCGAGACCGAGGTGAACGCCGTCGCCACCCTGATGTATCATGTTGGCGTGGGAGTCGACATGTCGTACTCTCCCCAGTTGAGTTCCTCCCGTAACTGCAGCTCCAATGGGCGCCTGACATCCTCCGCCCTGACGGCCCTCATCTCCTACTTCAAATACCGTCCCGACGTTGCCTTGGTGATGCGCCACAAGTACAGCCTTACGGAGTACTGTGCCCGCTTGCGTGCCGAGCTCGATGAGGGACGTCCCATCCTTTACAGCGGCAGCGACGATCAGATGGGCCACAGCTTCGTCTGCGACGGCTACGACGATGCCGGTCTCTTCCACTTCAACTGGGGCTGGAACGGTCTCGCCGACGGCTACTACAGGATTGGCGGTCTTGTGCCTGCGGCCGGCGGAGCGGGAGCCAACAGCGGCACCTACAACCTGGATAACAGAGCTCTCATAGGCATCCGTCCCAACGCCGACTGGGCCGAGGGTAGCACCACTATGGTCACCGCCACTGTGAACAGCCCCGCCACCGTCAGCGGCAGCGGCAGCTATGCCTTTGGCGACACCGTCACCCTCCAAGTCGCCGTTCCCGAGGGCTATCGTTTCAATCGCTGGAGCGACGGCAATGTCCTTCCCTTGCGCCAATTCATCGCCCAGGGAGGCAACTACACTTTCAACGCCGAGGTGACGCGCCTCAGCGGCGACACCCTTGCCTACTGCGACCCCTACGCCACCCTTTTGAGCAGCCGTGCACTCGAAAATCCCGACGACACGTGGGGCATCCGCCTGCCCGCCTCGGTGCTCACGGCGGGACGCTACCTCAAAGCCGTGCAGCTCTATGTCGCTTCGCCCGGCAACTACACCCTTCACGTCCTCTCCGGCACCGATGCCCCTACCGACACGCTCTACACCACAACCCAGCGCTTCGCCTCCACCGACATCGGCGGTTGGTGCAGCATCACCCTTACCGACACCTTGCCCGTCGACACCACGCAGGCGCTCTGGCTGCTCTTTACGAGCGACGCCGCAACGCCTATGACATTTGCTCTCACCAACTGCAATGCCGACGGATGTGTGATTAACGGTATTTCCGAGACAGGTACTGGGGTGGACTTCCTTATCCGTGGCCTCTTCGGCGACGGCAGCGCCGCCCGTTGCGCCGTGAAGCAGCTCGCCTGGGACGAGAGCTTCGAGGAGGGTGCCGACTGCTGGCTCCGCATGGGTGCCGGTCAATGGAACGTGGCCAGCGACGGGGGCCACAGCGGCAGCGCCTACCTGACCTCTACAGGTAACGCCTGGGCTATCACTCCCGCCATAGTGCTGCCTGCCGACAGCTCTGTTATCGGCCTCTCTTACTATATCAACGCCCCCGTGGGCCTCGCCTATGAGGTGCGTCTCTCCGTCAGCGGCGACAACCCTACCAATTTCACCAACCTCATTTACATCGAAGGCGGCAGCACCTCGGGCTGGCAGCAGCGTTCCATCTCGCTGGCTCCCTACGCCGGACAGACCGTCCACATTGCCTTCCACTGCCTCGCGCCGATGAAGCTCGACGACATCCGCGTGGGTGAGAATGACAGCGCTCTGGTATACCACTACATCTCCGCCTCCGTGAACAACGCCCACGCGGGCAGCGTCAGCGGCAGCGGTCTCTATGTGGAGGGCGACACCGTCACCCTGCAGGCTGTGCCCGCCGAGGGCTACCAGTTCGCCTACTGGAATCCCAATATCCTCACTCCGACACTCACATTCATCGCCACCGCCAACTATAGCTTCACCGCCAACTTCATCACCCAGCGCCCCGTGCGTTCCGGCGACACCATCAGCCACTGCGCCGACGACCCGGTGCTGACCAAGATAGCCAACGGCTCGCCCAATTTCCATTTCGGCACGATGCTGCCGGCTTCGGCACTCGCCGACTGTGACTTCCTGCGCGGCGTGATGCTCTATTCGACGGGGACTTGCGACTACACGCTGAATATCTACCGTGGCGGCGACGATGTTCCCGGCACGCTGGTGCACACCCAGCCCCTGAGCATCTCCTCCGCCCAGGAGGGCTGGCAGGAGGTTGTGCTGACCGACTCGGTGCCCATCTTGGGAGAGAACCTCTGGGTTACCTTCTGCATCACCGACGCAGGCCACATGATAGCCGTCAGTGGCTTTGCCGGCGAGAGGAGCAGCTTTATCTCCAACGACGGGACGACATGGGGCACCCTCGTCTCCCGCGGACTCCACAACGCTTTCATGATCAAAGCGATCACGGGGAACAACAGCACCGGCATAGAGGATGTGGTTGACGACTCTGTCGTCAGCATCCGCGTCAACCACGGCCGCATTGTGGTTGAAGGTGCCGACGGCGAGACCGTGCAGGTCTACGACATGGTCGGTCGCCTCACCCAAACCTTCAAACACTCCAGCACCCAGCCAGTCCCCAACGGTGTCTACCTCGTCAAGGTCGGCAACCGCCCGGCACAGAAAGTGGTGGTGGTGAAATAACCGTTAACGTCAACTTTAACGTAAAAAAATAGAATTAAGAATATGAAACATTTTCATTTTTCATTTTTCATTTTTCAATTTCTTAAGCGGATAGCAGGTAGCGGACAGCAGTTAGCTATTGGCCGTTTGCTCCACTGCGGTCGCAGGCCGTGTCTCCTTTGGAGCCAGGCAGGGCTATTGGCTACCGGCTACCGGCTACCAGCTATCGGCTTTTTACTACTATTTTTCATTGCCTCCTGCAGCAAAGATGACAACACCGGCAACGACAATTGGGTCGACCTCGGTCTGCCCAGCGGCACGCTCTGGGCCACCTGCAACCTTGGCGCCGACACGCCTGAGGACTACGACGACTACTTCGCTTGGGGCGAGACCAACACAAAAGACCTCTACGACTGGAGCACCTACCGCTACTGCACGGCAGAGGGCGACAGCCTGCTGACGCTAACCAAGTACAATACATCGGAGGCTTATGGCACGGTAGACGGCCTGACCAGCCTGCAGACCATGGACGATGCCGCCACTGCCCGCCTCTCCGGCACCCGCATCCCGACCCGCGAGGAGTGGGAGGAACTGCTGGCGGGCACCACTGCCGAGTGGGCCATGCAGAACGGCGTCGGCGGCTACCGCCTCACCGCCCCCAACGGCAACAGCCTCTTCCTGCCTGCCGCCGGCAGCAGCAACGGCACCGAGCTGGTCGCCGCCGGCGAGTACGGATTCTACTGGTCCGCCTCGCTCTTCACCGACAGCCCCGACGACGCTTGGAGCTTCAGCTTCCTGCCCGGCGACCACCGCATTGGCAGTTTCGGCTACCGCTCCGACGGCCAGTCCATACGACCTGTGAAAGCAGGCAAATAGTAATCAATAAACCAGCATATAGAAATGAAGAAAAAAGTACTCAAGGCACTATTGTGCGCCAGCCTAATTTTCAATTTTCAATTTTTAATTTTCAATTCCGCCCGCGCTCAGGATTCCGTTTTTCCCTACTCCCACCAAGGGACCACGCTGTACTACATCATCGACTCGGCGGGCGACGCCACCGTGGTGCCGCCGCTGTGGCCCATCTACGACACGGTGAACGATGCCTCGTGGACCGGCTACACCCAGCCGTCGGGTGCCGTCACCGTGCCCGACTCGGTGCCCTTCGGCGGCACGATGCACGCCGTCACCGAGGTGGGCCACGACGCTTTCTACCACTGCGAGCTGGTGACATCAGTCACGCTGCCTGAGGCTGTTATCGCCATTGGCGAATGGGCTTTCGGCAAGTGCCACGGCCTGACCTCCTTTACGCTGCCCGCCTCCGTCACCGCCATCAGCCCTTATGCTTTCGCTAGGTGTTACGGTCTCACCTCCGTCATCATCCCCGAGGGTGTCACCGAAATTCCCGGCAGGTGCTTCTATAAGGACAGCCTGTTGGCCGAAGTCAATCTCCCAGCAGGGCTTACCTGCATTGGTGACCGGGCTTTCGCCGACTGCCCCGCTCTCCAGACTATCAACTTCCCCGACAGCCTGCGCTCTATCGGCGACTATGCCTTCGAAGGGTGCGCCGGCCCCGCGTTGGTGAACCTCCCTGCTGGCCTGACCACCATTGGCGAATGTGCTTTCCGTCGTTGCGACTCCATCTCGACGGTGGTTATCCCCGGCAGCGTGCACACCATCAGCCGCTTTGCTTTCGCCAACTGCAACAACCTCCATTTCGTACAGCTCGGCGAGGGTGTTGACACCATTGGCCACGCCGCCTTCCTCCAATGCGGCAACCTGCTCTACATCAACTACCCCTCCACGCTGAAGGTCATCGACGCTTTCGCCTTCCAGTATGACAGCTCGCTGAGTTCCAACCTCGTCCTGCCCGAGGGCTTCACCACGATGGGCATTACGGCCTACGGCGACAACCAGAGCCTCACCACCATCTCGCTGCCGGGAACGATGACGACGGTACCCTGGGCTGTGTTCTGGGGCTGCACCAATCTCTCCAAAGTCACCCTCGGCGAGGGCATCGAGACGATTGGCTATGCAACCTTTGCCTACTGCCCGAACCTGCACAGCCTGACGCTCCCCGCCAGCCTCGACAGCATCGCCCCCTACGCCTTCTACGACACGCAGATTGACACGCTGGTGTTCCGCGGCAGCGTGCCACCCGCCACCACCGTCGACGACAGCATCCTCAACGACTATCATACCCTCCTCGTCGTCCCGCAAGGTTCGACAGCGGCCTACCGCGCCCATCCCTACTGGGGCCTCTTCATGAACATCGCCGAGGTGTTCCCCTACACCTACCAGGGCACCACCTTATATTATATCGTCGACGCCGAGGGCCTGTCTGGCTCCGCAGGAGACACGGCCTGCGACCATAGTGGAGCAAATGCCTCCGTAGTGCCGCCGCTCTTCCCCGTCAGAGTCTCCAGCTCCGTCAGCGATGCCAACGTCGACGCCTGGGAGGGCTACACCAAGCCCGTGGGAGCCGTCACCGTGCCCGACTCCGTGCCCTACCTCGGCACCATGCATGCTGTCACCGCCGTGGCCGACCAAACCTTCAGACGGTGCGACGAGATTACCTCCGTGGCGCTGCCCGCTTCGGTCCGCGACATCGGAGCCTTTGCCTTCTATTCGTGCCACAGCATGCAGTCGGTCAACATCCCCGACGGCGTGAGCCGCATCCCCTACGGCTGCTTCGCGGGCTGCTACGCCATGCAGTCGGTCGACGTCCCCGCCAGCGTGAGCGTCATCGAGCAGTTCGGCTTCCTTGGGTGCCTTAGCATGCAGACTCTGACCCTACACCAGGGACTCGACACCATCGGCAGGCGCGCCTTCTGCCGTTGCCTCGCTCTCGAGCACATCACCCTACCCGATGGCTTGCGTGTTATTGACCTTCAGGCCTTCGAGCAGGACACCAACCTGCGCCGCATCGACCTGCCCTCGTCGCTCGAGGAGGTCGGGGGCGACGCCTTCCGTGGAGACACTCACCTCGACAGCGTCATCTTCCCCGAAGGGCTGACCTACCTCGGCGGCGGCGCCCTGATGGAATGCTCCGGCCTCACCTACGTGCATCTGCCCCAGAATCTGGAGGTGATGCAGCCAGTCCTGCTCTATGGCACCGGCATTGAGAGCTTCGTGGTGCCGCCGCACGTGCAGACCATCGCCTATGAGGTCTTTGCCGAATGCCCCCGCCTGCACAAGGTCACCCTGCCTGCCAGCGTCACCACCCTATATTGGGGCCTCTTCGACAACTCGCCGCTCGATACCCTCCTGCTCGAGTGCACCGTGCCCCCCGCGCTCATCGAGTCTCGGGGCCGCACCACTTTCAGCGAGTACACCGCCACCCTCATCGTCCCCTGCGGCAGTGCCGATGCCTATCGCGCCGACTCCCTCTGGGGCCTCTTCCCCAACATCGTCGAGTCCTGCACCGCTATCGTGACGGTGCCTGACGGTTCCGCCGTCAGCATCCGTGTCGACCACGCTCGCATCACCGTCGACGGCACCACCGACGAGGTGCAGCTCTACGATATGATGGGCCGCCAACTCGCTACCGCTCACCTCTCACCTTTCACCTTTCACCTTTCAACTCCTGGAGTCTACCTCGTAAAAGTTGGCGACCGCCCGGCACAGAAAGTCGTAGTGATGAGATAAGCGGGGAAGCGTCAACAGTTTCACCCCCTGGCTACGGCAAGCGCACCCTTCGTTTGCCGTGGCCTTTCTTTTCTTACAACGGCTCATTCATGGCAATTCACTACAAAATATTTTTGGCGGTTACTGAAAGATTGCGTATCTTTGCAAATTGAAAAATAGGTATTTAGATTGCGAACCTATTTATTTGGATGCAAAATAGTGCAATTTGAATGTTCAAAAATTGCAAAACAATGCAATCTGTATCATGTAAATTTGCAAAATAATGCAGTATGTGAAAAATATTTCGTATCTTTGCTAATTGAAAAAATGTGTATCAAAGTTCCTGTCCCAAGATTCTCTTTGGCGCTCATCAAGAGCCGCCAGGGTTCCTGGACCTTCATGAAGAGCAAATCGGGGAACAATAACTAATTTTTTTGGCCCTGTATTGCTAGAAAACTAGTATCTTTGCAGTGCGTTTTGATGTGATTTTTGACGATGATTTCGTGCATCTGACAGAAAATCAGTTGTGAGCGGGATACGCTATGTTTGCGGAAATTAAAGGAAATGATGAACTATATTAAAATGCACATGAAAAAGTATCTTTTTATCGCTCTTTGTCTGCTGCTTGTGCAGGGGGTGAGAGCACAGAAACTTGTGGTGCCGGCGATTCCCGGCTCTATCGAAAAGGAAGGGTATGCCCAGTACGTACCGGATGTGATGAACTGTATCGACTGGATGAAGACCCATGCTCCGTCGGAACGGGGGCAGAAGGATGCGTCGGCTTTTGTGTTGTGGTGGCTTTCGGGCTCGCCCGACATACGCATGGAACTCAACTCCGATGTGGTGAAGTTTGAGAATGGAAGCCTTCTTATGATACTTCTAGGAGGATGGGCGCAATATGCCATCCAGCACAAGGATAACGATCAAGTGAATGGATGCTACGCCGGATTGGAGACAGCACTCGGCTATTATGAACAGTACAAGGACGAGTTGGGGAAAGACAAGGGCGCAGAGAAACTCCTTAAGATGAGGAAAAAAGGAACGCTGAAGGAGTTTGTGGAGAAGGGAATGAAGAAGTAATCGTTCGTCGGCGAGAGCGGCAGGGTAGTCGACATAGACGATGCCGAGGTCGACTATTGGGCAGTTTTTGACAACAGCAAAACCAATAGAGTGATGGTGGCGAAAGGAGGAATGGGCAAGGTTACTTGAGTCGTTCGCCGCATCACGTGACGAAGAGGAGTTAAAAGACCTGATGGATATGTTGCGCAATTTCTATGCCACAAGGCTGAAACGAGAGATGCAGCGTCTCTGGGACAACGGCACCCTCGACCAAGCGGCATTGGACAAAGCTGCAAATGAGCATCTCCGTACTCCTTACAAAGAAATGTGATGAAGATAGTACTTGACACCAACTGCCTGCTTCAGATCCTTGGGACGATACATCTGCCCTCATCCCTCTGACATCTTACATCTTTTTGCCTTCCCCAGCGGAGCACCACAACGGGCTCCGCTTATTTATTTTTGGCTGCTGCCTGACCGAAGGGAATGACCTTGTGGTATGCCTGCGAGCACCGCTGAATAAGAAATAATAAGCGAGTCAACACCGCTGAATAAAAAAATGTAGTGAAAATTCAGAAATATTTCGTACCGTTGCTAATTGAAAAAATGTGTATCAAAGCTCTGAAGTGACCCCAAAAAGTTGGACGGATTAAAAAAAACCCGAAAGTTTTTTGTCCAACTTTCGGGGTTCATTACACACAGAGCCTCCCTTTTCTATGTTAGGAGGATTGTTCAATCTTTGCGGATGGGCTCGGAGGTGAGGCCGACGCCGAGTTTCTTGAAGATCTTGCGGTCGACGTCGCTGGTCATCACAGTGGTGTGCATCTGGCAGCCGTCGAGCAAAGGCAGGCAGTCAAGGGCACGGCGGCAGTTGTCGTCGAGGAGGCTCAATATCGACAGCGTCACCAGCACCTCGTCGGTGTGCAGGCGTGGGTTGCTGCCGTGGAGCATCGTGACCTTCGTGTGCTGGATGGGTTCGATCATCTTCTGCGCGATGAGCTTGACGCTATGGTCGATGCCTGCGAGGTGCTTCAAAGCGTTGAGCAGCAGGGCGGCGCAGGCACCGAGCAGGTCGCTGGTGGTGGCGGTGATGATGGTGCCGTCGGCCAGCTCGATGGCGGCGGAGGGGACTCCTTCTCTGTCGCGACGCTCTTTGGCGGCAACGGTGGCGCGGCGGTCGTCGGTCGATATCTTGGCCTGCTTCATAAGCAGGGCTATCTTGTTGATTTCACTGTCGGTGGCTTTGCCGTTGGCATAGTCGCACAGGGCGGTGTAGTAGCGGCGGATGATCTCGTCCTTCGAGGCCTTACAGCAGACGTCGTCGTCGCAGATGCAGAAGCCCGCCATGTTGACGCCCATGTCGGTGGGCGACTTATAGGGGTTCTCTCCATAAATGCCGTCGAAGATGGCATTGAGCACGGGGAAGATCTCGATGTCGCGGTTATAGTTGACGGCAGTCTCGCCGTAGGCTTCGAGGTGGAAGGGGTCGATCATGTTGACGTCGTTGAGGTCGGCGGTGGCGGCCTCGTAGGCGATGTTGACGGGGTGCTTCAGGGGAATGCTCCAGATGGGGAATGTCTCGAACTTGGCATATCCGGCTTTGATGCCTCTCTTGTTCTCCTGGTAGAGCTGGCTGAGGCAGACGGCCATCTTGCCGCTGCCGGGTCCCGGGGCGGTGATGACCACCAGCGGGCGCGTGGTCTCGACATAGTCGTTCTTGCCGAAGCCGTCGTCCGAGTCGATGAGCTCCACATTCGTGGGATAGCCCTCGATGATATAATGGTAGTAGGCCTTGATGCCCATGCGCTCCAGACGCTCGCGGTAGGCAGTGGCGGAAGGCTGGCCACTGTAGTGGGTAATGACGACGCCGGAGACCAGGAAGCCGCGCTCCATGAAGACCTCGCGCAGGCGCAGCACATCCTCGTCATAGGTGATGCCGAGGTCGCCGCGTTTCTTATTCTTCTCGATGTCCACGGCGCTGATGACGATGACGATTTCGGCGTCGTCCTTCAGTTGGGTGAGCATCTTCAACTTGCTGTCGGGCTCGAAACCGGGCAGCACACGACTGGCGTGGTAGTCGTCGAACAGTTTACCGCCAAATTCTAGATAAAGTTTGTTGCCGAACTTGCTGATGCGCTCCTTGATGTGTTCGGACTGTATCCGCAGATACTTCTCGTTGTCAAATCCTTGTTTCATCGCTAAAAATAAAATAGATATATGGTCTCCAGAGGAGGGAAAATCGGTGCAAAGATACGACTTTTTTTGATTTCTCTATTCACTTTTTTTGTCCGTCAGCCGATAAGTTTGAGGATGCTCTTTTCGGAAGCCTGTGGCAGGAGCGCGTGCAGGTGGGCTACGAGGCGTGCGAGCGACTCCTCGGGACTACGGCGGCACGGGTTGGCATCGTGGCCAAAGAGGTGCTCTGGGGTAGTGAGGAGCGCCCAACCCCAGCCGTAGCTGTTGCCGTGCTTGTCGGTGGGGTAGACGAAGTCTTCGGTGACAACGCGGCAGGCCATCTGGAGGCGTGTGACATAGGTGTCGAAACGGCTGCGCATCTTGGGCCCGTCAAAGCCACAGGCGGAGCGCAGCTCGCGGGTGATCATGCTGCCGTTGACTCTCAGGATGTCCAGCACCACACCTTCGATGCTCTCACTGTCGGGTTCAGGGTATTTGGCACGGCGGTAGTTGCAGAGGTCGGGCCACCAGTCCATGGTGACGAATCCGGCCTTGCTGTTGAAGAACTTGCCATAGGCAAAGTGCCCTTCGGTGACGATAGGTCCTTTCCACTGCCACAGCGGCCACTCCCAGCCGTCGTCTGTCCTCACATAGCGGCAGGACGGGTCGACGAGTTCGTCGGCCGAAAAACCAGGAATGCCGCTGTCCAGCAGCGGTACGAGCCCTATCTGCTGGATGGCTTCCATCAGCTCGGGACAAGAACGTATGGTGACGTCGTTTTTCATGGTGCAAAAATACGTAATCTTTTCGGAACGGTGGAAAAAATATTTTGCTATGTCGGGGAAAGTTTGTATTTTTGCAGTTGTTTTGTTTATAATGAAAAAATTACTGTAAGATGGACTCTTTTAGACAATGGTTGACGACGGCGATAGAGACCGTCAATGACTGGGTGTGGAGCCCGGCACTGGTGATTCTGTGTCTGCTGGCGGGCCTCTATTTCTCTTTCCGCACACGTTTCGTGCAGGTGCGCCGTTTCCGCGAGATGATGAAGTTGCTCTTCGGCAAGCAGGAAGGCGGTAAAAAGACCGTCGGCATCTCGTCGTTCCAAGCTTTCGCAATGGCCCTCTCGGGCCGTGTGGGTACGGGCAATATCGTCGGTGTGGCCACCGCCATCGGCTTCGGCGGCCCTGGCGCCATTGTCTGGATGTGGGTCATCGCCTTCTTCGGCGCCGGCAGCGCCTTCGTCGAGGCTACGCTGGCACAGATATACAAGGAGAACCACAACGGCCAGTTCCGTGGCGGCCCGGCCTACTATATCGAGAAAGGTCTCCGCAGCCCCTTCCTGGGGTGTGTGTTCGCCGTGTTGGTGGCATTGGCTTGCGGTGTCTTCCTGCCGCCAGTGCAGTGCAACGGCATCGCCCTCAGCTGCTCCCAAGCCTTTGGCGTCGACGTGTGGGTGATAGGCCTCGTCGTGGCAATGCTCATCGCTATGGTCATCATCGGTGGAGTGAAACGTATCGCCAGCGTGGCGCAGATCGTGGCACCCGTGATGGCTGTGGTATACATTATCCTCTCGATAGTGGTGCTGGCTGTCCATTGGCAGATTGTGCCCGATGTCTTCATGCAGATGCTGCGAGGCGCCGTGGGTGTCAACGAGGTGACGGGAGCCTTGCTGGGAACCACCATCGCATGGGGCGTGAAACGTGGTATCTATAGCAACGAGGCAGGGCAGGGTACAGGTCCCATCGTGGCGGCAGCCGCCAAAGTGAGCCACCCCGTCAAGCAGGGCCTCGTCCAGGCTTTCTCGGTCTATATCGACACCCTGCTGGTCTGCACCGCCACGGCCATGATGATATTGGCCTGCAAGACCTACAACCTCATCGAATCTGTGGCGCAGACACCTGGCGGCCCCGTGGTGTCCTACCTTCAGCAGAACCCTGCCGCACCGGCAGGCGAACCCGGCGTGTTCTACACCACCGGTGCCGTCAGCACATTGGTGGGCCCCAATGTCGGCGAGATGATTATCTCCATTGCCCTCTTCTTCTTCGCCTTCACCACCATCATGGCTTATTACTATTACGCCGAGACTAACCTCGTGTACCTCTTCAACCGCTACCGCCGCCGCATTTATAAGAAACATCCCGAACGTCTCGATGAACTGGAGCGTGAAGACCTCCATTTCGGCGACGACCGCGTCGAGAAGATAGTGGTATGGGTGCTACGTATAGCCACCATCAGTGCTGTGTTCATCGGCTCCCTTGTCGGCAGCGGTATCGTGTGGAAGGTGGGCGACATCGGTGTGGGTGCAATGGCGTGGATCAACATCGTCGCTATCCTTATCCTCTCTCCTAAGGCACTGCGGACGCTCCGCGACTACGAGCAGCAGAAGAAACAGGGCCTCGAGCCGGTGTTTAATCCCGATAAGTTGGGAATCAAGGATGTGGAGTATTGGCACGAGGATCAAATGAATGCTTGAATAAAAGAATAATGTACGACGTCAAGATAACCGCCATACGCAAGGCGAACTACAAGGATCTGCAGCAACTCTACGAAAATCCGATAGAACATACCTGCGATGTGCAGGAGGGCCAGACGTGGCTTGCATGTGAGGGAAGGAAACCCGACGGCATGTGCGACAGCGCATGGGAGAGCATGCGAACTTTCGTCGAGGCATTGTCACGTGGCGAGGGTAACTTCTACGACGGTTGGATGCGAAACCCCTACAGCGCGATGATCAGTTGCAACGACGGCTTCCGTCCCGTCAGTTTTCTGCTGGAAAAATGTGGGGAATGAAAAATATTTCGTATCTTTGCGACTTCTTAGATAACACAACACAATGAAGAAAATACTGATACTTTTGGCTTTGGCGTTGCCGCTGATGGCAGGCGCCCAGATAAATCACAAGGAGAGCTGCACCTCCATCATGGTGGGCAAGCGTGCTTCGACCGACGGCAGCGTCATCACGTCACACACCTGCGACGGTCGCTACCGCACCTGGATGACCGTCGAGCCGGCGGCCGACCACAAGAAAGGCACCAAGCACGAGGTACGCAAGGGTACGATGCATACCGTCTCTCCCACCGACACCACGGGAGTCCGTGTGGCCGGCACCATCCCCGAGGTGGCCCACACCTATGCCTATCTCAATAGCTCCTACCCCTGCCTCAACGAGCACCAGCTGGCCATCGGCGAGAGCACCTTCAGCGGTCCCGATACGCTGGAGAACCCCAACGCCATGTTCCTCATCGAGGAGCTGGAACGCATCGCCCTGCAACGCTGTACTACGGCGCGCGAGGCCATACGTCTCATCGGATCGCTGGCGACGAAATACGGCTATGCCGATGGTGGCGAATGCATCACCATCGCCGACCGCAAGGAGGTTTGGCAGATGGAGATCATCGGCTGCGGCCGCACCGAGATTGGCGCCGTGTGGGTGGCACAACGTGTGCCCGACGACCACATCGCCGTGAGTTGCAACATCCCGCGCATCGGCAAGCTGCAGCGCAACAACCCCGAGTACTTCATGTGCTCCGACAATGTCGAGGCTGTGGCCAAGAAATACTTCCTCTGGGACGGCGAGGGCGAGTTCTGCTTCTGGAAAGCCTACAACACTTCGTGGGCTAACGGACGTAACTTCCGCGAGCGCGAGTGGTTTATCTTCAACGCTTTGGCTCCCTCGCAGGGATTCACCTACGACATGCCTGAGCTGCCCTTCAGCATCAAGCCTGACAACCCCGTCGACGTCACCGACGTCATGGAACTGCTGCGCTCTACCTACGAGGGCACCGACATGGATATGTGCAAGAACCTCAAGGTGGTGGTGAACCGCAAGCGCGACGACGGCAGCACCTATAAGGACACCATCATCAGCCCCATCGCCAACCCCTGGCTGGGTGGCACCATGCAGCAGACGCTTAATATGCTGGCTCCCGGCACCATCGACTTCAAGCGTACCGTCAGCGTGGCGTGGTGCAGCTACAGCTTCGTGGCCCAGCTACGCGACTGGCTGCCCGACGAGGTGGGTGGCATCTGCTGGATGGCCGTCGACAACCCCGGCCAGAGCCCTCGCATCCCCATCTTCTGCGGCACCACCGAGTTGCCCGAGGCTTTTGCCCGCTGCGGCCAAAAGAGCTACGACCCCGAAGCCTGGCTCTGGCAGTTCCGCCGCGCCAACAAGTTGGCCACCGTCGCCTGGCAGCGCACCAAGAAGCAGCACATGAACGCCGTGCTGCAGCAGGAAGGCAGCGCCTTCAGCGGCCTCAAAGCCCTCGAAGAGGAAATCAAGGACAGCCCCAAGAAAGCCTACAAACGCCTCAACGCCTACACCAAGCAGATCTACGAGAGCACCACCGCTGCCTGGAAGAACCTCGAAGCCGACTACTGGCAGATGTTCGGAATGGGATTCTAGGGAATTAAGAATTAAAAATTAAGAATTAAGAATGAGGAAAAGCCTCTTGCTTCTTGTGCTGCTGCCGATGATGGTGGGAGCGCAGAATGTAAAGATACCGAAGGATGCCAACAGGTTTACTTACTGGCAAATTGAATACGGCGAAAAGAACGACACGTCGGAGATTACTGTCTATCGCTACGGCAAAAGCATCTACATACACACGCCGACGCCCCAGGGCAAACTGATACCCGGCTACTGCCAAACCGTCACCGAGGTGGACTATGAGGCCGACAGCATTACCGTCATCGCCACCTACGACGACAGCGTGTACTACTATCGCACAGGTTTCTCGCGCAACGACCTCGAATGGAAACGCGACGGCAACCGCTGGACCACCTCCGTCAATAGCAACACGTTAATATTTGAGATGGACGAGAAGGTCCCCGTCAACGTCACTCCTTTGCCCCACTACGGCCTGAACAAAGGTGTGCTGCGGAGTTTCACCCGCAATGGACAAAAGCGGCTGGTGCTGGCTAAGGCCGAACGTTCGGCTTGCATGCCCTCTCTTCGTCTTGACGGTGATTTCGACCGTCCATCGCGCCGCGTGTCGCCCCGCGAGCTCGACCGCATCATGAAGGAACGACTCGTGGTCACCACCCGCATCTTCGACCACGTACAACTGCATTGGGGTGCGCAGAATGCACATGTGAGTGACAGCATCCCCTTCGACACGGTGCTTCACTATGCCGGAGGCACCCTGGCCCTCAAGAGGCTTCACCTTCCTGTACTGCCAGAACACTACCAGCATTTCCTCGAATTACACCAACGCAGCAACGGCGACGCCTACGACCGAACGGGCTCCGTATTCGTCATTCCCGGATTCAACAACAGACTCGAGCCGACCTTTTTCGACGGCATCAACGGACACCCCGACTCTCTGCCTGTCTTTATCGACCGCAACGGTGAACGTTACCAAGGCATACGTTCTGGCATCAGCCATCTAAAGAAATACCATATTTCATCGTTTGTCTACGACCCGCCGGTCGAGTTGATGCGTTTCTTCACCCCCTTCGGCGTGGGTCACTTCAACGAGCGCATGGCGAATTACGGCATCGACTGGGCAGACGAGACCTATTACCGACAGGAAGTCAGTGACCTGGCTCCGCTGCTGCAAGGCGATGTGCTTATCGGTGTGTGGATAGGCAACTACGACGCCGGAGGACACATCGTCAGCCTCGACCTCAAGTCGTACCCTAACGACTATCTGGTGTCCGACAGTTGTGGCGAGAAACCTTATATTCGCGCGCTCTTCAACACCTGCAACGTGCTGGAGATGGCGGGCCAGAACTACGGCAAACTTTTTGCCACTGATTCGCTCAGCACGTGGGGCAGCGTGTGGATTCCCAAAAATGCCAAGCGTGTGCTACTGCGCTATATCTCCACCGGCCACGGCGGCTGGGACGAGGGCGACGAGTTCATCCCCAAACAGAATACCATCCTCATCGACGGCAAGGTGGCTTTCACCCACACCCCTTGGCGGCAGGACTGCGGCTGCTACCGCGACCTCAACCCCGTCAGCGGCAACTTCTGGAACGGCCTCAGCAGTTCCGACTTCTCGCGCAGCGGCTGGTGCCCCGGTACCGCCACACAACCCGTCTACTTCGATATGACGCCTTGGGCTGACGGCCGCGAGCACACCCTCACCGTGGCCATCCCGCAAGGCAAGCCCGTCGAGGGCATGTTCAGCCACTGGGCCGTGAGCGGAGCATTAATCATTGAATACTAGGTGAGAGGTATTATTTTGAGAAAATAATAATATGCATAAAACACAATATAAGTTGATGATAGGATTGGTGATGGTTCTCACCTTTCACCTTTCACCTTTCACCTTACTTCAGGCGCAGAGCGTGAAGCTCATCTTCGCGGGCGACCTCATGGGTCACATGCCCCAAGTTGACGCTGCCCGACAAGCCGACGGCAGCTACGACTACGCCCCCTGTTTCCGCTATGTGAAAGATTATATCCAGAGTGCCGACTTGGCCATCGTCAACCTCGAGGTGACGCTGGCCGGACCTCCCTACAGCGGCTATCCCCAATTTTCGTCGCCCGATGTACTGGCGGCCTATGCCAAAGAGGCCGGGTTCGACATCATGACCACCGCCAACAACCACTGCATGGACCGCGGAAAGAAAGGATTGGAACGCACCCTTCAAGTCTTGGACAGCCTTGAGATTCCCCATCTCGGCACTTACCGCGACTGGGCGCAGCGCGACGACGAGCACCCCCTGATGGTGGAATGCAAAGGTTTCCGCATCGCCCTGCTGTGCTACACCTACGGCACCAACGGCATCCCTGTGGTGGAGCCTAATTGTGTCAATTTTATCGACACCATCGAGATGGCGCACGACCTGCACGTGGCTCGCGAACGCGGTGCCGACTTCGTCATCACCTATATCCACTGGGGTATCGAATATGCCGTGAAAGCCAACAAGGAGCAGGAGCAGACGGCCCAGTGGCTGCTGGCGCACGGCTGCGACGCCGTCATCGGCGGCCATCCCCATGTGGTACAGAACTTCACCCTCGACGCCATCCCCGACAACGACCGCTATCCCGAGATTGTCGTCTACTCGATGGGTAACCTCGTCAGCAACCAGCGCGACGTCAACTGCGACGGCGGCATTATGGTGGAACTCACCCTGGAACGTATGATAAACCTGGGGTCAGATAACAAAACACCGTCGAGCACTATCTTCCAGAGCTGTTCCTATCTGCCCTACTGGGTACACCGCGGCACCGTCGACAGCCTCTACCAGTACTACATCGTCCCCTCCACCGACGCCGTCGCCTATCCCGACAGTTACCAGATCAGTGGCGACCAGCTCAAGGCTCTGCAGCTGTTCGACAACAACACTCGCAAGCGCCTCCAAGCCTGTGTTCTCAAAGACGGTCGCAACATCACGGAACGCATCTTCTACCGCAATACCCTGCCCATCCATCCCAAGGCCAGCGGCGTGGTGCCGCTGCGCGGCAACCCGTTGCTGCGGGCCTTGCTGCAAGAAAAGACGAAAAACAGTACTAATAATAAGAACAAATAAAAACACAATATCACGATGAAAAAACTTATAGCATTGGCCTTCATGGCCTTTCTCGCCGGCGGCATAACCTCGGCGCAGCACCATGGCAACTGCGGCAACTGTCCGCACCACAAACAACACCAGTCGCAGCAGTGCGAGAACCAGCAACCCCAGACCGGCGGTATCGACAAGGCCATCATCAAGGCTTTCCCCACCGTCAAGAGTGTCAAGAAAGAGGCTAAGCGTACCGCCGTCATGGATGCCCAGAACAAGGTGCTCGGCTATGTGGTCTACTCCAAGCCCGCCAGCGACGGCATCAAGGGCTATGCCGGCGAGACTCCCGTCCTTATCGCCTTCGATGCCAAGATGGTCATCACCGGCGTCTACCTGCTCCAGAACAAGGAGACCCCTAAATTCGCCAAAAAAGTCGAGGATGCCGGCTTCTACAAGAGCTGGAACGGCCTCACTGTCAAGCAGGCGCTGAAGAAGGATGTCGACGCTGTCAGCGGTGCCACCTACACCTCCAACGGCGTCTCCAAGAGTGTCCGCGCCGCCCTGCAGACCCTCTAACCTTTGTACAACCACCACCAACCACCATGGCGGCAGCCCCATCCGGGGCTGCCGCCCTTTTTACCCTCTACCGACCCCCTACCGACCCCCTACCATCAACCTATCATCACCCTACCAACACCGTATCATCTCCGACTGTAGTCGGACTTGGTACGGTGTTGATACGGACTTGGTACGGAGATGATACTGATTTAGTGTGAGTTATGTGTATTTTAACATTATAATTTGTTGTGTTATAATAGGATAAGTGTATTTTGGGGGTAAAAATCGACTGTTTTTTAACATTTGTACAATAAAACAAGGGTGGGCGACGTTGTAAAAGAAAGATGGAAAAGATACGACTGGTTATTCTGGATTTCGACGGCACGCTGGCCGACACTCAACCGCTGATTATCCGCTCGTTGCAGGGTACGATAGCGGAGTTGGGGCTGCCGTCGAGGACGGATGCCGAGTGCGCCTCCATCATCGGACTGCCGTTGAAAGAGTGTTTTGTGCAGCTGATGGATGCCGACGACCCTCTTGCCGAGCGCTGCTGCGAGGTCTATCGGCGCCTCTTTGACGAATACAACCACCCCGGTGTGGTGTCGCTGTTCCCACATGTGGAGTCGACACTCCGTGAGTTGCACCGCCGTGGTTACGGGATGGCTATCTGCAGCAGCCGTGCGCGGCCTACACTCGACGGCTTTGTGCGGTCGTTCGGTTTCGACGAGATGGTGCAGGCGGTGGTTAGCGCCGACGATGTGAAGCGAGGCAAGCCCTATCCCGACCCTGCCTTGAGGGTGCTGAGCCTCACCGGTTGCCAGCCACAGGAGGCGTTGATGGTGGGCGATGCGTCGTATGATATCCTGATGGGACGTGCCGCAGGCTGCCCGACATGCGGAGTGACATACGGCAACCAGAGCGCCGCCCAGCTGCGCGATGCCGGCGCCGACTGTCTGATAGACGATTTTGAAAACCTTTTAGATATACTGTTATGAGAATCAACGAGAAGATGAAGGTGCGCACCGTCGCGGGAGAGAATATCGTGATGATACAGGGTGTGGAAGGTACCGATATGACTCGTGTGGTGGCATTGAACGAGAGTGCCTTATTATTGTACAACAACTTGTTGGGTCGTGAGTTCGAGGTGGAGGATGTGGTGCGTGTGCTCACCGACGAGTATGAGGTCAACGAGGCCGATGCCCGCAAGGACGGCGAGGCCTGGGTGGCCGATATGATGAAGAACGGACTTGTGGTCTGATGGTTGAGGCACATTTGAACATAGGAGGATTGGACGTTGTCCTTTCGGGCGGCGACTCTGTGTCGTTGGCGATGCGTATTCCCGGCATGAGGGTTTTTGAAAGTCGGAAGTCGGAGGTCGGAACCCCTAGTATGGAGATTCGCCTCGATTGTTCCGACCTCAGGCCTCCGACCTCCGGTTTCCGAATTCTCCACGAGTTTGACATTGTCGATGGACAGCAACGCTGCCATTTCGGCGTGGATGTCGACGGGACCTATTACTATACCTTCGACCGCCATGGCCTGTTGCGCTACCGCGAGGGTGAAGGTGTGGACATCGCCATGGAAGGCGACATGTCGGCCCTGCGCTTCGCGCTGTGGACAGCCTACGGCATGATGGGCGTGAGGATGGGGGCAGTGCCCGTACATTCGTCGGTGGTGGTTTGTAACGGCCAGGGCGTGATGTGCCTTGGCGAGAGCGGCACCGGCAAGAGCACGCACACGAGGTTGTGGCTGGAGAATATTGAGGGGACGTCTCTTTTGAACGATGACAGCCCTATAGTGAGGGTCGACGGTGATGAGGTCCGCGTCTATGGTTCGCCGTGGAGTGGCAAGACCCCCTGCTTCCGTCAGGAGCACTATCCCATTGCTGGTCTGTTGCGCCTCGAACAGCGCAAGGAGAACACCATCCGGCGTCTTGGCGTGGTGGAGGGTTTCACTGCACTGCAGCCTTCTTGTCCTCCCTGCTTTGCGCATGAGGAACGCTGTCTGGATTTACTAGTGGAATTTATATCTAATGTGATAGAGCGTGTGCCGGTCTATCGCATGGGCTGTCTGCCCAATGCTGACGCGGCGAGGCTCTCGCATGACACTATCATAGGATGAAGGTTGACAACGAGGTATATTTCGCATTGGTAGAGGAGCGTGTGGCTGCCGGCGAGCGGGTGAAGATAACGCTCGTGGGCACCAGTATGCGCCCGACGCTGATAGAGGGCGACGAGATTATCTTGTCGCGTGAGGAGGATTTGAAGGTGGGCGATGTGGTGCTGTTCCGCTATGTCGGGCGTCATCTCTTGCACAGAATCGTTGCCGTCGATGGCGACCGCTTCACTATGCGCGGCGACAACTGTGAGACCCATGAGGAAGCGCTCCGGAAGGATATCGTGGCGAAGATGGTAGGGGTGAAGAAGCACCACAAGGTGAAGCATCTGGCGGTGCGCTGGCTAGGTCATAAGGGCCGTAGGCAGTTGAGACCCTGGTATTTCGTGATGCTGGCTATCCTGATGTGGGCACCGCTGAACGGGTTGGGCGTTGAGATGGACAAGTTTGTCCTCGGACTCCGTATAGACCACCTGTTGCATGCGTCGGTGTTTATCCCTTGCTCGCTGTTTCTCTATGACTTATACCGGAAAGGGAATAGATGGTTGGTATGGCTTACGGCCGTCGGCATTGGGGTGCTGACGGAAAGTGTACAATGGCTATTGCCCTACCGAGGTTTTGATATCAACGACATGATAGCCAATTTCCTCGGCGTCAGCCTCGGATGGCTTATTATTCTTTACCTGCGAGCAGGCCGCAAGCAGCATCAATGTCCTGTCCGCGCGAAGCACGGAGGGTGCAGATGATACCGTGGCGGTTGAGATAATCCTGGAAAGTCTTTATTGTAGTAGGCATGGAGGTCTTGAAGGGGGCCTCTGGCGATTCGTGGAATCGGATGAGGTTGACGCGACAGTCGAGGCCTTTCAATAGCTCCACTAGCTTCTGCGCATGGACGGGGTCGTCGTTCTCGCCCCGGAACATGGTGTATTCGAACGAGAGGCGGCGCTGGCCGCTCCAGTCGTATTCTCTGAGCAGGGCAAGTACCTGGTTTAGGGGGAATGCTTTCTGTACGGGCATCATGGCCAGGCGCTCCTGCGGCACGGGGTTGTGGAGGCTCACGGCGAGGTGGCACTGGCTCTCGTCGAGGAACCGTTTGAGTCCGGGGATGATGCCTACGGTGCTGACGGTGATACGTTTGGGACTCCATCCGAGGCCCCAGTCAGCGGTGAGCACCTGTGTGGCGGCAAGCACGGCGTCGAGGTTATCCATCGGTTCTCCCATACCCATGAAGACCACGTTGGTGAGTTGCTCGAATTCAGGAATGCTGAAGAGCTGGTTGAGGATGTCGCCGGCGGAGAGGTTTCCGTGGAAGCCTTGCTGGCCGGTGACGCAGAAGCGGCAACCCATCTTGCAGCCCACCTGGCAGCTCACGCACAACGTAGCGCGATCTTCCTCGGGGATAAAGACCGCCTCGATGAAGTGGCCGTCTAATACGGGAAAGAGGTATTTTTTCGTGCCGTCTTTAGAGACCTGGCAGCGCACAGGGTGTTCGCGGCCGATAAAGGCTATCTCGTTGAGGCGGGCACGCTGGGTGAGCGACAGGTTCGTCATGGCGTCGATGCTGTCGACACGCTTCTTATAGAGCCAGTCGCAGAGCTGCTTGGCCGTGAAGCGGGGAAATCCCTCGCCGGCACAGAGTTCCTGCAGCTGAGGTAGGGTCTGTCCTAGAAGATTAATTTTCAATTTTCAATTCTCAATTATCAATTCCTAAAAGTCCCACTCATACGATTCGTTCTGAATCTCCTGCTGGAAGTTGGAACAGTCCATCTCGATGGGCTCGGCGGGACGTTCGAAGTCGCCGCGGTAGAAGTTAAGCTTTTTGTCTTGGTAGACTTTCTCCATGAAGCGGCCGAAGATGGGTAGAGCCTGTGCGGCACCTTGGCCGAAGGTCATGCCGCTGAAATGGATGTAGCGTTCCTCACCGCCGGTCCAGATGGCTGTGGCCAGCTTGGGAGTGATGCCTACGAACCAGCAGTCGGAGTTGCGGTTGGTGGTACCGGTCTTTCCGGCGATGGCGGTGGAGTATTGGTTGAGGTGGTATTTGTAGTTGAGGCGGGTACCCGTGCCGCTCTGCACCACGCCCTTCATCAGTTCAATCATCATGTAGGCCGTGGCCTCGCTGATGGCCTCGTGGCGGGAGGCGGTGAAGCGCTCGAGCACCATGCCCTTGCTGTCTTCGATACGGGTGATGATGATGGGCTCCACGTATTCGCCCTTGTTGGCGAAGGTAGCCATGGCGCCGGCCATCTCATAGACGGGAATCTCGGGGGCTCCCACGGCGATGGAGGGTACGGCGTCGATGGGGCTCTTGACGCCCATCTTGCGAGCGATGCTGATGACCTGTTCCGGCGAGCCCTGCTTCATGAGGTAAGCCGAGACCCAGTTGATGGAGTGCGCCAGAGCCCATTTGAGTGTGACCATCTCGCCCTCGCGTTCATGCGAGGAGTTCTTGGGGCACCAGTCGGAGCTGTTCCACACTTCGAAGCAGACCTCGCTGTTGGGCACCTCGGTGCAGGGATACATGCCCAGGTCCTGCAGCGCCATCGTGTATACGAAGGGCTTGAAGGTGGAACCCACCTGACGGTGTGTGCGCACGTTGTCGTTCTTGAAATAGCGATAGTTGATGCCGCCGACATAGACGCGGACGTAGCCGGTACCGGGCTCGACCGACATCATGCCGACGTTGAGGAAGCGCTTGTAGTAAACCAGCGAGTCCCAGGGCGACATGAGGGTGTCTTTCGCACCATTCCAGCTGAAGACGCTCATGTGTACTTTCTTGTCGAAGTTGGCGCGGATCTCTTTCTGGCTGAGGCCGGCCTCCTTGAGGGAGCGGTAGCGGTCGCTGCGTTTCATGGCCTGGGTGAGGATGTTGTCCTGCACCTTCTTGTACTTCTTGGCGTCGGGGATGTCGCCGGGGCAGAAGGGGTTGCCTTTGCGATTCTTCACCTCGCGGTCGAAGGCGGGCTGGATTTCCTTGCTGAAGTGTGCGACGACAGCCTGCTCGGCATAGCGCTGCATGCGGGAGTCGATGGTGGTGTAGATTTTGAGGCCGTCCTCATGGACGTTGTAGTATTCCCCATTGGGCTTGCGGTGGTGCTTGCACCAGTCTTTCATGTATTCGCGGACATATTCGCGCAGGTAGGGTGCCAGGCCGTCGTTGTGGGTCTGGGGAGTGTAGCGCGACATGTCGATAGGTTTCTCCTTGTAGCGCTCGTAGTCTTCGTCGCTGAGGTATTTCTCGCCCGTGGCGGGGTTGGTGTTGTGGTTCATCTGGTAGAGTACCACGTTGCGGCGCTCCTTGGAGCGTTCGGGATGGCGCACAGGACTGTAGGAGGTGGGGGCTTTGAGCAGACCCACCAGAATGGCGGCCTCGTCGACGTCGAGTTCGCAGGGAGCCTTCCCGAAGAAGGTGTTGGCGGCGGTCTTGATGCCGAAAGAGTTGCTGCCGAAGTCGACGGTATTGAAATACATGGCGAGGATTTCCTGCTTGGAGTAGTTGTGCTCCAGTTTGACGGCGACGACCCACTCGCTGAATTTAGAGAAGATGGTGCCGCCGCGGCCGCCGTTGCGCTCGCGCATCTTGAAGAGGTTCTTCGCCAGCTGCTGAGTGATGGTGCTACCGCCGCCGGAGCCCGAATGGCGTCCGAGGACGGTCTTGAAGAGCACGCGGAAGAGGCTGCGGGCATCGATGCCGGAGTGGTCGTAGAATCGCACATCCTCGGTGGCTACGAGGGCGTTGACGAGGTTCATGTTGCGGTTGCTGTCGGTAATCTCCATGTAGTTGAGGTTGGAGCGGTTCTCGATGCCGATGTAGCCGAGCACCTCGCCGTCGTCGGAGATGACCTCTGAGGCCTGGAGGCTGCGGGGGTCTTCGAGTTCCTCAAGGGGTGGCATGTCGCCCAGCCATCCCAGCGACAGGAAGGTGAAGAAGAGGAAGGCGAAGAGCCAAAGTCCTCCGAAGGTCCACCACATCACCCTGATGTGTTTGGGCCATGGCTTGCTGAATATTTTGTTGTCGGCCTTGGTGTCGTTCTTTTTCATAGTATACGCTTATTTCTTGGTGTTGCTGTATTCTGCCCTCAGTCCGATGTGGCGGATGCCGCTGATGGCACTGTCGCGCATGCCGTTGGTGATGGCGAAGCGGTAGTTGCCCGACATGGGGAAGCGTGTGGCGGTGTTGCGCAGGCGGTAGCGGGTGTCGACATAGCGTCCCGAGGTCTTGCCGAGCCAGTTGCCTGTGGCGTCGGTGAGGGGGAACTCCATGGTGTCGCGGGCGATGCTGCCGTCGGGGAAGGTGGTGTTGATGAATAGGAAGGTGTTGGAGTAGGGGTAGTTGATGTTGTTGCGCACCTCGACCATGAGGTCGAAGAGGTGTGTGGTGTCGTCGACTTCCATGTCGAAGCAGACGCTGTCGGTAGGACTCCATCCTCCCTCGTCGATGTCGGCATACTCGGAATAGTAGACGGTGCCGTCGCACGAGGCCAGCAGGAATGCCAGGGCGATGGGGATGGTTTTTATGAGTTTACAGAACATCATTGGTCAGAAATATTTTTGTTTTTGTCTTAACCTCTGCGGTCGTGGTTACTGCTGCGGCGAGGCTGTTCGCCTTTCTCGCGATGGGACTTTTCGTTATTCTCTTTTTGTTGGTGCTGCTCGCGGATTTTCTTGGTATTGTGACGTTCGTCGCGGGCTTTGCGGTCGCGGTCGCGACGGTCGCCGCGGTTGCCGTCGCCGCGGTCGGGTTTGACGTTGCGGCGTTCGCGGCCCTCCGATTTCCTGTCGTGGCTCTCTGCCGACTCGGAGGACGGGCGACGACCTTCGGATTTGCGCTCTTCGCCGACGACGCCGTTGCCGCCTTCGGCAAGGCGCTGGATCTCGCGTTCCACCTCTTCGTTGGTGCTCTCCTGGGCCAGGGCGCTGGTGGACATGAGTTCAACCTGGTAGTCCTCGAGTTTCTCGGGATATTCCTGACGGCGGTTCATCTCGATGATGGCTTTCACGTCCTCGGCTTTGATGGCGATGAGGTCGTTTGCTCCACCACGTTCGCGGTCGCCCTCGTAGGCGTACCACATGATGCCGCGGAAGACGTCGGTCTTCTTGTACAGGGCCAATCCTTTCTGGAAGCGGATGGCATGACCTGCCGGCGGGAATTTCTTCAGTGCGTCGGCGTAGACCTCATACTCGAAGTTGAGGCAGCATTTCAGTTTGCCGCATTGGCCAGCCAGTTTCTGCGGGTTGGGCAGAATCTGCTGCGTCTTGGCTGAACTGGTGGTGACGCTCTTGAAGGTGGTGAGCCATGTGGCGCAGCAGAGCTCGCGTCCGCAGGTGCCAATGCCACCCACTTTGCCTGCTTCCTGTCGCACGCCGATTTGTTTCATCTCGATGCGCACGTGGAACTCCTCGGCCAGCACCTTGATGAGTACGCGGAAATCCACACGTTCGTCGGCGGTGTAGTAGAAGATAGCCTTGGAGTGGTCGCCTTGGAATTCGACGTCGTTCACCTTCATGTCGAGTCCGAGGTCGGCCACAATGCGGCGTGTGCGCAGCAGGGCAGCCCGTTCTTCCTTGAGGGTGTCGGCCCAGCGGTCGATGTCGGCCTCTTTGGCGCGGCGGAAGAGCTTTTTGATGCTCTCCGACTCAGGGTTGATGCGGTGTTTGCGCATCTGGAGGCGGCAAAGCTCGCCGGTGAGGCTGACGATGCCGACGTCGTGGCCAGGTTGGCCTTCGACGGCTACCACGTCGCCCTCGGTCACTTCCAGACCGTCGGGGAGGCGGTAGAACTCCTTGTGGTTGTTCTTGAAGCGCACCTCCACACAGTCGAACGGGCGGTCTGTGGGTTGGCGGATGCCTGCCATCCAGTTGGTCGAGGTGACCTTAGAACAGCTCTGGCATTCGCAGTTATGGATGGGTTTGTAGCATTCGGGCTTGCAGCGGCATCCGCGGGAGAGGTAGACAGGTTCTTCGTACTTCACCCAGGGAATATCGGGGTCGGGCTCGAGGTAGGGGTCGAGTTGGCTTTCCTCGCTGTGGTATTCTTCCACTTCGGGATTCTCGCGCTCGATGCTCTTCTTCTCCTGTTGAGCCTTCCTGCGGTTCTTCATGAAATTGGCGACATCTTCTGCCGTAGCTACGGTCTCTTCCTCGTCAATAACGATGTCGTCGGGTAGTACGTTCTCGGCAGGTTTGACGTTCTTCTCGTCGTCGATTATCTCTTTCGTATCTTTTTTGTTCTCTTCCATTTTTGTGTGTTGTTTTACCTTTTCTTCAGTGCTTTGCTGATGCGGAACGACAGCTCCATCAAGGCTATCTTGGCGTAGGCATTACGCTCGATGGCGAAGATGGCGTCGTCGAAAGCACTCTCGATGAGTTCAATATTGTTGGTAGTAATCATTTTCGGAAATTGGCTGTCGAATTTCTCGTCGCCGGAGCCGAGATGGCAGTCGATGCCTGCGGCGGTGTTGAGGAAGCAGTCGCGCATTACCTTGAGCGAGTATTGCAGGAACAGTTTCAGCTGCTCGCGGTTGAGCGAGGCCATTTTGTCGACCTGCGCCGAAAGCTCCTTCATCTTCAGTTTGAAGAGCATTCGGAGCCAGCCCACCAGCATTCCAGCAAACTCGGTGTTGTTTTCCTCTTTCTTCTTTCCACTTTCCACCCGCAGGGTCTGCACACGGCTTTTGATGGTGGAGAGCAGGCGCTCGTCGCTCTCGCATACCAGGAGTATCAAGGTGCCGGGCATGGGCTCTTCGAGGGTTTTGAGGAACTTGTTGGCGAAAGAGTCGTTCATCTTCTCGGCCATCCAAACCACCATCATTCGCCAACCGCCTTCATAGGGTTTGAGGCTGAGGGTGGTGATGGCTTCGTCGGCGTCCATCTCGCGGATGAGGCCTTGCTTGTTCTCGATGCCGAGGGTGTCGTACCAGTCATCGATGTCGCAATGCCCTTGGGTTTGTAACATGAAGTCGCGGAACTCGGTCTGGAATTCGCTGCTGCAGGGTTTTTCCTTCACACGTGAGGTGGTGGCTGTGGGGAAGACAAAGTGGAGGTCGGGATGCATCAGGGAGGCAATCTTCTTGCAGCTGGGGCACTCGCCGCAGGAGTCGGCATGGAGGTCTCCATGGTCGTGGTGTACGCGGTGCTCGCAGCATAAGTATTGCAGGTAGGCCCATGCCAGAGGTGTGGCGGAAGAGGCTTCGCCAAGGAGCATCTGGGCATGACTTACGCGTCCACTGTCGATAACGGCAGTGAGGCGGTTGATGGTATCTCGTTGTCCGACAATGTCTTTAAACTGCATATCCTTTCACATTAAACTTGCAAATATACAAAAAATATTATATATACGCTGAAAAAATGAAAAAAGAGGGGAAAAGCAATAAAACTGTTCTTTTCTCGTTAATGGAATTATTCAACGTTAAAAAACAAGAATACGAGATGGAAGGAATGCCTGCAATATTCATGGATTTGGCGGTTATTTTGATCGCAGCGGGAGTGATAACGGTCGTATTTAAAAGGTTGAAGCAACCGTTGGTGCTCGGCTATATCCTGGCAGGCTTTTTCATTGGCCCCTATTTCCCGTGGTTTCCGGCTATCACCGACAAGGCCAACCTGACGGTATGGAGCGATATCGGTATCGTGTTCCTGATGTTCGGTCTGGGTTTGGAGTTCAGCATCAAGAAGTTGAAAAAGGTGGGCGCCACAGGGGCCATCACGGCGTTGACCGAGCTGGCCATCATGTTCGTCATCGGAAGCACGGTGGGTAAAATCCTCGGGTTTGGCTCGATGGAATGCACCTTTCTGGGATGCATGCTCTCTATCTCGTCTACGAGTATCATCATCAAGAGTTTCGACGACCTGAAGTTGAAGCAGCAGAAGTTTACCTCGACGGTGACGGCAGTGCTTGTGGTGGAGGATTTGATTGCGGTGTTGCTGTTGGTTGTGCTGAGTACGGTGAGCGTGAGCAAGAGCTTCGACGGCGGCGAGTTGGTGGAGCAGATGGCCAAGCTGCTGTTCTTCTTGGTGGCGTGGTTTGTATTCGGCATCTATCTGATACCTACCTTCCTGCGGTGGATGCGCAAATATATGAGCGAAGAGACCCTGCTCATTCTGGCCGTCGGCCTGTGCTTTGGCATGGTGGTATTGGCTTCGAAGGCAGGCTTCTCGACGGCTCTGGGAGCCTTTGTGATGGGCGCCATCCTCAGCGAGACTATCGAGGTGGAGGTCATACACCGTCTGGTAACGCCGCTGAAGAACCTTTTCGGCGCCATATTCTTTGTCTCGGTGGGTATGCTTATCCAGCCTTCAGTGTTGGTGGAGTATTGGGTGACTATCTTGGTTATCGCCATGTCGGTCATCATCTTCAAGAGTTTGTCGGCCACCATTGGTGTGACGCTGAGTGGTCGGCCGCTGAAAACGGCCATACAGAGCGGTTTCTGCTTCTGCCAGATCGGTGAGTTCTCGTTTATCATCGCGGGACTGGGATTGAGTTTCGGCGTTATTGACGAAACCCTCTATCCCATCATCGTCTCGGTGTCGATTCTCACCACCTTCGTCACCCCCTATATGATCAAAGGCGCTTTGCCGTTCTATAACTGGCTGGAGCCTAAGATTCCCGCGGGTCTCAAGCACCGTCTGGAACAGTACAGCGAGCACGCTAACCGTGATGGAGGCAACAAGGCCACTATGCGGATATTCCTGCGTAAGCAGTTGACCAATATCTTTATCCATGGTGTCATCCTGGGTGTCATGGCGCTGCTGTCGTCATCGTTGTTGTTGCCGTTGTTGGACGACTTGTTTGACAAGACAGGCATCCCGCAGATATGGAGCCGTCTGACCGGTATGTTGGTCACGCTGATATTGATGACGCCCTTCCTGTGGGCTGTGGCGGTGAAGAATGTGAGTAAGGAGAGAATCAAGAAGATGTTCGAGACATGGCACCACAGTCAGGTGGTTGTCATACCTCTGTTGATTTTGCGCTATTTTGTTGCCCTGTTCTTCGTGGGCTTGGTGGTAGGCCGTTATGTGAACATCGCCGTCGGTCTGCTGATGGTGATAGCGGTGATAGTCATGCTGGCGGTGCTCTATTCGCGTCGTGCCAACGGCTTCTACGCACAAATCGAAGACCGCTTCTTCAGTAACTTCAACCAGCGTCAGGCGCAGAATTCGTTCCATATTCCGACGGCGATGGAGGACGAGTTCGCTATGGAGCGGCTGGTGATGACACAGTATTCACCGTTGGCTGGAAGGAGCCTGGCGGAAGGTCAGCTGCGTGAACGTTTCGGCGCCAATATCGTCACGATAGAACGTGCGGGCAACATCATAGACCTTCCTGATAAGGACGAGGTATTGATGCCTTGTGACGTGTTGACAGTCATCGGCACCGAGGATGAGGTGGCAAAGATCAGGCCTGTTATCGAGGTGGAACCCGAAATACTGGTCCACGACCACTCCGACCACGAATTGCACATGTACCGCTACCATGTCGACGCCCACGGACCGTTGTGTGGGGTGGAGGTGCGCTATTCGACGCTCTCGCGCCAGCATGCCATAGTCATCGCCATTGAGCGTGACGGCGAGAAGATTGTCAACCCCAGCCGCGATGAGATATTCAGGGCTGGCGATGTGCTGTGGTTTGTGTCGCCGGACGGCGATTTGACATTAAAAGGTTTTGAGAATAAATTAGTCAAGATATGAGAAAGATAATAATTGTCGGGCTGGTAGGACTAGTCGGACTAGTCGGGCCCTTGTGTGCCCAGAACACCGACCGCGGATTCGAGATTGCGAAGAACCTCGAGATTTTCTCGTCGGTGTACAAGAGTTTGAACCAGAACTACGTGGATGATGTGGATCCCGGCAAGACCATCAAGGTGGCAATCGACGCCATGCTGGGGTCTCTCGACCCCTATACCAACTATTTCCCTGAGAGCGACATCGAGGATGTGAAGATGCAGCTTCTGGGTGAGTATGGCGGAGTGGGTGCTTTGATTATGCAACGTGGTGACACCATTATGATTTCGGAGCCGTATAAGGGTTTGCCCGCTGATGAGGGCGGCCTGAAGGCCGGCGACATCATTCTGGAGGTCAATGGAGAGAGTACCAAGGGCAAGACGACCGCCGACGTCAGTGGCGCCATGCGTGGCCAGGCGGGTACACAGGTGACCCTCAAATTGCGGAGGGAAGGGGATACCTTTGAACGCACCCTGACCCGTCGTGCCATCAAACTGCCCAACGTGCCCTATTATGGATACGTCGGTGGCGACATGGGATATATCAAACTCGACGAGTTTACCACCGATGCCGCCAAGAACGTGCGTGAGGCTTTTGTGAAGTTGAAGAAAGAGAAACCTGGCATGAAGGGCGTTATCCTCGACCTCCGCGGCAATGGCGGCGGACTGATGAACGAGGCCGTCGATATCGTCAATATCTGGGTGCCACGGGGTACCTTGGTGGTGGAGACCAAGGGTAAGGTGGCTTCCAAGAACCTCAAGAGTTACACGCGTCAGCAGCCTGAAGACACCGAGATACCGGTGGCAGTGCTGATAGACAACACATCGGCCTCGGCCAGCGAGATTGTCAGTGGCAGCCTGCAGGACCTTGACCGTGCTGTGGTTATCGGTCAGCGCAGCTATGGCAAGGGCTTAGTACAGAATATTCTGCCTATGCCCTACAACAGCCAGATGAAGGTGACCGTCTCCAAGTATTATATACCCAGTGGCCGTTGTATCCAGGCCATCGACTATAGCCATCGCGATGCACAAGGACGTGCCATGAAGGTGCCCGACTCGCTGAAGACGGCCTTCAAGACCAAGAGCGGCCGCATCGTGTACGACGGCTTCGGTATCGAACCCGATGTGGAGGTGGAACCCGAGTATATGTCGAACCTGGGCATTGCGCTGACGCAGAAGATGCTGGTGTTCGACTATGCCACGCAGTTCTATCGTACACACGAAAGCATTGCGCCGGCATCGGAGTTCGAAGTGAGCGATGAACTCTACGCCGATTTCTGCCGTTTCCTCAAAGAGAAGAATCTTAGTTATTCCACTGTCACGGAACGTGTGATTGAAGAGTTGCGCGAGGTGGCCAAGCAGGAGAAATACGACGAGGCTGTCGAACAGCAGCTTAAAGAGATGGAGCAACGCCTGAAAGCGGAGAAGGAAGGTGACCTGCAGAAGCACCGTGAGGAGGTGTGCGAGATGTTGAAGGGAGAACTGCTTAACCGCTACTATTACGATGAAGGCCGTATAGAGGGAGCCTTGCGAGACGACAAGGTGGTGAAGCGTGCCATTGAAGAGTTGAATAGTAAGAGATAAGAGTCACTGAAGTTGTTCGGGGAGAGGTTCCATAGACTGGTCTATCTGCTATTGATAATCATGGCGGGAGTATGTATGTCATGCTCCACGGGTATGACATATACCACTGGCTTGCTATTGATTGTCAACTGGCTGCTGGAAGGCCGTTGGCAGGAGAAGTGGCAGATGGCCAAGGCGAGTAAGCTGTTACATGCCTTTTGGGTGCTCTCGTTGATGTATGTGGTGGGTCTGCTGTGGACAGACAACCTGCCCGAGGGCATGGAGACGGTGAGAAGCATGGTGCCCCTTTGGGTGGCTCCAACCATCTTCCTTACCAGCCGTCCGGTACGTGGAATCACACGTACGATTATATTAGGTTGTTTTGTGATAGCTGTTATGGTGGTGACGATTATCGGATTCGTGCGGTGGCTCACCATTCCAGATTTGCCCTACCGCGACATTATCCCCTATATATCACACATCCGCTTCTCTCTTATCTGTTGCATGGCTATCTTCATTGTTTGCAGCAAACATTCGATGCTGACAGATGGCCGATTTCGAACACTCTTTGTCATTGTCCGTGTAGAGTTTGCCGTTTGGCTGCTTTTCTTCCTCCTTCTCCTGCGCTCCTATACCGGATTCGTGGTATTGGCAGTTGCTTCACTGGTGATATGCCTTTACTATCGTCGGTGGAAGTGGCTGGCGTTGTGGCTGACGGGAGCTATTGCATGTGCGCTTATGGTGTGGCTGGGTTGCCGCTCCTACTACGACCTCGTTCCCATGGCTACCGAGCCGCTAAAGGAATATACTGAAGCCGGTCGCCCCTATTATCATGCGCAGGACGGCTTCGTGGAGAACGGCAACTATGTCAACAACTATATCTGCCGTGAAGAACTCCGTGCCGGTTGGGCACGTCGTAGCTCAGTGTCGCTCGACAATGTGAGCCCTTCGGGTTTCGCTTTGGAGAAATCGTTGATTCGTTACCTCAACGCACTCGGTCTGTCCAAGGACAGCGTGGGGGTGGCTGCACTCACCGATGATCAGGTCGACGAGATTGCTCAGGGTGTTGCCAACCCGGTCTATCGACATGGCTTTATGCCGAAGAGGATGCTTTATGTGATGCTTTTCGAGTATGAGAGCTATCGCTGCTACCATGCAGTCGAGGGATTCACCATGCTTCAGCGCATCGCTTTGTGGGAGTGTGCTTGGAAGGTCTTCTTAAGCCAACCTTTGATAGGCACGGGCACAGGTGATTTGCAGGATGAGATGCACCGGGTGTTTGTGGATGAGGATTCTTCTTTGCTGAAATATAACAAGCACCCGCACAATCAATACTTGACTCTGTTGGCTATGTTCGGCGTGCTGGGCTTCGCCATCGTTGCATTCTTTTTCCTACGGGCCTTGAGAAAACCCTCCTCGCCCTTGATGTTGGCATGGCTGACAATGATACTTCTCTCGTTCCTCACCGAGAATACACTTGATACCCTCGCCGGTATCATGGTGTGCACATGGTTTCTCCCTTTCAGGAGAATGCCAAAAACTAACATGAAAGACTGAACTATGTATGAATACCACACATTGCCTAATGGCATTAAGATAATACTGAGCCAAACACCGTCGAGGGTGACTTACAGCGGCGTGTATGTCAACGTTGGGTCGCGCGACGAAAGCGGAGCCGACGAGGGCATGGCGCATTTCATCGAGCATTCGCTCTTCAAAGGAACCGAGCATCGCAAGGCCTACCATATATTGAACCGCATCGACGGCGTAGGCGGCGAACTCAACGCCTTCACCACCAAGGAGGAGACCTGTGTCTACGCTTCGTCAATGAGCGAGCATCTGGAACGCTGTCTGGAACTCTTCGCCGACATCCTGTTTCATAGCTCGTTCCCATTGAACGAGATTGAAAGGGAGAAAGACGTCGTGCTGGAGGAAATCAACAGCTATAGCGACAGCCCTTCGGAACTGATATACGACCAGTATGAGGAGCTGGCCTATGAGGGCCACCCGCTGGCACACAATATTCTGGGCACCAAGCGCAACGTGAAGAAATTCACTCCCGAGCGGCTGCGCCGCCACATGGAGTTGAACTACACTCCCGAGAAGATGGTGATTACGGTGAGCGGCGACGTGAAGATGGAGCGGCTGGTGAGACTGTGCGAGAAACACTTCGGAAGTTTTCGGAACAATCAGAATACTTTGAGTATTCAGAATACTCGGAAAGAAAAGCCCGCATTCCATGTCTTCGACCGCCACATCAACCGCCACACGCACCAGGCACATCTGCTCATCGGCTGCGAGGCTCCCGACATTTACCATGCCGACAAGACGGCCTTCACTTTGTTGAACAATATCCTCGGTGGCCCGGCGATGAACTCGCGTCTCAATGTCGCCATCCGCGAACGCTACGGCTTCTGCTACAATATCGAGTCGCAGTATGTGCCGTTCTCCGACACGGGACTGTTCTATATCTATGCCGGCGTGGACCTCGACGCCGAGGAGAAGGCTCGCCGCCTGATTACCGACGAACTGATGCGTATGGCCGAGACATCGCTGACGGAGCGCCAGCTGCGGTCGGCACAACGTCAGATGATAGGTCAGATGGCCATCAACGACGACTTCGGCATGAACGAGATGCAGAGCATCGGAAAGGCTTATCTGAGCTATGACCACGTGAACACCCTCGAGGAAATGAATGCCGACCTGATGTCCGTAACACCCGCCGACCTGATGCGCGTGGCACAGGAACGCTTCTGTCCCGATCGCTTCAGCACTTTGGTATATGGGAACTAACATTTTAGCACGCTAACGCACTATGATCATCGACTATCCTTGGTACTACGTTCTGTTCTGCCTCTTGGCAGGTGCCGCCTACGCCGCGGGGCTCTACTATGTGGGACGCCGCCGTTTCGGCAAGGGTGTCAACGCGCTGCTGGCGGCGCTGCGCTTTGTGGCAGTGTCGGCCGTCGCGCTGCTGTTGCTGGCACCCGTGGCCAAGCGGACTGTCAACGAACAACAAACGCCCATCGTCGTGGTGGCTCAGGATGTGTCTGAGTCGATTGACAGCACGCAGCAGACTGTCGACAGATTATTGAAAGGCGAACCGTATGAGATGGTGTATGAGACCTTTGGTGGCACCACTACCGATATCGCATCTGAACTGTCCGATATTGCCTCACGCTATCAAGGCCGCAACCTGGGTGCCGTGGTGCTGGCTACCGACGGCATCTACAACCGTGGCGGCAACCCCGCCACGACGGCCGAGCGACTCTCCTTCCCCGTCTATACCGTCGCCTTGGGCGATACCACTCCGCAGCGCGACGCCGCACTGGCATCGGTGCGCCACAACCGCATAGCCTTTCTGGAAAGCACGTTCCCCGTCGAGGTCACAGTCAACGCCAACCGACTGAAAGGACAGTCGGCACTGCTGACCATCGTCGACGGTCAGGGCCACAAAGTGGCGGAACAGAGGGTGGACTATAGCGACAGCCGCTTTAGCACCACACTCGCATTCAGTCTGAAAGCGGCCGTGGCAGGACTTCAGAAATATACGCTGCACCTCTCTGTCGTCGAGGGTGAGAAGACGATTACCAACAACACACAGGTGTTTTACACCGACGTCATCGACGGGCACCGTAAGGTGGCCATCATCGGCAATGCCCCGCATCCTGACTTGACGGCGCTCAAGCAGGCCGTTGGGAGCAACCCAAACTATGAGGCAGCGGTGTTCTTGAGTGATGAGTTAAGGATAAAGAATGAAGAATGGAAAGACTACTCTTTGGTCGTTCTTCATAATCTTCCGTCGGCCACGCATCAGGTTCCCAAAGAATGTGAGGGTCTGCCACAGGTGTTTGTCATTGGCGGCCAGACCGACCTGCCGCGCTTCAACGCCTTGCATACCGGACTGGAGATTGTCTCCAAAGTAAAGAAGTCCAGCGAGGTGACGGCAGTCTTCAATGGCCAGTTCTCACTCTTTACCTTGGAGGAGGGCGACGGTAGCGCCATCGAGCAGCTGCCTCCGTTGTCGGCTCCCTTCGGCGAAGGCAAGGTGGCGGCGGGCCTGCAGTCGCTCTTCACAGCTCGGCTGGGCAGCATCGACAGCCGCCAGCCGTTGGTGGCTGCCACCACCCGTGGCGGTCAACGCCGTGCCTTTGTATGGGGTGAAGGACTGTGGAAATGGCGACTGGGCGACTATCTAAACAATAACACTCACGAGCACTTCGACCACGTGGTGAGCCAGATTGTTAACTTTACGGCTGTCAACGACAACCGTGAGCGGTTCATCGTTGAGACCGACCGCCACTATGCCGAAGGCGACGAGATTGTTGTCTCGGCACAGCTCTACAATGCCAACTTTGAACCTGTCAACGGCCCCGACGCCACATTCTCGCTCCAAGGCGACTCGATAAAAGGAGACTATAACTTCTCACGCCGCGGCAGCGGCTATAGTCTCTCGCTGGGTGCTCTTCCCGAAGGACTCTACCATTATACCGCTGCCACTACCTTCGACGGGGAGAAACTGACCGCACAGGGCTCTTTCGCTGTCGAGGCTTTACATCTTGAACAGGCCAACCTCACCGCCGACCACTCGCTCCTGGCGACCATCAGCGCCATCACCGGTGGCAAGATGTACTACCCCAACGAGCTCTCGGCCCTCGACGCCCAACTCTCGACGCTTAAGCCCGTCATCTATACCCACACCCGTTTCTCTGAACTACTGAACCTGCCGTGGGTGCTGATACTGATAATCCTGCTGCTCGGCGCCGAGTGGGTGTTACGAAAATATCACGGTGAAGTATGAAAAAGAAAGGCATAGTAGGCGAGGCGGCGACGCTGGTGAGTGGCAATGTGCTGGCGCAGGTCATCTCCGTGTTGGCCTATCTGCTCCTCACGCGTATCTTCTCGCCGTCCGACTTCGCTCTTTTCAATATCTTCTATTCCTATATAGAGGTGCTGATTATCTTCTCCACATGTAAGTACGAGCTCGCTGTTATGGTGGCCGACGATGAGGCCGAGAGTGCCGCTATGGCCCGTTTCGCGCTGCGACTCAATACTTGGGTCTCGTTGGTCCTGCTGGCCGTGGCTACGTTGCTCTATCTTACCCAGGCTTTGCCCGGCGACTTCTCTCAGCTGGGCATGATCGCGTTGCTCATCCCGCCGATGGTGTACTTTACCGGCACCTCGCGCGTATATGCCGCCCTTTTCAACCGTGTGCGGCGATACCGTCTGATAGCGGCTTCCGAGGCCTCCAATGCCACTGCTGGCGCCTTCCTCAAGGCGCTGTTCGGCCTGCTCGGCATGAAGCAGGCGGGCATGCCTCTGGGTGCCGTCCTGGGTCAGGCTGCCGCCAACCTACTCTACCGTTTCCGCCTCCCGGGATTGCACCTGCCCAAGACATCGGCAGAGCAACGGAAGATGGCAGCGCGCAAGCATCGCAATTTCCCTCTCTTTGCGGCACCCAAGGATTTCATCAACAGTTTCTCTTTCAATCTTCCGTTCCTCTGGCTGGCGCTCTATTTCGATAAGGCCGAGGTGGGACTCTTCGGCTTGGCGTTGACGTTCACCATGCGCCCTGCCAATGTGCTCAATGCGGCTTTCGAGCGCGTGCTCTATGCCCGCACCGCTGAGCAGGTACGTCAGCGGCAGAGCATAAGCCGTCTGATAGGACGTTTCCTGCTTTATATCAATGCAATTGCCTTGCCCGTATGTGTGGTGGGGTGGTTCTTCGCCGAGCCTCTGTGCGCCTTCTTCTTCGGCGAGAGTTGGAGCGGCAGCGGTGTCTATATCCAGGCACTCCTGCCGTGGATATTCCTCTCGCTGAGTTCGGCGTCGCTGACCTTCATCCCCAATGTGTTCTCCACCCAGCGTACCGAGTTCTTCTTCTATCTGGCGTTACTGGGATTGCGTGTGGCGGCCGTTGTCGTGGGTATCCATGTCGCCGACTTCCTGACGGGCATACGCCTCTATGCAACAGCAGGGGCGCTTGCGTCGGCGTCCCTGCTGTTATGGTATGTGTGGCAGGTGCGTCGCTACGAACGCAGCCTGCACGAAGATTAAAGCTTAGTCTGCATTCATCACGAGGTACATCACCTGCGGGTCGGTCAGGTTGCCACCCTTGCCCACGGTGATGCGGTATTTGGTGGTGCTGGTCACAACCGACGGCATATACTCGATCTTGATCATCATGTTTTGGTTGATGCCGGGTGTGAAGACTATGTTCTCCGATTTCCAGGGCATAGAGCCTGTGGAGGTGCATTCCTCGCCATAGCAAATCAGCAGGTCGTCCATCTCTGCGGGACCCGAGAGTTTCTCAATCTTTATTTTCGAGTTCAGCTCTGCATCGGTCTTGTTCTCGACAAAGAACTCCAGCGCGGCGAAGTCGTCGCGGATCTCGTCATCTGTAGGGTTGGCATAAACAATCTGGGCGGGTTCGAGCGTTCTGCCCATATAGATGAAGGCATACGAGTTCGAGTTGCTACCCTCATCGTTTTTCTCATCGTCGCCGCCGCAGCTGACAAGGTTCAGCGTTGCCATCATCATGACGGCAGCCATCATAAGTTTGCTTATCTTTTTCATTGTTTTTTGGGTTTTATTGTTTCAAATATTGTTGTCCTGTATTGCGGGGCTTAATCCAGCTTCAGCACTGCGAGGAAGGCGCTCTGCGGCACCTCCACGTTGCCCACCTGGCGCATGCGCTTCTTACCCTCTTTCTGCTTCTCGAGGAGCTTTCTTTTACGCGTGATGTCGCCGCCGTAGCACTTGGCGGTCACATCCTTGCGCACCTGGCGCACCGTCTCGCGGGCGATGATTTTGCTGCCGATGGCGGCCTGGATGGCCACGTCGAACTGCTGGCGCGGGATGAGATCCTTGAGCTTCTCGCACATCTTGCGGCCGATGGGGTAGGCGTTGTCGACATAAGTCAGCGTGCTGAGGGCGTCGACGGGGTCGCCGTTGAGGAGTATCTCCAGTTTTACTAACTTCGACGGCTGGTAGCCGTTGATGTAGTAGTCGAACGAGGCATAGCCTTTCGAGATGCTTTTCAGCTTGTCGTAGAAGTCGAACACTACCTCGCCCAGCGGCAGGTCGAAGGTGATCTCGATGCGGTCGGTGGTGAGGTAGTTCTGGTTCTTCAGGATGCCGCGCTTGTCCATGCAGAGCTTTATCACCGGCCCGATGAAATCGGCCTTGGTGATAATCTGCGCATGGATGTAAGGCTCGTACACCTCGGCGATATTGTTCGGCTCGGGCATGCCCGAGGGGTTGTAGACGTCTATCTCGCTGCCGTTGGTCAGCTTCACCTTGTACTGCACGTTGGGCACCGTGGTGATGACATCCATGTTGAACTCGCGTGTCAGGCGCTCCTGAATGATTTCCATGTGCAGCAGTCCGAGGAATCCGCAGCGGAAGCCGAAGCCCAGGGCCAGCGAACTCTCGGGCTCAAAGGTGAGGCTGGCATCGTTCAGCTGCAGCTTCTCGATGCTGGCGCGCAACTCCTCATAGTCGTCGGTATCCACGGGATAGACACCCGCGAAGACCATCGGCTTGACAGCCTCGAAACCCTCGATGGGTTTCTCGCAGGGATTCTGCACATGCGTGATGGTGTCGCCCACGCGCACCTCTTTTGAGGTCTTGATGCCGCTGATGATATAGCCTACGTTTCCGGCTTTCAGCTCCTTGCAGGGCTCCATGTTCAGGCGTAGTACGCCCACCTCGTCGGCATCGTACTCGCGGCCCGTGGAGAAAAACTTCACATGGTCGCCGGTCTTCAGCGTGCCGTTCATGATGCGGAAGTAGCTGATAATTCCACGGAAGGGATTGAAGACAGAGTCAAAGACGAGGGCCTGCAGTGGCGCATTGGGGTCGCCTTCGGGGGCTGGGATGCGGTCGACGATGGCGTCCAGTATCTCGGGCACACCCATGCCCGTCTTGGCAGAGCAGCGCAGAATCTCTTCCGGCTTGCAGCCCAGAAGGTCAACAATCTCGTCGGCTACTTCCTCGGGCATGGCGCTGTCGAGGTCTATCTTGTTCATCACAGGGATGATTTCAAGGTCGTTTTCCAGGGCTAGATATAGGTTGCTTATCGTCTGTGCTTGGATACCTTGAGTGGCATCGACCACCAACAGCGCACCTTCGCAGGCGGCGATGGCACGAGATACCTCATAGCTGAAGTCTACATGGCCTGGAGTGTCAATTAGATTGAGCACATAGTCGCGGTAGTTCATTTGGATGGCATGGCTCTTGATGGTGATGCCGCGCTCCTTCTCCAAATCCATGTCGTCAAGTACTTGGTCCTGCATATCGCGCTGACTGATAGTGTTTGTTACCTCCAGCATACGGTCGGCCAACGTACTCTTACCGTGGTCGATATGGGCTATAATGCAGAAGTTACGTATATTTTTCATCCCTTGTAGTTCCTGTGATTCAAAAATGCAAAAATACAACTTTTCCCCGATACCGCCAAAAAAACTTTTCACGCTCCCTTTTTTCTTTTTTTTTACCCCACATCCACCCCTTCACCGCCTCGCCAGTCACCTCCAGTTCACTCCCCCTCTCACTTTTCTTCCCCAACCCGCCCCTCTCCCACCGTAACAACAAAACAATCATACCGTTCATCTAACCACCATCGCCTTATCAACTCCTAACACAGTAGGACATGACAGGCCGCAAACGGGCACGTGGCATGAAGAAAACAGCACAGTGCACACGAGGGATACACATAAAAACCCCGGGCATTTATGGCCTGGGGCTTTTATGTAGCTGGATGAATGTACTGTTGATTGGGGATTCGATAAAGGCCGAAAGCCTTTCGAATTGTTTGTTATGTTTATTTTTCAAACAGGGCTTTGGCGGCGTCCATGCGGGCGGGGATGTCGACGCCGAAGGGGCAGCGGCTGAGGCAGGCACCGCAGTGGGTGCACTCGGAGGCTTTGTGGTCCAGCAGGTTGTACTGTGCCTGCAGCTCGTCGTCAAGACCATTCAACTCGGCCTTGTCGAGGAGCTCGTTGACCTTGGCGATAGGAATGCCCTGGGTACAAGGTGAGCAGTGGTTGCAGTAGGTGCAGTCTCCACCCAGCGTGGCTTGTTCGTGTTTACCGATGGCGGAATAATCTTTCTCTGCCTCGGTGGCATGGAGCCAGTGGAGGTCGGTCTTGAGTTCGTCAAGGTTGTCAATGCCGAGGATACAGGTGGCGATGCAGGGCTTGGCCAGGCAGTAGGCGATGCACTGCTCGGGGGTGTAGGCCACGCCGAGGGGCGAGGTTTTCTCGTCGAGCAGGCGGCCGCCGCCGCCGAAGGTTTTCATGACGGTGACGCCGATGTGGTGCGTGGCGCAGTAGTCGTAGAATTCCACGCGCACGGGGTCGATGCCGCCCTGGAGGTTGTCCATGGCGCCCTTGTCCCAGGGGATGGCGCCGCCGCGCAGCTGGTCGAAGGCGGGGTTGAGGCTGAACATGATGACCTCGACCCATCCGCTCTTGGCGGCGCGCAGGGCCACCTCGGCGTTGTGGCTGCTGAGGCCTATGTGTTTGATTTTGCCCTCTTTTTTCAGCTGGAAGACGTAGTCGAGGAAGGGCGAGTCCTGTATCTCCTCCCACTCTTCGTGGCTGTCGGTGATGTGAATCATGCCCACCTCGATATGGTCGGTGTGCAGGCGCTCCAGCAGGTCCTCGAAGCCAGCTTTGCACTCCTCCACGTCGCGGGTGCGGGTGTGCTGTCCGTCTTTGAAAATGGTGCCGATATGGCCTTGGATAATCATCTCGTCGCGGCGGCCCTGCAGGGCGTAGCCGATATTGGAACGCGTCTTGGGATTGGCGTCATAGATGTCGATGTAGTTCATGCCGCTGTCCAGCGCCATCGTCATCAGCTCGAGCGAAGCGGCACTGTCCAGCTTCTCGAAGCCGCCGCATCCGATGCTTATCTCGCTCACCTCAAGACCGGTGGCACCCAGCGGGCGGTACTTCATGTCGGTCGCCTTGTCGGCGGCAGTCTGCTTGCATCCCACGGCCACAAGGCAGAGGGTTGCCATCAAAAGAGTGTAGATTTTCTTCATCGTGTAAACATATAAATTGAAATGCAAAAATACACAAAAAAACGGATATACCGGTAATAAATATTGGGGGTGTGCGTTTTTATTGGGTAATAAATGAATTGCGCTATCGGGATATTGATATGCCGGCACAACCTACGATACAATCACTCCGCATGGAGGTCTACGACATCGTCCGCCAGATACCGCGTGGCCGGGTGCTCACCTATGGGCACATCGCCAAGTTGTGCGGCTGGCCCAATCATTCGCGCCTGGTGGGAAGAATCATGCGCACCGCTCCCGACGCTGAGTTGCCTTGCCTCCGTGTGGTCAACGCCATCGGTCGCCTAGCGCCGCATTTCCCCGCGCAGGCATCGTTGCTCGAGGCCGAGGGGGTCCGCCTCACCCCTTCGGGCAAGGTGCCTCTGAAAGAATATCTGTGGAATCTTTAATCCTCCGCCGCCATCGGCAGTTGACCTTCCTCTTCTTCTATATTGTAAGGAATTGGTTTACGGCGGTAGAGCGACAGCATATTCTCATTCAGCAGCAGCTCCACCTCGCGCATGGTGCGCTCCAGCTTCGTCGCCGTCAGCTGGCATTCCCACACCACAATCACCTGCCACCCGTTCTCCTGCAGCACGCGGTAGTTCTCCCGGTCGCGCTCCTGGTTGCGGCGGATTTTGCTCACCCAGAACTCGCGATTGGTGCTCGGAATCTTGCAGCACTTTGAGTTCTGTATATCTCTTTCTTTGTACTCCTGCTCGAGTTCCACTCTCGCGAAATCCTGTAAATCTCGTAAATAATTTCCGCTTCGCGGTTCAAAAGACTCACGCATTAACGCATTCCCACATTTACTCATTCTCACACCGTGCCCATGCCAAAAGCACCCGTTGACGAATATTGCCGTCCGGTAGCTCCGCAGCACGATATCGGGCTTACCCGGCACACTCTTGACGTTCAATCTATACCGATACCCATGACTCCACAGCCAGCGCCGCACCTTCATCTCCGGCTTCGTTGCCTTGCTGCGTATATGCGACATGCACCTATGCCGCTGCTCCGGTGTCATCGTGTCGGTCATAAGATAATGAATTTGATATTCATTATTGACAATGAAATTGTTTGATTCTGCCTGTCCGGCAAATTACCAGCAAATTAAAATGCGTCTTGCTAAGCATTGTATTTCAATACGTTACGCTCATTCATTTGGAATTGACTCATATCTCCGGCAAATTACCAGCAAATTAGAATGTATTTTACCTAATCTTGTTTACCAACGCATTACATACATTTGACCGAAATCGCATCATGCCTCTGGCAAATTACTGGCAAATTAAACTGACGCCCAAATGGGAACATATCGCATATATCTTTTGGCGGTCTGAGGATCAAGTGGTTTAATCATTCTCCTATCCACAGCTTCTTTTATCAGACGCGAAATACTCCCAGCAGAGGTTTCTTTCAAGCCGAACCTATCTCTTAACGATGCGTTTGTCATTGTATCACCTTGGATAAACATTAGACAGGTATGCAAATAGCACGACCATATTTTGTCATCCATGGGGATGTTTTTAAACTCCATCTCAGAAAACAACGTCACTTTTGTCGACTCCTCGAAAATTTCTATTCTCGGAGCCGGAAGAAATTGACTCTCACAAGCCAGAACCATTCTATCCCACCCACGACCCAACTCTTCGCATATTTTCATCCTGCGCATTATTGAAGCCAACCTCTCGTTTCTTGACTTTGGAGGATTATCAATAATTCTCATTATGTCAACCAACGGTGTGCCAGGGTTTGTCACTTCCAGTCTGTTATCAAATATTTCTACTACGGGTCCTGCTCCCGTAATATATAAATCTTGATGGACAAGACTATTTGCCACCGCTTCTCTTACAGATGGCAACGGAAATATACTTTTGGTTGTCAGTGTTACAGCACTTGAATCCTCGCTGCTCGGCAAAAGAGCTCCCACATACCGTACAATATCCTCGAAACAAACGGCATATCCCGCATTGAAGGACTCTTCTTTTTGTATAAACAGCCGGTTTCTTCCTTGATACTGGACTACTCGCATGGTCTTTCTCCCCAATCGTGGAAAAGCATTGAGATCTCTGGCAAAAAGTATTGCGCCCAAGTTAGTGATACCGAAAAGGCCGTTATCAAGGTGTATGGCAAGCCCATCTTCTGTCAGGTAATGCATAACTTCACTCTCCTCTGTTGGTTGTGGCAGCTTCAACATGGAGAAATATGCATCAACATTCAGTAACTGAAGCACATTCGCATACCGCAAATCCTTGAGACAACAAACATCTTCGAAATGATTGTTACGCAACTTGTCCCATAGCTGTGTCGCCAGCGCAGGGAAATCATGCAACTTCTTGGTGTAGCTACCACTACGGATATATTCAGTCTTCTCAAATGCGACGGGGGTGTTCAATGCTTTGTTAATCCTGATCAACTCCACATGTTGCCCATCCACTTCGGTTTCCAGAAACTCGAAGTCGGCATTCTTCGACAGCATGACTCTGAGCCAGTTCTCCAATTCTTGCTGACCTTTTTTTTGTAATGGCAAACGTACGGTGGTACCAATAATTTCATGTGTGGTGTCATCCACACCCCATACCATATAGGCAAAATCCCTGTCTTTCTGTGTCGCGGTGTTTGCCAGAGCGCTAATGTCTTCACCGATCATTTTAGGCTCGCAATTGTTATGCTTAAACTCTACCCATCCTGTTTCCTTGGGCAGCTTGCATAACTCCTTTACAAGAATATCAATATTTGCCTCCATGGCTTATATGTTTTTTATTGGACTTGCTTCTCAATTTTTGTTTGGCTAGCAAATTACAAGCAAATTAGAATAAAACTCACTTAATACTGTTTTTCAGCATATTACATATATTTCCCTTGAGTTGTATCATGTCTTTGGCAAATTACAGGCAAATTAAACGGCCCCCTTATGGGACAATTGTTCTGGTAGTTCATTTTGATTGACATTATTCATTAATTCTTCCCAGGTGGCGAACCATGGGGCTGTGGTTTGCTTGCCTCGAGCGAGGGTGGAGAGATTGTTGTAGTCTTTTGATTGTGTGGTATCGAAAGTGTAGACAAGATAGTAGTCATGACCGAGAGTCTCGAAGCCTTTCTTTTTCAGGGTTTCTTTCGACATGAAACGAGGCCCTATGCTTTTTAGTTTGAACAAGGTACCGTTTGTGCCATTGTGCAACATCACATAACGGGCATTCAATGCCTTTGGCGGCAGCACTATGGCGCCAGCATCCTCACCTGTACGCAGGTAACACAGGCCAAGTTCTTTCATCTTGGCCATCTTCTCTTTGTTGGCGAAGTTGACCAGCACCACGTCGTCGGGGTCTTGGTAATCAAGTCCGTGCTGCGGAGCCACTTTTTTATACAAGTAGTTCTGCATCCGTCTACGGTTGAGCCACTCCTCAATTTGAGCCCGCAGCATCTGTTCGCTGTCGCTGGGGTTGATGAGGATATCCTCCGAGGGCCTAAGAGGGAAGGCACCAATACCGATTTCTCTTATTGATTTATAATAGTGTGACTGCTCGAATTCTTCCTTTGTATAACTGCCTGGGAAGAGCACGTAGCCTCCAATGACCTCGCGTTTGGGTTTCTGGTTGTTGGGGTCAATATAGTATATGGCATCACGATATCGGTGCATTTGGTCGATGGCATCCGTTGGAGGCACGTCCAGGTCGTCAATACGGCTGTCGTTGATGCGGTATTTTGCATCAAAAAGGAAAGTGTACTGTATGCCTTTCTGTCGCTTGGTCAGGCGTAGTACAATGTCGGGGCGTTGCTGGGTGGTGAAGGTTGTGGTGCCACTGATGGCCGATTCCACCTTTCCATTGTCTTCTTTCACGGGGGCATTGTACATCACCGAGGCCAGGTCCACGTTGTCGTCGGTCTTCAGGAAAGTCACTTCGGAGTGCGTACCCCAGCTGAGGTCCCTGACGAACTGTGGAGTCAGTTTGCTTCCTTTGTAATGGGCAGTAGCCTTATCCTTCAGTATATCTGCAACAATGTTTTTCACTTTCAGGAAACACCAAATCTCGTAAAGCGTGGCGATGTCCTTTGTCTCCAGTTTATTCACGCCCTCTTCCAGTTCGTAGCCGCACATCAGTTCTATCCATTTCTGATAGATGGTGCGGTAATGTGTCGATTTCTTCATCACGAGCGACTCCTGCGAGAAGCCCTTGAATGTTCCAATGGTGCGGAAGAATGGATGGCTGTTCAGGCGATGCAGCTCCTCACTCATTTCGGTCAGCTGCGACTCCAGCCGCTTTGACCTTGAGACAGTATTTCGTATATGCTGACTTACAATAGAGAACCGTTGCAGCGTCTCTCGCATAACGAATTTCAGGAAGCGGTTCTCTATGGTGTCGTTGGTGTGGCACAATTCGCGTGTGCGGTAGCGGTGGCTCGGGTCGTTCTCAAACTCGCGATATTCGTTTTCAAGTTCGTTGTCGAGCCATCGTAGCCTATCGGCGCGTTCATAAGCGAAACGCTCCTGTAGCTTTCTTTTGGGAGAGTTGATAATCTGCCGACAGGCACGGGTGATGTCAGTGAAGCACGACTGGAATATCTGCCACCATATCAGGTCGGTCGAGTCACCTGCTTGCGTACGGAAGTTCAGATAGGTCTCGCGCATAAAGGCGAACGAGAGCATACTGTATTCCTGTTCGATGTCACGGATAATCCACTTCATATCCGAACGGTAATCCATCTTGTAGCTCAGCACCTCGGTGGAGAAGCGCAGACTTTTAGGCTTGCCATCTTTGCAGTAATCCAGGCAGATGTCGGTCTTGCCCACCTGGTTGCCGAAGGTGACGGCACCAAACAGCAGGTTCTTGTCGCTGCTCAACTGATGGTCTTTCGTCACATTGGAGAACCGCAGCGACATATCGCTCACGTCGTCGCTGCCTTTTATAAGGATAGGATAATGTGTGTTCTCAAAGAAGACGGCCTCGCGCCTGAGTTGCTGCAAGCTGCTTTCGTGACCGGCGAAAGCAAAGTGGGTACCGGGCTGTGTGGTGATGAATTCCGCCGTCAGTTTCTCGTCGCCCCGCTGCACACGGAGGTTCTCCACAGCCTTCCTTATGCGGTCAAGTGTCTTGTCGCACGAGAAGCGGAGGCGGACATCATCGTTCCATACCTCGAAATTGAATATGTTGCCGTCGGTCGACATCAGCCCCAGTAGGAAACGAAATGTTCACGATCAAGGGTGCGGCACATAGATGCAATCTTCTTCTCCGTTTGGGTGTCGTTGCCCAAGTGGTTGCGGACGATAGCACGCAGACAGGTCAGCAGATTGAGAGGGTCGCCATCAGTGTCGGCGGTGATATGGGCGGCGGCGATGCGCGGGTCGTTTTCGTCAATGCCCAGGCGCTGGTCGTCGCCCTCGATGCGTGAAAGTATCTTCATCAGTGTGAGCTCATCCAATGCAGTCGGCAATGAGAACTTCTCTCCAACCAACTCCTTATTGGCGGCCACATACAGCATCGCCTCATTTGCGGCACGATAGCCCAACTTGAAGGGTGTATCTTCCAACAGGGCGTTTACATCTTTCAGATATTCCACCACTTTTGCGCTGTCGATGTCGTCCTTCACCTCCGAGGCTTTCTGCGGACGGTTCACCAGCAGTGCGTTGAAGTCAGTCAGCAACGGGAAGGCTTCGGTCTCGCCCAACAGAAACTTGTCGTAATCCACTTCGTTCATCTCCACCGACATAGCGCGGTCGAGCACCTTGCGTGAGAACGAAAACGTAGTCTCGTCCATATTCACGGTACCCATCACTATTAAGTTTGGCGGGAGGGTGAGACCTTTCTCATAGAACTGCACCGCCAGCGGATTCTTGTCGATGGGGTCGGCCTCACCAAACAGATGCTTCAGCATATTCTTACCGATATCTTCTCCTATATCATTTTTGCCAAAGTCCTTAAAAGGTTTGATAATGGGGTCTGTAATATAGTTGCCTTCGCTGTCGGTGGAGCGTGATTCTATGGCGCTGAGGAATTCGGCAAAATATTCTTCCACAGGAGCGAGATTCATCTCATCAAGGCAGAGGAAGTATGGCGTGTCCTTGTGCTGCCAGGCTTTTACGATAAACTCTACAAAGGGTGTGAACTCATATTTCTTCGAGATGTTGGAGTAGAATCCCACCACATCCATAGAGTTGTGCCAGTTCGGTTTCACTTGAATCAGCTCGAAGTTCTCCGGACGGTTGTCATCCCAGCGGTCACTTTCGTTAGCATAATGCTGTGTGGAGGTCGCCTGTGCCAGCTTTCTCACAATCCTGCTCTTTCCCGTCCCCGAAATTCCCGCCAGCAACATAAACGGCTTCGTCCGTAGGGCAGTAAGATATGGGATTTGTTTGTCTGTTATTTCTGTTGTGTATGTTTTAGGGAAAGAAACATCTGGTATTAGGGACTTCCATTCATCAGATCGTTGTTTGCTTGTGGTAGTTCCACTATAAACCATGGGTTTGTCTGCGTTGACGACTACTGCCTTAAAGTGCAGTTCCGATTGGTTTCGTATTGATATTTCATAAACGAACCAGCAGCCTTCATGTGTACATCCAATGGCATCTTGTATTCTGTCAATGCAAATCTGATTGGAAATCCCATTGAAAGTTATGTATGGTGCATAACTTATTATTAAACGGCCCTCGTGACTTTTTGAATGTTCCCGAACCAGCAATAAAGTGTATTGCGCTTCTTTTATAGAGATTCCGTTGACATATATATCATCAAAAACAGAACAAATCAATATTTCCCTGTCGCTACTACCCTTTGCGACATCAAGCTTAGTCAAGTCGCTAACACTTTTGTATGTCATTCCAATGACCATATCAACGACTTCCTGCTTCATATCGTCAATGCGACATGCCCGCAGTTTGCTTTGTCCGATGGACGTTCCCCATGCGGGTGTTGCAGTTTGCCCTTCAATACGAGAATTGAAGAACATTGATGTAATGTCTACTTTCATAATAATTGATAGAAAATATGGTTCAATAATATGCCAACGAGATTTACATCCCATCCATTGCCAGCTCTTCGGCCCAGCTTGGTGTAGTTTTGTGTGGGAGGAAATTTTATCTCATTGTTTTCTCCGTCTATTCTAAACCCCATAAGTCGAAAGTGCTCATCTAATGACAGCTTTCGGAATTGCTCTTCTCCGTTTTTGATTGGTTCAACAATTCGAATGACATTATGTTCGGGGGGAGTTACCGTCATACATATTCTGTCATAGCGTATTTTACGATTGTATATATCGTAGCACAAGGGTTCTTTTACATCAAACTTTTCGTTGTGATGAATTTCATGAATGCGGGCTATTTGCTTTTGCGACTTATATAAGTCAGGCGTTGGGTTTTTATCAAGGAAATCTGCTAAATAGCCTTGCAAGGGCAAGGTAGGAGGAACCATATCAAAACCTTTGGGGAGATGTCCTAACTTTCCAAATATCCATAATCTCTCTCGAGTCTGAGGAATACCATAGTCTTTTGAATTAAGCACAGCATATTGTACATCATACCCGATTCTATTTAATTCGGCAATAATAATATCAAAAGTATGTCTCATTTTTCCAGTCAAGAGGCCTTTGACATTCTCAAGTAATATATATTGAGGCTGCTTGACCTCACATATTCGGATGATGTCCCCAAATAGTGTACCACGTCCGCGTTCGTCTTCTTGCCCTTGGCGTTTCCCTACTGTTGAAAATGGTTGGCAAGGGAATCCTCCTGTGAAAATTTCAAAATCGGGCAAGTCATTCGGATTTATTTGAGTAATATCACCATAGTTTCTTACATTAGGGAAATTGTATTGGTATAATTCAATAGCATCATTATCCACTTCAGAGAAACCTATGACCTGATGTCGCACTCCAGATCTTATTAGTCCAAAAGAAGCTCCACCATAACCAGCAAAGCCTTCGAAAACTCTGAATGGGAAATGTTCTGGTAAAACATGCATACTCTTTATTTTTTTACTGCATCATCTAATCTACGAAATAGATGACTTAACAAACTCAACATGTCTAGACAGTCATTCTCAGAAAACAAACCAGTCTCTTTTAACTCTATTTTTTCTTCATGAGCCAAAGGATTTCTCACTCCTGCCATCATTCCCATTGACATGAATTTTTGCCCTTCTTCTATATTTTCTTGTGTGTCGGTGCTAAAATCGCTGCCATTTCTTTTTTTATATTTTGAAGTAACTGAAAGGCTTTTATCTTTACCAAAAACTTGTGCCATTAAATCACGCCCAGTTTGGCTATTGCCTGATTTGGTTTTGGTTATTGTTTCATATCGTTTTATTGCCTCTTCAACAGCTCTGTAAAAGTCTTCATTCTTATACTCAGAGTATGATGCATCCTGTACAATCTGATGCAACCGCCGCCAGTGGTATTGTGCATATTCGGGGATAAGAGTGTGTAATGCATCAACCACCTCATTCTGTTTATCTCCCGCTAATTCGGAATTTTCAACCACAGAATTCACAATCTTTTCCACCCCTTGTTGAACATCTGCTGGAAGCGTCGGATACCATTTCCCAACATCAACTTTTGTTTGTTCTGCTATTTTCTTTTGTCGGTCTTCTTTTCGCTTGTTTCGCCAGTCTCTTTCGATTTGTGTCAATAGCTGTTTCAGTTGTGTCTGTAACTCAATCGTTATTGGTAAATCCCAGTTGAGTGATTGTCTGTCTGTGGAAATAATATCCTCTGGCTGTTCGTCGACAAAGTCGACATCAATCCATCCAGTTAAATATGAATAGAAGTGGCTTGACTCACTAGCGCCAAAGAAACCTGCGACATTGACCAGTCGACCATGTGCATAAAGCGTAATACCGCGAAGACCAGGTTTTAATGGCTTTTCGGTAGCAATTAATTCACCCTGAATACCTTGTTTGTGAAAATAGGTTTCGTCATTATCGAAGACGTCAGGAATACTCCATGAAAATTGGGACTCAATGTTATTGTATCGTAATGTTTTGTCAATGTTCAACGGCTTTGATCCATTCAGAGAAATATCGGCAACGAAAGTGTCGTCAAAGAAATCGAATAATCTTGCCAAACTATTTGCAACACTCTCAATGTCAAAGCCGGTTTTACGTTTTAGGTCTGTGAGTTTTACTATTGTTCCATGTTCATCTTTTCCGCATGGAGTGATGGTATAACGTGGTTCATAATTCTGTGTTTTGGAATTGACAATATCGTTCCAACTCATTGTGAAATCCACGCACTCTCCATTTTTTTTCGTGATTATTTGGATGGTGTCGCCAATGCCAAAAAAAGCCAGTTTGCCAAGTCCTTTTCGGCCAGTTACTTTCCGTAGCCCATTTGGACTTAATCCATTATCTTCCTGCCTCCTTTTCCTTCCAATTCTCAAAAAATTGTCATTTATCTCATCAAACGACATTCCAGTGCCCTCATCTTCAACGGAAATGCTTTTCCCATTTTCATCGTCAGTGAGTATTATGTGAACTCCTGGTGATTCTGCATCATAACTATTGGCAATTAGTTCAGCAATGGCATTGGGTAATACTGAATACATTTTCACCCCCAGATGTTCAATTGTATGAGGGTCAAAGCTCATTGTTAGTCTCTTTTCTTCACTCATGGCTATTGGATATTATTGTTTCTCCTAATCTTCTTGCGTACTCACAGGGTACTGCGTTTCCGATGATACGTGCAGCTGCCGCCATGCTATTTGTTTTAAAGACATAGTCCTTTGGGAAAGACTGTAACGTGGCACCTTCACGAATGGATATTGCCCGGTCTTCATCAGGATGAGCAAAACGCCCGTTGGAAATACTGAAAAATTTAGTGGTAATAGTTGGTGAGGGTCTATCCCACCACATACGGCCATAGTTATCTTTGAAAATATCATCTTTTCCGACATAACAGGCAAGCTGTAAGTCGCTTTGATCGGCCCAACTTAAACGACCTCCTCCATTATGAGGAGTTAATGCCAATCGCTTTAAGCTTACGACGTTCAATCCTGCTGTCGTATGTTGAAAATCCGTATTGTCACGGTGCCCCGCTTTTATTTTCTGAAATCCATGTTTTTCTCCCAAGACATCTGCTACAGTCAATACTTTCTCAGATTTCTGTGGCAACGATACATTGACACCATCCAACCGTGTGGCTATAAGAGAAAATCTGCGACGGCTTTGGGGAACTCCATACTGGCTCATGTCTACAATTTCTGTCACCATATTTTTGTATCCGAGGAGGTTTAACTTGTCCAAGAAGCGATACAAAACGGTTTCTTTATTAGTGACGATGCCGGGGACATTCTCAACGAGAACAAATCCTGGTCTGTAATATTCGATAAAGCGAGAAAAGTTTATCAGCAATCCTCGTGACATCTCAGCTTTCGAATGGTCAGTGTTGATAATGCTGTAATATTGGCATGGACTGCAACCAACCATTATTAGTCTGTCATCATTTTTTTTGACATCGAAGTTCCTTTCAAAGTAGTTACTCCATAGGTTCTTTATGTCTTTATAGATAAATGCACTCCCGGGATTGTTGAACTCGTATGTCTCTTTGGCATTCCCATCAAAATCCACACCAGCAATCACATCAATGCCTGCCTGACGAAGGCCGCAGGTCATGCCTCCGCCGCCACAGAAAAAGTCTATGGCTTTAAACCTATTATTGTCTTTTTGTTCAGGCATCTTGTTCTTGCTGTATGATGTTTTTCTTTATAAAAGCTTTTAACGGCTCCAAATATTCTGCATCCAGATTCCAGTGCTGGGGATTCTCGTAGTTGCGGTTTGCTTCTTTTATCAACTCTTTTTGACTCTTCGTTTCTCCCAACAGGGCTTCAAGGTAGCCATATATCTTGGTTTTCTTGGCTGGTGTGGTAAGGGGTGGCGGTGTACGCCCAGGGATATCTGTCTGCACCAACTCTTGTTCGTAATGCTCCCAGCAGTCGAAGATGGGTTGGTTGTTCGGATTGATGATGTTTTCCAATAGGTCTTCTAGCGTGCCGGCATCGTGATTGTTTGGCAGGAGGAAGAGCTCAAATTCGACATCGTGTTCCTGTTTCCAGTTCAGTATGTCTTTACGGCGTGCATCAAAATCATTGTCAGCATCCAAGAGAGCAATGTTCACGCCGCCATTGTCGGTGGTGCTGCGCATACGCCGTAAAGCAGCGATGCCCTTGATATTTGTCCATCCTTCAAGGATGACAATTTGTTCCTCGGGGACGACAATCCCAAAGCAATGCTGAAGATACTGCTTGAAAAACACCTTGTCAGCAATGCCCTCGACATATAATGTGAACAGTCTCTCGCTCATAGGGCAACGCTTCTGATTTCGACATTGTCTTTGCAGGCTTCAGCAAGACCCTCGTAAGGGAGGCGGTAGGCTTGGTGCCCCTTGAGTTTGGTTTGCTCAAGAGTGTATAGAGCCATTTCGTCCTGATACTCCGGGTGCCCTTCCAGCATTTCGTTGAGTTTCAGTAAGGTCTCTTTGCTGTGGGTGGTGACGAATATCTGCTTGTTGGTGCTCACGGCCAGTGCGAAGAGGGCTTCCCAGAGTTTCTTATAAGCGGAATAATGAAGGCCATTGTCGATTTCATCGATAAGGATGATATTGTTTTGGGGATTGGCGGCGCTTACTACAATATTGAGGTAGCGCCTCATACCGTCGCCTGACATATTTACAGACATCAATTCCGTTATACTGTCATATCCCAGGAAAACCTCGTTGTTAATGATTTCAATAGTTGTAATATGGCTGTCGAATTTCTGCAACAGTTCTAATACACCATTCTTCCGCTGAATTTTAACAAGTTCGCCAAGGTCGGAGATTGGATTGTGGGAGGATATGTCAGCAGAAATCAGAAAAGATTGAATTATCTCAACATAATCATCTGGTATGTACTGGTTTGTCACGATTCCGTTTTGATTAAATGTAACGTAGCTTCGATGTCGCTCCGCATTGACGCAGAAATCAAGAACTATGGTGTTGAGATATTCTTTTGTTTCAGAACGCAGAACCGTGGTTTCTTGAGAATTGCCATTAGTGGGTTTATATACCATGCTAAGCGAAACTTCTCTTCTGTCGTCGTCGAATTGGTCAGCAGTAATAAATGGCCTCTGCTTCATGTTCATTTTGTGGAAAAGATATTTGAATGCATCAAGGCCAATAAAAGCGTTGCGGCTGCGAACTGAATTCAGGTTTTGCGGCAGAAAAGGATTGGACATTCCTGTGACAAACATTAGTGCCTCCAAGATTGTACTTTTGCCACAGTTGTTCTGTCCGACAAGGATGTTGACGCGAGCAAAATCCTCCATATCCAGATGCTCTATACCTCTGAAGTTCCTAATACTTATGTTCTTAATACCGTCCATAGCGGTTGTATATTTATATTATATGCAAATGCAAAAATACGTTTTTTTTCTCAATTAAATGAAAAAATATTCAATTATCAGATAACGAGATAGATTCATGTTATATTCCACATAAACTCCACTGAAAAAAAAATTGTTGGGATGATGTGTTTTCAAGAAAGATGAAAGAACCCACAAATAAGGAACAAAGAAGGGACGAAGAATGCAACACCGCGGTGGCATACCTTCGGCTTTGACGGTTCAGCAACTTTCATCGGTCGCATTGAGTTTCAGTTGGGAAGTGTCACTAACCAACTCGATTTGCTCCTTATTGATTGTCTGTCAATCCACCGTAGCTGTCGGCGGCGGCGAGGAGGGCTTCTTCGGTGGTGAAGGGGGCGTAATAGGTGCAGCGGGTGACGACGGTCTGCGTACTGCACAGGTATTCGGGGTGGCGGCTGCTATTCCTCTTGGGGCGGAGGTGGACGAGGGCCCAGCCCTTCATCACGTCGGAGAAGTCGGCAGACACCAAGGCGAGGTGGCCGTCGACGGTCTGGAAGTCGTCAAGGGATAGGTCGTTGGCTTTGATTCGCACCCTTGGACAACGCTCTTCGATGCGCTGGAGTAGGGTGTAGAGCCTCAGGATGTCGCCACGCTGGAGGTCGGCGGCGGAGAGGTTGGTGAGGAGGGCAGAGGTGCCGTCGACCTCGCCGAGGTGCTGCTCGACGACGGGCAGCACGCCGTCGCTCACCGGCATGCCGGGCAACAGCAGGGTGGCGCCATCGAGGGGACTGCGGCAGGGGATGAAGACCACCGGCGTGCGGCGCATGAGGCTCACGAAACGGCCGTAGGCTGTGGTGGGACTCTCGAAGGTGGGCTCGGCGGCCCATTTGAGGAGCGTCCACAGACGGCTGCTGTGGGACAATTGCTGCCGCGCGATGAACTGCGCACGGGTGCGCCGTTTGGGTTGGCGGGTATGCGCCGAACGTGCTATCATTTTGCCGTTGCGGAGGTAGAAGGTGACGCCGCTCCGCTTCAGACTGCCGTTGATGAGCAGTCCCATAGGTTTCTGTCTTTTCATAATTCGATATGTTTTAATGTGTTTTGTAATTGTATATGAATTAATGTTTTAAATGCTAGTATAACGTTCGTTTAACGTTCGAATAACGTTTTACAATCGTTAAACGAACGTCGAAGTATGGAGGAAGTCGCGTTGGAAAGGGGAGGGTGATATATATAATATAAGGCCCGGAAGGTGTTACCTTGGCTCTTTTTTGAAAAAAATGTTGCAATGACATTGCAACATATTGAACTAGAGTGAAAAGAGGAAGGCTGAATTCAAGTCATAAACGCAACACCAAGGGTGTAAAATGTTGACCTAATTGCTGGTGCAAATATAGCAAAAACATTTCATAAGGAGAGCGGAAGCCGAATCTTTTTCTTGGACGGTGATTGATG